>Ga0075012_10003001_pt1 | contig 16329 bp, 12 predicted proteins | sample All_14_2_FD_71474 | JGI IMG/M metagenome (GOLD analysis project Ga0075012, IMG submission 71474) | Freshwater microbial communities in response to fracking from Pennsylvania, USA - Allegheny Zone_MetaG_DW_15 | ecosystem: Environmental > Aquatic > Deep subsurface > Groundwater > Drilled... | reverse complement strand
TGACCAGCCAGCGTCCCGCCTCGTGCTTGAACACACTGTCACGATAACCGAAGCGGCAATCCTCCGCCGAAAACACCCGCCGCTCACCGGTTTCGAGGTCAACCGCATCCAGACCGGCAAAACGATCGGCCATCTCCACGCCATAGGCACCGATATTCTGGATCGGCGCGGCGCCGACCGTACCGGGAATCAACGACAGGTTCTCCAGACCTGGCCAGCCCTGTGCCACAGTCCATCGCACAAAGTCGTGCCAAGCCTCGCCGGCGCCCGCCTCTACCAGCCAGCCAGCCTCACCTTCCGTCACCAGGCGACGCCCATCGATCTCGACCTTCAGTACGATGCCGTCGAAATCGCCTGCCAACACCAGATTGCTGCCCCCTCCGAGCACAAAATGCGGCCGTCCTTTGAGATGCCCCACCGCGATCAGGCGGAGCAGTTCATCCTCGCTACGGATGCGCAACAGGATCGACGCACGCGCCGGCAGGCGAAAGGTGTTCAGCGCCGACAGGTCGGCATCAGGAACGCATTCGGGCAACGCTTCGGCAGAACTCATCGGCTGGGCTCGTGGGCGGGCGCAGGTGCTTCGATCGGAAACATGCGGTCGTATGCCAGATTGAACAGGAAGGCATAAAGGGTATAAGTCAGCGCCAACGCAATATCGGCAACGATCGCCTCCATCCAGCCCATGCCGGTCCACAAGACGATGACCGGCAGCGTCAACGTGAACAAACCGCTCTCGAACAACACCGCATGCACGCAGCGCAGCCGGTATGGCCGGCGGTCCGCAGTGCGGCCAGTCAGGCGCCCCTCGATCCAGTCAAAACCCGTGTTGAAACAACCATTCCAGATCGCGGCAATGAGCGCGAGCAAGGCGAGCAGCCCGATCGACTCGGTCAGCGGCACACCGCTGGCCCAGGCGAAGGGTGGCGTAATCAGCACCAGACCACCGATCTCGAACAACACGATCTGGCGCAGGCGGTCGCGCAGGGAACGAAGCTTGGGTGAATGGGTGGACACGGAAACGGCAATGACAAAGGAAGGCGGGGAAGATAGGCCGCCGGCTGCGACATTGCAACCGGCAGTCGTTACGGGATGCGAACGCCGCCACACCGGGCGCTGCCGTAAAGTCCGTCAACGCGAACTCAGCGCAACGCACTGGACTGTGCAGGCCTTTGGCATCCACGAGGCAACATCATCGACTCATGCGAACAGTTTCAAGCCCAGGATGCCTGCAACAATCAAGCCCACGCAGGCCAGCCGGATGGCCGTTGCCGGCTCGCCGAACAGCACGATGCCAAGCGCCACCGTACCCACCGCACCAATGCCGGACCAGACAGCATAGGCGGTACCCAGCGGCAACTCACGCGCCGCCAGACCCAACAGGGCAATGCTGGCGGCGATGGATGCCAGCGTGAAGGCCGACGGCCAGAAACGGGTGAAACCTTCGGTGTATTTGAGGCCCACCGCCCAGCCGATTTCGAGCAGGCCAGCCAGCAACAGATAAATCCACGACATGATGCACTCCGGGCAAACACCGGGTCGTCCCGGCACACACCGATTGCACGAAGCACACGGGGCCGTCCCCGCATCGGATGGAATCGGTCCAATCATGGCAAATTCCGCGAGACCGGGCAAGCCATCCACATACCCGGACACAACTGGGGCCGCCGCCCCGGGCACACTCACACCGTCCTGGTCTGCAGACAAGCCGCGACATCCACCTGATCGATCTGTTCCGGGCGCATGAAACGCTGGGCATAACGCAGATACACCCCGCTATTCAGGAACAGTGCAAACAGGTCCGGATCGACATGCCCCTCGTCGCGCATCCGCACCATGATCGCGATCGCCTCGGACAGCGTCTTGCCCGGCTTGTACGGCCGGTCTACCGCAGTCAGTGCCTCGAAAATATCGGCGATCGCCATCATCCGTGCCAGCGGGCTCATCTGCGCCTGCGTCAGCCGACGCGGATAACCGGTACCGTCCATCTTCTCGTGATGCCCGCCGGCGATCTCCGGCACTTCGCGCAGATGACGCGGGAACGGCAGCGCAGACAACATGACCAGGGTCTGCACGATGTGCTCGTTGATCTTGTACCGCTCCTCCGCCGAGAGCGTGCCCCGCGCCACCGACAGGTTGTACAGCTCGCCGCGGTTGTACAGCAGGGTCGGCACCTCCATGCGGAAACCGAGTGGATGATCCGGCCGGATCCGGTCGTTCTCGCCACGTGGAATACAGTGCTCGGGTCGGTCGGCCAGCAGCGGCTCGCGCACTGGCAGCACGGCCGGGGCTCGCGTATCCATGCGCTCGAGTTCGTCGCGCGACAAGCCCAGACGATCATCCAGCGTACGCAACCAGGTACGGGCGGCAATCGCACGCAAACGTTCGAGATCCTGCTGCGCCATGAACTCCCCGCCTTCATTGCAGCGGGCAACAAATGCAAAATCGGCATCCAGTTCTGCCCACGCCTGTGCCAGTCGGGCTCGCGCCTGCACACGGGGCGTCCCCGCTGCTTCGGCCTCCAGGCAGGCAATCTCGGCATCGCGTTTGAGCACTTCGAACCGCATTCTCACTTCATGGATGCGGTTGTACAGGGTCTCCAGCTTGGTCGCCTTGTCCACCACGTATTCCGGCGTCGTCACCTTGCCGCAGTCATGCAACCATGACGCCACATGCACCGCCTCCCAGGCGTCATCGTCCAGCCGGAAATCCCGGTAGGGGCCATCCTGCGTGTCGCAGGCGGCACGGGCCAGCATCTTGGTCAGCTCGGGTACGCGCGCGCAATGCCCGCCGGTATAGGGGCTCTTGGCGTCGATTGCAGCCGCGATCAACTGGATGAAAGCCTCGAACAGTACCTTTTGCGCCTGGATCAGGGACTTGTTCTCCAGCGACACCGCGGTCGAACCCGACAAGGCGGCAATGAACGACAGCCGTGCAGCGTCGCTGGGCTCACGCCGCAACAGCAGCATTGCCCCCACCGGCTGCGCCTGGCGGTTGAGCAGCGGTACCGCAATCTCATGCCTTGCCTCGTTTGCGCCGACCGCCTCGCTCAAACCCAGCCGGGCAAACGTCGCCGCATCGCAGGACTGCGCAAGCGGCCTGCCCTCGTGCAGCGCCCTGGCCGGCAGATCGTGTTCATCGTCTGCGGACAGCGACCTCGGCGTGCCCGGCAAGGCCTGACCGTCGGCCGACAGCGCCGCCGCCGGCACCAGTTGCTCATCCTCGTACAGGTAGAGCACACCGCCGGTGGCGTCGGCGGCAGAGATGGTTTCACCGAGCAGGCGTGGCAACAGATCCTCGAATCGCCGCTCGCCGGCCACCGCCAGGCTGATGTCGAGAAAGCGGCGGATACTGCGCTTCATGCCATCCATGGTCACGGCCAGCGCATTGACCTCGCTCACCATCGAATTGACCTGCAGCGGGCTGGAAAAATCGAAGCGGCGGATCGCCTCCGCCTCGGTCGCCAAGGTCTGCAGCGGACGGGCGATGCCACGCGCCATCGACCAGGTGATGGGCACCGCAACCAGGATGACCATCAGCGTCATCCATACCGCCTGATCGCGCAAGCGCAGGGCATCGGCGAACAGCTCGTCCTCCGGTATCGCCACCACCAGAAACAAGGGGTTGGCACCCGACAGCGTCAGCGGCTCGATGCTGACCCGCCATTGCCGATCCGCCGCTTGCAGGACAAGACTGCCGCCCGCGTCAGCGACAGGCAGGTACCCGGCAAGTTGCTGCAACACCGGTACGCCGAGCTCCATGAGCCTGTTCAGCTTCACCACCTGCAGCGGGTCATCCACGCTGCGAACCAGCCGCCCCATGCGGTCGTAAGCCACAACACCCCCCTCGGCATCGATCAGCACCAGTTCTGTACCGGGGGTGACCTTCTGTCGTGCAAGCGAGGCATCGAGCGAAGCCAGCAGGATATCCGCCCCGATCACACCACCGCCACTTGCCGCCTGGACGGCAATGGTGGTGCCGACCTGACGGTTGGAGAAGAACACATATGGCGAGGTGACGACACGGCCCGTCGCGCCAAGGGCAGCACGAAACCAGGCCCGTTCGCGTGGATCATAGGCTGCGGGATAGTCGGGGCGCTCATCGCTGCGCAGCACCGCCAACCCGGCATCCAGATGCACGAACCGGCCGCGACTTCCACCCGCGTCATGATCGATGCTTTGAACCAGATAGCGGCTCGCCGGCGGTGCATCGAACAAGGCAGCCTCATCCGCCGAGCCCTGCAGACGGCGGACAAAGAAGAAGTCACCGTCCGCATAGCCCACATAGATTGATGACAACAACCCCGACCCGGCAAGGGCTTCGACCAGCACGGGCAGCGCACGCATGCGCTCATCGTGGGAGGCAGCCTGCACCAGCGGCGCATGTCTCAACAGACTGGCGGCCGCCTCGGCAGGTGCAGTCGCAAGCCTCAACTCGGTCAGGGTTTCGCGGGCAATGCGCTCGGTCAGGGCGACGGCCTGCGTCTCGAGCTGATCACGGCTGAAACTGTAGCCAAGCCAGCCGATCAGCAAGCCAACGGCCAGCACCAGCAGGACAAACAGGGACGAAATATGGACCCGCAAGGGAAACGGATGAAGGGACTGTCGCGTCATGACGGCTCACACTCCGGGATTGCGGATGGACATCACCACGCCCCGAGACGGCTGCGGCCAAGTCCGCTGACATGCTGACACGCGCCCCCTGCAAGTACAAGCATGCCGGGCAGCAAGCCCTCGTCAAACGCCCTGCAGCGGCGCCTCCGGCGGCACATCGTCACCATGACTGATCTTCTGCAGTGCGGCCCGGCGCTGCAGCTCGCGAAACACCGGACTCATGCCCTGCGCCTCGAACAGGTCACGCACGACCTTGAACACCCGACGGATCTCGTCGCTGGCGAACAAGGCATGCGTCATGGCTGTTGCCAGCTCCCGGTCGCCCAGGGCCATCGCGGCCCTGACGATGTCCAGCCGGGTCTGGGCGTCAAACGGTGTCGCCATCCACGCACTGCGCAAACCCGCCACCCGTGCGCGCTCGGCATCGGGCTTCATCAGCGCTCGCAAGGCTTGCCAGGATGCGCGCTCGTCCAGCCCTGCCGTCTCCAGCCGCTGCGGGGTGATCTCGTCGAGCGCACGCTCCGCCTCCATCAGGGTGCCGGCCTCGACCAGACTGCGCACCAGCATCAGCCGGTCGGCAACCGTCACTGCACCCGGCGTGGTGTCGTTGCGTACCACATCGGCCATGGCCTCGACCGCGGTCGCCGTATCACCGTTGAGCAGCGCAGCGTCAGCCAGCAGGCGCTTGCGCACGTAATTGCGCTCGGTCTTGCGCGAGGCCTCCTCTACCGTGCGCTGGGCCTCGGCATGGTCTCCCATATCCATGCAGATCTGTGTTTTCAGATCATGTCCGCCAAAGTACATCGGCGCATCGATGACCACCCGATCCATGATCTCCCGCGCCTCCTGCAGACGGTTCTGCCCTACCAGCGCGCGGGCCTTGCCCGCCCGCGCCCAGGGGAAGGCATGCGCAGCCAGGATTTCGTCAAACACGCGCTCGGCCGCCTCGGCATCACCCTTCAGGATCTGCACCTCGGCCTGCTGACGCATCAGTTCGAAGCGGTGCAACTGGCCCTCGTCGGTGTCACGCGACTCATCCAGAAAACGCTCTGCCGCCGGAAAGTCCGCCGCGCGTTTGGCGACGTACAAGGGCTGAAAGAAGCGCTTGCGCCGCAACACCCGGTCCAGCCGCAGCTTGAGGCGTTCGGGTGAAAACGGTTTGATGATGTAGTCGTCCGGCGCCAGCTCCACCACGGCAACCACCTGCTCATAAGCCTGCTCGGCGGTCACCATGATGAACACCGCCTCGTCGGCCAGCATGTCGAAACGACGCAATTCTTCAAGCAATTGCTGCCCCGAGCGCTCGCCGCCCAGCTGGTAGTCGCACAGGATGACGTCGGGTGGCGCCCGGCGGATGCGCGCAATCGCATCCTGATAGCCGGCCGAGAACTCGACCAGGAAGGCCCCCATGGTCTGCGCGCAGATCCGCAACCCCTGGCGGGCAGCCGGCTGGTCGTCGACGACAAGGAAGCGCAACGCGCGATAGAAGTCCGGCCCCAGTTCAGTCAGGGCAGCCATAGCTCGAATACCGCGCCGCCCAGCGCGCCGCCGTTGGACAAGCTCAAACGCCCTTGCCGCCCCCCACGCTGATGCTGTGCAGCGATTTCGCGCGCAACGAACAGGCCAACGCCCAGCCGCGGCGCGGCCGTGTGCGGTGGTGGATCGAAGCCGGCGCCATCATCTTCGACGGCCAGCCGCAGGAAACCCTCGCGCTCTTCTGCACTCAGCACGATGCGGCTGCGGGCAAAACGACTGGCGTTCTGCAGTGCGTTGGACAGGATGTCGAGACTCAGCTCCCGGTCCAGCGGCCACAGCACCGGCCGCTGATGCGCCACCGTCAGGGACAGGCCCAGGCGCTCGCAATGCTTGCGGTTGATCAGCACCGCCTCTTCGAGCAACTCACCCACCGGCTGCATGCTGATCGACAAGGTGTCCAAGCCACGCTGCAGCTTGTACGCCGTCAGCACCCGGCTGAGCCGCAGCGCGGCCAGTTCGATGGCGAAGCGCGCCTCGTCCAGAGAAATGCCGTGCTCGGCCTCGGCCTGCACCAGCAGGGTTTCGGCGAGGAAGAGCTGATTCTTGGCGTCATGGACGCCCGAGCTCAGGATGTCGAGTACACCTTGCATGCTGCGCTCCGCGAAGGGCTACGCGAAAACGTATCACTCGGCAGCAAAAGCCGCCAGTGCCTCACCCAGTTGCGCGATGTCGACGCCTTCGCCCAACTCGGCCAGGCCTTCGATCGTCTCTCCCTGCTTGATCCTGGCAACAGATTGCCCCGCCTCCTTCGGCGAGTCGAAGCCACGGCTCTGCAACAGCAGGCGACCCTCGCCATCCACCAGCTTGAAGTAGAACCGGCCGTCGGCCTCGCGGTACTGCTTGAACTGCGGCAGGGTCTGGGACTTGGGCCGTGCCTGGGCGGTCGGCGTGACCAGGGCGTCGAGTCGGCGCAGCCCGACTGCGTGACGCAGATCAGCCAGGAAAGGCGTCGCGATCGCCCGCGCCTTCTCCGCGCCTTCGAGCAACTTCTGTTCGATCTGGGCTGGCTGTGCGATCAGGGCCTCGTAACGTTCGCGCATCGGCGCCACCGCGCGCTCGATATATTCGAACACGGCCTGCTTGGCCTCACCCCAGGCGATGCCTTCGGCAAAGGCCGTACGCATGGCTTCGGTTTCATCGGCGGATGCAAAAGCCTGATACAGCTGGAACAGCGCGGAGCCTTCGGTTTCCTTCGGCTCACCCGGCAGGCGGGAGTCGGTGAGGATGGAGAACACCAGCTTCTTCAACTCTGCCGGTTTGGCAAACAGCGGAATCACATTGTCGTAGGACTTGCTCATCTTGCGGCCGTCGAGTCCGGGCAGGGTCGCCACTGCCTCATCGATTGCCGCCTCGGGCAACACGAAATGCTCGCCGTACAAGTGGTTGAAGCGGGCAGCGATGTCACGCGCCATCTCGATATGCTGAATCTGGTCGCGCCCCACCGGCACCGAATGCGCCTTGAACATCAGGATGTCAGCCGCCATCAGCACCGGGTACATGAACAGGCCCATATTGACCCCGGCATCGGGATCCTCGCCATCGGCATTGTTCTTGTCCACCGCAGCCTTGTAGGCATGGGCGCGGTTGAGCAGCCCCTTGCCCGCCACACAGGTCAGCAACCAGGTCAGCTCGGGAATCTCCGGGATGTCGGACTGACGGTAGAACCACACCCGATCGGCATCCAGCCCGGCCGCCAGCCAGGTCGCCGCGATTTCCAGCGTGGAACGCTGCACCCGCACCGGATCGGTGGTGCTGATCAACGCATGGTAGTCGGCAAGAAAGTAGAAGCTCTCCGCATCGGCGCGCCGGCTGGCCTCGACCGCGGGGCGAATGGCACCGGCATAGTTTCCCAGATGGGGCGTGCCGGAAGGTTTGATACCGGTAAGGATGCGTTGGGCGGCCATGATGCGGTCCAGCAAGTCAAAGGCCGGAAGTTTATCAGGCCACCGGGTAATCCGCGCCAGGAAGGCGGAACCGCAAGCCCCGCCCCGCTAAATGCACCTCACCGCACGGCGCACGAAACCACTCAACGTGCCCCCGCTTCCGTGTTGGCAGGCGGCTCCCCACGGATGCCGCGCACCAAGCCCCGGCTGCCATCCCTGGCCGCATGCCCGACAGCACGGGCACCATCGCCCACCGCGTGATATGCCCCCTTGGCCACACCGCCTACCGTACGCCCGAACTCCGCAGCCTCCTGGCCAATCTCGCGCCCAACCTCACCCGCACCGGTGCCGATATCACGCAAGGTAGAACCGACAGCATGGCCGACCGACTCGCTGGTGGAGCGCTCGGCAGCCTGGGTTCCCAGCGGCAGCAACAGTGCAAAAGCCACGCCAACACAAGACAGCAATCGGGCATTCCGCCCTGTTTGAGAAGACATATCCGACATGACGGCCTCCAAGGTCATTGCCTTGATATTCAGACTAGCGCTCACGCCGGATGTTCGCCGTAAGCAGGCGTAACGAAATACGACATTGGTAGGCACATTGACAGGCGAGTTTGGAGATATCGACATGGCGGGTTACAATATTTGTCCAAATTAAATTTGGCGGAAGTGGTTGCCACCCCCCACCCACTCACGAGCCTTCGCGCCATCCGCGCAGAACGGCGACGCTACCGCCCACTGCCATGCTTCCACATCTGCTCCCGATCGGTGCCCTGCTCGCCGGGATCGCGCTGCTCCTGCTCGGCACCGGACTACTCAACACCGTCCTTGCACTACGCGGCAGCCTGGAAGGCTACAGCGATGCCACGCTGGGCCTGATTGGTTCGGCCTACTTCATCGGCTTCTTCGCCGGCACTTTCGTCGCACCACCGCTGATCCGGCGGATGGGCCACGTCCGCGCCTTCGCCTTTTTTGCCGCGGCCACTGCCGGCTGCGTGCTGCTGCACGCCTTGCTGGTGTCCGCACCAGTGTGGTTCGGCCTGCGCATCGTCACCGGCATTGCCCTGGTGGGGCTGTACACCGTCATCGAAAGCTGGCTCAACAGCCAGGCGCCAACGGAACGCCGCGGACAGGTGTTCGCCATCTACATGGCGGTCAACCTGGGCGCGCTGGCGCTGGCGCAACAGTTGCTCCGCCTCGGCACCCCGGCAGAATTTGGTCTGTTCGCGATTGCGGCTATCTTCGTCTGCCTCGCGGTGATGCCGGTCACCGCAACCCTGCTCCCCCCACCCACACTGACGCACACACCGCGGCTGAGCCTGCACGCCTTGTGGAAGGCGGCCCCCGTGGCCTGCGCCGGCGCAGTGCTGTCGGGCCTGGCGATGGGCGCGTTCTGGGGCATGAGCGCGGTGTATGGCGGCCGCATCGGACTGGACGATAACGGTGTCGCCTTGCTGGTCACACTATCCATCCTCGGCGGCGCACTCGGACAGTGGCCGATCGGGCGCTTCTCCGACCGTACCGACCGTCGCCGCGCACTGGGTCTGGTCGCGGGTGCCGCCTGTCTTGCCGCATTGCTATGGGCCGTGCTGGGCAGCACCGGCGAAGCGGTGCTGATTGCCGGCGCCCTGTTCGGTGCGGCCGCCTTCGCCCTGTACCCGATCGTGGTCGCCCATCTGATCGACCACCTCGCACATGAAGACATCCTTTCCGGCAATGCCGGCCTGTTGCTGCTGCATGGCGCCGGTGCTGCAGTCGGCCCGGCCGTGGCCGGAAGCCTGATGGGCTGGCTCGGCCCGATTGCGCTGCCCCTGCACTTCGCACTGATGCTGGCACCCTTGAGCGCATTTGCGCTGTGGCATGCCCGCCGCGGTGCGGACGAAATCGTCGAGGAGGCGGCGCACTTCATGCCCATGCTGCGCACCTCGCCGACCGTGCTGGAAATGATGACACCGGGCGAGCTACCCACAAGCGCCGCCGAGGTCGCCGCGGCAGAACCCGCCGCGCCACCCACCGCCGAATCCCCCGCCGCATCTGACCCGGACCGCAGCCGGGCACCTGATTGACCCACGACAAACCAGTCGGCATTCGTGTCGGCGTTCACCCTCAAGGAGAACCGCACATGCTGCTCGCAACCGATCTCGATGGCACCTTTCTCGCAGGCCATCCGGAAAACCGCCAGCGTCTCTACCAACTGATCAGCGCCCACCCGGAGATCAAGCTCGCCTTCGTCACCGGCCGCGGTCTGGAAGTGGTGCTGCCCATCCTGTCCGACCCCACCGTACCGGTGCCGGACTACATCAGCTGCGATGTCGGCGGCACCGTCGTCGATGGCCGCAACCGTCAGGCCGTTCAACCCCTGCAGTCCGACATCGACGCACGCTGGCCGGGCGAACGCGCGGTGGCCGAAGCGATGGCCACCTTCGAAGCGCTGGAACGCCAGGAAGTCCCTCAGCAGCGACGCTGCTCCTACTTCTGCGAAGCCGATGCCGTCACGCCGGACATCGAGCGTGTCGCCGCCCAGCTCGGGTGCGAGGTGCTGTACTCGGCTGACCGCTATCTGGACATCCTGCCGCGCGGCGTCAATAAGGGCAGCACGCTGGCCGCGCTGGTCCGCCACCTTGGCCTGGACCACGACGACGTGCTGGTGGCCGGCGACACCCTCAACGACCTGTCGATGTACGAAGCCGGCTTTATCGGTGTCTGCGTCGGCGAATCCGAACAAGCACTCCTCGATGCCACCCGCGACCGTGCCCGTGTGCTGCATGCGCGGCATACCGGTTGCGGCGGCATTCTCGAAGCCATGGCCCACTTCGGCTTTCTCGGCCCGGGCGGCATCGAGGCCGAGGTCCGTGCCATGGACGCGCCAGGCAAGTCCGATCTGGTGATGGTCTATCACCGCTTGCCCTACGAAGAGGTTCTGGAGCAGGGCCAACTGATCCGGCGCAAGCCGACCTCGCCCAACGGTATCCTGCCCACGCTGCTGTCCTTCTTCGGCAACGAACGCCGTGGCTCCTGGGTGGCCTGGTCGATTCACGACCCCAAGCGCGCCGTCCCGTTCGAAACCCATACCGAGGTGGACCGCGAGCGCTACCCCGGCCTGGTCGCCGCCCGTGTCGCGCTCAGCAAGGACGAGGTCGACACCTTCTACAAACGTTTCTCCAAGGAAGCCTTCTGGCCCACGCTGCACACCTTCTGGGAGCGTGCAGTGTTCCGCGAAGAGGACTGGGAAGTCTTCGTTCGGGTGAACCGGCTGTTCGCCGAACGCACTGCGGCGGAAGCCGCAGAGGGCGCCGTGGTCTGGATCCACGACTACAATCTGTGGATGGTGCCCGCGACGCTGCGCGAACTGCGACCGGACCTGAAGATCGCCTTCTTCCACCACACCTACTTCCCATCGGCCGACGTGTTCAACGTGCTGCCATGGCGGCGCGACATCATCGGCAGCCTGCTGCAGTGCGACTACATCGGCTTCCACATCCCGCGTCAGGCCGAGAACTTCGTCGATGTCGCCCGCGGCGTGGCACCGCTGAAAGTCCTCGAGACCAAAGCCTGCGCACCGCGCTACCTGACCTACGGCTGCGCGGTCGGGCTGGATGAAGTCACCACCGCAATCGAGGTGCACGGCCGTCGCATCGGCCTGGGTGCCCATCCGGTGGGGCTGGACGTCGGCCGCATCGAGGCGGTACTGGCCGCACCTGAAACCGCCACCCGCATGACCAGCCTGCGTCGCGAGCTGGCCGGCACCCGCGTCATCCTGTCGGTCGAGCGCCTGGACTACACCAAGGGCACGCTGGAGAAGATCCACGCCTTCGAACGCTTGCTCGACGAACACCCCGAGCTCATTGGCAAGATCTCGCTGCTCACCGTCTGCGTCCCCGCGGCGAAGGAAATGACCGTTTACGACGAACTGCAGACCCGTATCGAGCAGGCGGTCGGTCGGGTCAACGGCCGCTTTGCCCGCGTCGGCTGGACACCGGTGCAGTTCTTCTTCCGTCCGCTGCCGTTCGAAGAGGTCGTCGCCTGGTACGCCATGGCCGACGTGATGTGGATCACCCCGCTGCGCGACGGTCTCAATCTGGTGGCCAAGGAATACGCCGCCACTCAGGGCCTGACCGGCGGCCATGGCGTTTTGGTACTGTCCGAGTTTGCCGGCGCCGCGGCCGAGTTGCATGGCGCGGTGCTGACCAACCCGCACGATATCCACGACCTGACCGCCAAACTCTATTTCGGCATCGCAATGAACCGCGCCGAGGCAGAATCACGCCTGCGTGAGCTTTTTGACGTGGTCCGTCACAATGACATCGCACGCTGGGGGCAGGAATTTCTTGATGCAGTCCAGGCCCCGGCACCCGACGCCAACCCGGCGCCGGCCAGCCACCTGAAGCTGGTGGACCAGCCGGCCGCCTGAGCCCCTGATTACCGGAGACTACATGTTCGACTCACTGCTATCGGCCAACTGGATCGAGCAATACGCCCTGCCGTGGAGCATCAACCTGCTGTTTGCGCTTGGCATCTTCATCGGCGGGCGATGGATCGCCCGCGGCATCATCGCCATCGTCCGTCGTGTGCTGCTGCGGGCCCGCCTCGACGACATCCTGGTGAATTTCATCATCTCGATCCTGAGCGGCATCCTGCTGCTGGTGGTCATCATCGCCGCCCTCGACCGGCTGGGCGTGGACACCACCTCGCTGGTCGCACTGATCGGTGCCGCCGGCCTGGCAATCGGCCTGGCGCTGCAGGACTCGCTGAAAAACTTTGCCGCCGGGGTCATGTTGATCGTGTTCCGCCCGTTCAAGGCCGGTGACTTCGTCGAAGCCGGCGGAACCCAGGGCGTGGTGGAGAAGATCAACATCTTCAGCTCGACCTTCCGCACCCCGGACAACCGCGAGATCATCGTTCCCAATGGCTCGATCTACTCCGGCGTGATCACCAACTACTCGGCACGCGGTACCCGCCGCATCGACCTGGTGTTCAGCATCAGCTACGACGACGACATCCGCAAGGCTCGCAGCGTGATCGAATCGGTGCTTGCGGCGGAACCGCGCTTGCTGGCCGATCCAGCACCCTTCATCGGTGTGGCGGACCTCGCTGCACATAGCGTGGACCTGCACGTCCGGCCCTGGGTGAACACATCGGACTACTTCGCGACCATGTGCGACCTGCGCGAGAAGATCAAGCTGGCCTTCGACGACAACGGCCTGACCATTCCGTATCCGCAGATGGACATCCATCCGAGCAAGGCGAGCTAAGCCCCTGACGGACGCTTTCAACCGGAAAACCGCAGTTGGCCGCCTGCTGCCGACCCTTCAGCCAGACGAACACCGGGCTCCCGTCCGTCGATCGCGGTCGCGGCTTCGGTGATTACGCGACCCACCCGATTGCGGTTTCCGGGTGGATCGCTCGCCGCTGAAGCCGACACGAACGGGAACGGGTAACATTGCGGCTGCGCCGCGGTCCGCCGCGGCATCCGTCATCCGACCCACACCGTCGATCGCCCCGTGACCCAACCCGATCCGTCCTACGCCAAGATTCCGACCATCACCGTCGGCCTGCGTCCCCATACGCTTCCCGCCCCCATCACCGAAGACACCCCGCCAGCTGCCGTTACCATGCTGCTCGGCACGCTGCACGCCTTGCCCGATGGCGGCATGCGCATCGTGTTCGACGTCACCGGCGACCCCGCCCGTCTGCGCATTCCCGCCGCGTCGGAACCGGGCAAGGCCGACGGGCTGTGGCAGCACACCTGTTTCGAAGCCTTCATCGCGACACCGGGCGAGGAGGCCTATCGCGAGTTCAACTTCTCGCCTTCGGGGCAGTGGGCCGGCTATGCCTTCAGCCGCTATCGCGAACGCAATACCGTCGCCGACCCCAGCTTCACGCCACGCATGCAGTGCCGCGTCGACGCCGGGCACCTGATGCTAGAGGTAGAACTGCCTGCCAGCGCCCTGCCATCCGTGTCTACGGGGGTCAGCCTTCAGGTCGGCCTGGCCGCGGTGATCGAACTGGCGGACGGCAGCCTGGATTACTGGGCGGTACACCACCCGGCCGCACAACCCGACTTTCACCACCGTGGCGGATGGGTACTGAGCTTCGACCCACGGATGATCAGCGCATGAGCGCGACCATCCGTTTCGGCCTGGATCGCCTGCTCGCCGACGCCCAACTGCGCCGCCCACTCGCCGGCCGCCGGATTGGCCTGCTTGCCCATCCGGCATCAGTCACCCGCGACCTCACCCACGCACTGGATGCGCTGGCCGCACTGCCCGACCTCAGGCTGAGCGCCGCCTTCGGGCCCCAGCATGGCCTGCGCGGCGACAAGCAGGACAACATGGTGGAGTCGCCCGACTTCGTCGACCCACTGCACCGGATCCCGGTGTTCAGCCTGTATGGCGAAGTCCGCCGCCCCACTGCGGCCATGATGGACAGCTTCGACGTCTTGCTGGTGGATCTGCAGGACCTCGGCTGCCGCATCTATACCTTCATCACCACGCTGCGCTACATCCTCGAAGAAGCCGCCCGTCACGGCAAATCGGTCTGGGTGCTCGACCGCCCCAACCCCGCCGGACGGCCGGTTGAGGGCACGCTGTTACGACCGGGCTGGGAGAGCTTTGTCGGTGCCGGCGCCCTGCCGATGCGCCACGGCCTGACCATGGGCGAACTGGCGCAGTGGTTCATCGCCACGCTGCAGCTTGACGTGGATTGCCAGGTCATCCGCATGGAGGGCTGGCAAGCGGACGCAGCCCCTGGCTACGGCTGGCCGCTGGGCGAACGCAGCTGGGTGAACCCCAGCCCCAACGCACCCAACCTGTCGATGGCACGCGCCTATGCCGGCACCGTGATGCTGGAGGGCACCACACTGTCCGAGGGACGCGGCACCACCCGGCCGCTGGAGCTGTTCGGCGCGCCCGACATCGACGCCCGTGCGCTGATTGCCGAAATGCGCAGCCTGGCACCACACTGGCTGCACGGCTGTGTGCTGCGCGAATGCTGGTTCGAGCCCACTTTCCACAAGCATGCCGGCAAGCTGTGCAGCGGCGTGCAGATCCATGTCGAGGATCCGGCCCACTACGCGCACCACGCCTTCCGCCCCTGGCGTCTGCAGGCGCTGGCGTTCAAGGCCCTGCGTCGCCTGCAACCCGACTATGCGCTGTGGCGCGACTTCGCCTACGAATACGAACACGACCGCCTGGCGATCGACCTGATCAACGGCAGTCCGCTGCTGCGCGAATGGGTGGACGATCCGGCGGCAAGCGCGCCTGATCTCGATGCCCTGGCCACGCCCGACGAATCCGTCTGGCACGAAACACGCGCACCTTTCCTGCTCTATCCCTGACCCTCGCCCTTCCTGCCCGGAGCCCACGCGATGAAACACGCCCTCAAGATCTTCGCCTGCAACTCCAACGATGGCCTTGCCACCGAGATCTGCAACCGCCTTGGGGTACGCCCCAGCCAGCTGGAAATCTCACGCTTCTCCAACGACAACCTGCACGTCCAGATCCAGGAGAACGTGCGCGAACGTGACGTCTTCGTGGTGCAGTCCTTCACCGAACCGGTCAGCGACCACATCATGGAGCTGCTGATCACCATTGACGCACTGCGCAGCGCCTCGGCCCAGCGCATCACTGCGATCATCCCGTACTACTCCTACGCCCGTTCGGACAAGAAGGACAAACCGCGGATCTCGATCACCGGCCGTCTGATCGCCGACATGCTGGTCACCGCCGGCGCCAACCGGGTGCTGACCATGGATCTGCACGCCGACCAGGTGCATGGCTTTTTCGATGTTCCGGTCGATCACCTGACCGCCATTCCCACCATCGCCGAGCACTTCCGCCAGCGCCTGGACCTGTCGAACGCGGTCGCAGTCGCCACCGATGCGGGTGGCGCCAAGCGTGTTGGCCGCTTCTCCGAACGGCTGGGCATCCCGATGGCGATCATCGACAAGCGCCGGGTCAGCGACACCGACGTCAAGCAGGGCGAGGTGGTGGGCAATGTCGCAGGGCGCGACGCGGTCATCTTCGAGGACGAGATCTCGACCGGCGGCACGCTGATCTCCACCATCGAAACCCTGCGCGCGGCCGGCGCCCGGACAGTGCATGCCGGCGCCGTGCATGGCGTGCTGTGCGGCCCGGCGATCGAACGCCTGCGCGACGCACCGATCGACTCCATCGTGGTCACCAACACCGTCCATGTGGCCCCGGCCAAGCGCCTGGACAAACTCACCGTGCTGACCGTTGCGCCGCTGTTTGCCTCGGCCATCGAGCGCATCCACAGCGGCGAGAGCGTCGGCGC
>Ga0075012_10002999_pt1 | contig 16346 bp, 13 predicted proteins | sample All_14_2_FD_71474 | JGI IMG/M metagenome (GOLD analysis project Ga0075012, IMG submission 71474) | Freshwater microbial communities in response to fracking from Pennsylvania, USA - Allegheny Zone_MetaG_DW_15 | ecosystem: Environmental > Aquatic > Deep subsurface > Groundwater > Drilled... | reverse complement strand
GTGCCAGCCAGCACAGGATGAACAGTCACAGGCAGTTTTTGCCAAGAGTGTTGCTGATCTTCACGCATCACCAACTCACCCTGCCAAGTCCGGACCTTGCAGAAGTGCAGACGAACCAAAGCATGCGGATAGTCCACCACTTGCTCGCGCCAAGGCTCCACGTCCTGAACATAAATACCCAGTTCCTCGTGAAGCTCTCGGGCCAGTGCCTGAGCCACTGATTCACCGATTTCCAGTTTTCCACCCGGGAATTCCCAATGCCCTGCATATGCCTTGCCATTGGGACGTGTGGTGAGCAGAAAGTGGCCGTCTGGACGGATCAGGACCCCAACCGCCACATCGGTCACAAGACGATCACCCTCACCGGCGCGCTTCAACGCCGGATCGACGGCAAGCACTTGTGCGAAAGTCTTCATCACCATCAGCTTTGCTGAAAAGATGGTGCGACAGCAAGACCACCGGCGTAATCTCTCGCAAATTGGTACGCCACACGCCCACTGCGAGAGCCTCTCTCCAAAGCCCAAACCAGCGCCAGTGGCCTTGCAGTATCCACTGCGGTGGTGGGCACGCCAAAATGCACCAACCACTGGGCCACAATGGCCAAATACTCTTCTTGACTGAATGGGTAAAAGCTGACCCACAGCCCAAAACGTTCAGACAACGAGATTTTTTCCTCGATCACTTCACCGGGATGAACTTCACCATCATCGGTATGGGTGTAACTGAGGTTGTCCTTCATGTACTCGGGAAGCAAATGCCTGCGATTGCTGGTGGCGTAAATCAGTACGTTGGCACTGGTGGCCGAAACAGAACCATCCAAAATCGATTTCAACGCTTTATAGCCTGACTCGCCTTCATCAAAGCTCAAGTCATCGCAGAAAACAATGAACCGCTCAGGACGGGCACTCACGATATCTATGAGGTCAGGCAAATCGATCAAATCCGCCTTGTCTACTTCAATCAGACGCAGACCTTGCCCCGAAAACGCATTCAAGCATGCCTTGATCAGGGAAGACTTTCCCGTTCCACGGGCGCCTGTCAGCAACACATTGTTGGCAGGTCGACCTTGTAAAAACTGCAAGGTGTTTCGGACAACTTTTTCTTTCTGGGCATCCACTTCGCAGACATCTTCCAGCTCCAGCGCAGCCACATGACGAATAGGCTCTAGCCGCCCACCACCGCCAGAGCGACGACGGTAGCGAAAAGCCACAGATGCAGCCCAATCGGGCTCAACCAACGCACCACCTGCAATGGCAGCCTCAATGCGAGTGACAAGGGCATCCAGACGCCCAATCAGCTGTTCCCAATTGGCAGTCATGAGCGGTAGTCGGCATTGATGGTGACGTAGTCATGGCTGAAGTCACATGTCCATACAGTGTCCGAGCAGTCACCCCGCCCCAAATCAATGCGGATCGTGATTTCCGAACGCGCCATAACGGCGACGCCTTTCTCTTCTTTGTAAGCAGGGTGACGCCCTCCACCTGTCACCACATGAACGTCGTCCAGGTACAACTCGATCAGGGACTGGTCCAGATCGGTGATGCCCGCATAGCCAACAGCAGCCAATATGCGACCAAGATTAGGGTCACTGGCAAAAAATGCCGTCTTGACCAGCGGCGAATGGGCCACCGCATAGGCAGCCTTCAGGCATTCGTCGGGTGTTTTCCCACCGTGGACCTTGACAGCAATGAATTTGGTCGCGCCTTCACCATCCCTGACCATGGCATGAGCCAGAAATTGGGCCACCTCTAGCAATACTGCCTTCAACCGAGCTGCATCCTCAGAAGACCAATCGGTGATGGGCTCATGTGCTGCCTGCTGGGTGGCAATGAGCACAAATGAATCATTCGTAGAGGTGTCACCATCGACAGTCACCCGGTTGAACGATTGATCGGCAAGCTCACGGCAAAGTGGCTGCACCAACTCAGGGGCGATGCAGGCATCAGTCGCCACAAAACCCAGCATGGTTGCCATGTTGGGGCGGATCATGCCAGCACCCTTGGCGATGCCGGACACGGTCACCGTGCGGCCGGCAAGCGTGACTTGACGACTGATGGCCTTGGGTTGTGTGTCTGTGGTCATGATGGCTTCGGCAGCCATGAGCCATTGATCAGGTTGCGCATTGGCTACCGCAGCGGGTAGACCAGCAATCACTCGTTCAACAGGCAATTGCTCCATGATGACGCCTGTGGAGAACGGCAATACCTGTTGATCGGCCACGCCCAATTGCCCGGCCAATGCACTGCACACAGATCGGGCACGAAGCAAGCCTTCTTGACCAGTTCCAGCATTTGCATTGCCAGTGTTGATCACCAGGGCACGAACTCGGGCGTGACCACCACCCGCCAAATGTTCACGACAAACTTGGACCGGTGCGGCACAGAAACGATTCTGAGTGAACACGGCACCCACTGACGCTCCCTCGTCAAGGAGCAACACCGACAAATCTTTGCGGTTGGCTTTTCGCACCCCCGCCTCTGTCACCCCCCATCGCACACCAGCGACAGGAAACAGTTGCTCGGCAGACGGTATGGACAAATTGACAGGCATGTGCAGTTCCAAGTAATCGATATTCAAGCGAGCTTGCCATGGCAGCTTTTGTACTTCTGGCCGCTACCGCAAGGGCACGGGTCATTGCGGCCCACTCGGGGAACCTGCAAATCTGAAATCCGTTCAGTCCGGCGGGTATTGGCGTCCACGACGGTTTCCTCCTCGCCTGTTTCCGTTGGCGCGGTGTAAGTGACATTGGAAATGTTCTCCGCATGCGCCTCGATCTGATGAGCAGCTTCGCTGAGCTGATCGCCTGATTGAATTCGCACATTCATCAGCACGCGAGTCACTTCATTTTTAACACCATCCAGCAACTGACCGAACAACTCAAAAGCCTCTCGTTTGTACTCCTGCTTGGGCTGTTTCTGGGCGTAGCCACGCAAGTGAATACCTTGGCGCAGGTAGTCCAGTGCACTCAAGTGCTCGCGCCAATGGGTATCGATGCTCTGCAAAAGCACCATGCGCTCGAAAGCCAGGAAGTTGCTTTCACCTACGGCCTGAAGTTTTTCTTCGAATACGCCATGCGCTGCCGCCACAACTTTGTGAACAATGTCTTCATCGGTCAAGGTTTCTGCGGACTCCAATAGGGTTTGAAGTGACAAATCCACAGACCATTCGTCACGCAACACACGCTCAAGTCCTGCCAGATCCCACTGTTCCTCGACACTTTCTACAGGCACAAACTGCCGGGTGAGATCGGTGAAACAACCTTCACGGAGTGAGCGAATCTGTTCCTGGAGGTTGGCCGCGTCGAGAATATCGTTGCGCTGCTGGTAAATGACCTTGCGCTGGTCATTGGCCACGTCGTCGTATTCCAGCAATTGCTTGCGTATGTCAAAGTTTCGAGCTTCCACTTTGCGCTGCGCGGATTCGATGCTGCGCGTCACGATACCAGCCTCAATGGCCTCGCCTTCGGGCATTTTCAGCCTGTCCATGATGGCTCGGACACGGTCGCCAGCAAAAATCCGCATCAAAGAATCATCCAGGCTCAGGTAGAACCGCGATGATCCCGGATCACCTTGACGTCCAGAACGTCCACGCAACTGGTTATCGATCCGGCGGGACTCGTGGCGCTCAGTGGCGATGATCCGCAAACCACCCAGCGATTTCACCAGCTCATGGTCTTTGGACCATTGGTCGCGAACATCTTTCAAACGCTGCGCACGAACGTCCTCAGCCAAGCTTGCGTCTGATTCGACCGACTGCAGCATCTTCTCCAGATTGCCGCCCAACATGATGTCTGTGCCGCGGCCAGCCATGTTGGTAGCAATGGTGATCATCTTGGGCCGTCCAGCCTGAATGATGATATCGGCCTCTCTCGCATGCTGTTTGGCATTGAGCACCTGATGCGGCAACCCGGCTTTCTGCAAAAGCGCAGAAATGATTTCCGAGTTTTCAATGGAGGACGTTCCAACCAGCACGGGTTGTCCACGCTCATGGCATTCCCGAATGTCTGCAATCGCGGCGTTGTATTTCTCGGGCGTTGTTTTGTAGACACGATCCAGCTGATCCTCTCGCCCACTGGGTCGATTCGGCGGAATGACCACCGTTTCCAACCCGTAAATCTCCTGGAATTCATATGCCTCAGTATCAGCAGTACCTGTCATGCCCGCCAACTTGGCATAAAGACGGAAATAATTTTGAAATGTAATGGAGGCCAGTGTCTGGTTCTCCGCCTGAATTTGCATCCCTTCTTTCGCCTCCACCGCTTGGTGAAGGCCATCGCTCCAGCGGCGACCCGTCATCAACCGCCCGGTGAACTCGTCCACAATGACGATTTCACCGTCTTGAACCACGTAGTGCTGGTCGCGGTGGTATACGTGATGCGCGCGCAATGCCGCATTCAGGTGGTGCATCAGCGTGATATTCGCAGGGTCATACAAAGAGGCCCCTTCCGGCAACAAACCCGCCGACGACAGCAAAGCCTCAGCTGTTTCGTGTCCCTGTTCCGTCAAAAAGATCTGGTGGGACTTTTCGTCCAGCGTGAAATCCCCAGGTTTCGTCACACCCTCCCCAGTACGAGGGTCAGCCTCGCCTTCTTGCTGGGTCAAAAGAGGGGCAATTTTGTTGATGGCAAGGTAAACAGCTGTATGGTCTTCGGCCTGACCACTGATGATGAGAGGGGTCCTGGCCTCATCAATCAAAATGGAGTCCACCTCATCAACGATGGCGTAGTTCAACTTGCGCTGCACACGATCCACCGATTCATAGACCATGTTATCCCGCAAATAGTCAAAGCCAAACTCGTTGTTGGTGCCGTAGGTGATATCCGCAGCGTAAGCCGCCTGTTTCTGCTCTCGGGACATTTGGGGAAGGTTCATGCCCACCGTCAACCCCAGGAAACCATACAGGCGACCCATCCACTCCGCGTCACGGCTTGCCAGATAATCGTTGACTGTGACCACATGCACGCCCCTGCCTGCCAATGCATTCAGATAAACCGGCAGTGTGGCGGTCAGTGTCTTACCTTCGCCCGTGCGCATCTCGGCCACCTTGCCATGGTGCAGAGCCAGACCCCCCACCATTTGCACGTCAAAGTGGCGCATTTTCATGACACGCTTACTGGCCTCTCTCACCACTGCAAAGGCTTCGACAAGCAAGGAGTCCAAGCTCTGTCCTTGAATGAAGCGTTGCTTGAATTCAGGTGTCTTGCTGCGAAGCTCTTCATCCGAAAGCTGCTCGTACTTCGCTTCCAGCGCATTGATCTGAACGACCGTTTTGCGGTAAGTTTTTAATAGCCGGTCATTGCGGCTGCCGAAAATTTTGGTAAGGAAATTGGTAGCCATGAACTTGATGCGCCTGCGACTCATCCTTGAGGCTTGACAGGGCTGCGTGTCTTTCTGGTAAGAATCGGCTGAAACGGTGTCTGCCGGATGGCAGATGCAATTGGGGGTCAACGAATGATTTTAAACCCCGGGTAGCCTCATCAACTGCGGACAGCATCACGACGTGAAAGGCGTTGCGCGCAAGAAGAGACAAGCGCTCGTTCAGCGAGATACCCCGCCTTGGCGCCTCGGCTCCTGCCGATTTGAGGCCACTTGAGATGCCAGCGAATCGCCAAAACTCAAAAAACTTTGTGGATCCTGAGCCACTCCCGAGAGCCACACCTCAAAGTGCAAATGCGGACCTGTCGAGCGACCGGTTGATCCCACCTCAGCAATCAGCTGACCACGCTTAACGATATCGCCTGTTTTCACAAACACTTTGGAAGAATGGGCATAGCGCGTCACAAGCTCATTCCCATGGTCGATCTCCAGCATATTGCCGTAGGCTGGATGAAATTCTTGGGAGACAACCATACCGCCAGCTGCAGCCATGATGGCCGTCCCCACATCTGCAGGAAAGTCCAAACCAGTGTGCAATGCCCGTTGACCCGTCAGTGGATCAACGCGCCAACCAAAGCCAGAGCCACTGGTGCCGGAGGTCACAGGCACTGTCGTTGGCAACATAGACTTCTGCATCTTGTCACGAAAGAGCCTTGCCTCCACATTGGTCAGACGATCAGATTGCCCCAAGACGTGAGTATCCAACGCTGCCATGCTGGCCTGCAGCACATTCAGAGACAAATCTTGTGGCAGCACCAGCACACCACCGGCACCACCTTTGAATTGAAATTCTGCCTGAGGCAATCCAGCCAGAGAAACCACCCGCTCCCCCAACGCGTCCAAGTGGACCACTCTGGCTTGAAGCTCCCCCAACTTGCGCGCCATCACATCCAGATTTTCCTTGAGATACCGCTCTTGGCTTTCTCTTTCCCTGTTGGCAATCATCTGCACAAGGGGTGTCACAACAGGCCACCCCTGTCGAGCTCCGTGCAAGAAAATAGAGTGATATGCCAGCAGCGCCGCCACAATCAGCCCAAGCACTGTGGCGACTGCAATGCCAAACAGCTGCCAACCGCTCAGGTAGATGGGTCGTTGGCGAGCCAGCCAGGGGTCCGTGATAATCAAATGCACTGACTTCTCCCATCCAAATTCATGCCAACACTCAAAACTCCGATACCCAGAGCAAAATCGCTGAGTGACGCAGTCAGCGAATCCCCTGTGCTTGCACGCCTCGGAATGCTGGTAACCCGATCAAATTTGTACTTGAACGCAGTCAAACACCTGCTTCCGAAAGGAATGGCACGGGAAGTGAAAGCGGGAGCGTTGGATGAGGACAGTTGGTGCTTGATGGTGACCAACCCAGCCAGTGCATCCAAGCTGCGTCAACTGACGCCTGACATCGAACGCCATTTGCAGACTGTCCAAATGATCGACATCAAGGTACGGATCAAAGTCTTTAAAGACTGAGCTGCTTGACGTGGTGCCGATTGTCTGACTCGAACAGACGACCTATCGCTTACAAGGCGATTGCTCTACCAACTGAGCTAAACCGGCAATACGTATATCTTACTAGAAGCTACTTGATCAATTTGAGAGACGGTTTGGACTTGGCAACAAATTTGTCAGATTTTTGCTGTTCGCCTGAAGGAGGTACCTCAGACGGGTTACCACTGTCACCACTCCCCTCAACCAAAGCCAACCCTTTTGCAGCAACACCTGTTACTTGACCAGACAGTGCTTGCTCCGATTCACCACCAGAGTGGACTCCCGGCAAAGCAGAAGTTTCAACAGGAAAGGCCATACCCTGACCATTTTCCCGGGCGTAAATAGCCAACACACGGCAAGTGGGGACACTGATTTCTTGGGGCACACCACCAAATCGGGCCTTGAATTCAATGTACTCATTGCCCATGACCAACGCACTGGTGGCATCGATACTGACATTGAGCACAATTTCACCGTTGACAACGTGCTGGACAGGGACACGCACAGAATGATCCACAGAGACCGCCAAGTAAGGCGTGAATCCGTTATCCGTGCACCACTCATGGAGTGCCCGAATCAGGTATGGCCGTGTGGACGGCAATTCTGCAGTCATCTGAATCCCCTTTGCATCACTTGCGCATCACTTTTTCCGAGGGCGTCAGAGCCTCAATGTAAGCAGGGCGTGAAAAAATTCTCTCTGCATACTTCAGCAAAGGCGCAGCGTTTTTGCTGAGTTCGATTCCGTAAAAATCCAGACGCCACAACAACGGCGCAATCGCCACATCAAGCATGGAGAAGCTGTCTCCAAGCATGAACTTGTTTTTCAGGAAAACTGGGGCCAACTGCGTGAGACGATCGCGAATATGCGCACGCGCCTTTTCCATCGCCTTCTCGTTGCCTTTGCCAGTTTTGGACTCCAGCACGGAGACATGCGCAAAAAGTTCTTTCTCAAAATTGAGCAAGAACAGCCTGACCCGGGCGCGATCAACCGGATCGCCAGGCATCAACTGTGGGTGAGGGAATCGTTCATCAATGTACTCATTGATGATGTTTGACTCATAGAGAATCAAGTCACGCTCGACCAAAATGGGCACTTGCCCATAAGGGTTCATGACTGCAATATCTTCGGGTTTGTTGAACAAATCAACATCCCGGATTTCAAAATCCATGCCTTTTTCAAACAGCACGAAGCGGCAGCGGTGGGAGAAAGGGCACGTAGTGCCTGAGTACAAAACCATCATAACAACGAATCCCTCAATAAAAAACAGTGGCAGATGCAGTCCGAACCGCATCGCCACTGTCGTGAGACCGGAGCAAACCGGCCTGAATGCATGTTACTTGATATCTTTCCAGAAAGCGGCATTCAACCGCCAAGCAATGACTGTAAAGAGCGCCAAGAACAACAAGACCCACACCCCAATGCGAACACGGGTATTCTGAACAGGCTCTGCCATCCATTGCATGAACGCAACCAAGTCGCCCATGGCGTTGTCAAACTCTGCCTCCGACATGGATCCCGGTGTCAGCTGCTCCCAGCCTTTCAGCTTTTGAACTTCATGCCCATGTTCGGTCACGGTTTCAAAAATTGGCTTGCGCTCACCCTGAAGTTGCCACATCACATGCGGCATCCCCACATTGGGAAATGCCATGTTGTTCCACCCTGTGGGTTTGGCGTCATCTCGGTAATACGTGCGCAGATAGGTGTAGAGGTAGTCGGCACCTGTGCCACTGTGACTTGCTCTGGAACGAGCAACCAAAGTCAGGTCGGGAGGATTGGCACCAAACCACTCCTTCGCTTGCCGAGGGTCAATGGCAGCCTTCATGGTGTCGCCCACCTTGTCGGTGGCAAACATGAGGTTCTCCTTGATCTGCTTCTCGGTCAAACCGATGTCACGCAACCTGTTGTAGCGCATGAATGCAGCAGAGTGGCAACTCAAGCAATAGTTGGCAAACAGCTTGGCGCCATTCTGCAGCGCGGAGATGTCATTGGTTCGATTTGGGGCTTTATCAAGCGGGAAAGATCCCCCTGCCGCATGTGCACCACCCACCAATGCCACAACCAGAGAAAGGGCCGTGATGATTCTTTTCATAGTGTTACTCCACAACGCTTTCAATGTGCTTCAAAAGTCACACGGGCAGGCACAGGCTTGCACTTCCCGATGCGGCTCCACCAGGGCATGAGCAAAAAGAACCCGAAGTAGATCAGCGTGCCCACCTGCGAAACCAGCTCTCCGACAGGGCTGGGCGGCTTCACACCCAAATACCCCAAGATGAAGAAATTGATCACGAAAACAGCGTAGAGCCATTTGTTCCAGCTCGGACGGTAACGAATGGACTTGGCTTCGCTGTTGTCCAGCCAGGGCAGGAAAAACATGATGATCACAGCCCCCCCCATGACCACCACCCCCCAAAACTTGGCATCTATGGAAAGCATCAGCGCAGACACAACGACAGCAACCACCAGCACGCCCATCTTCAGGGGGGCTGCAATTCGAGCCTTGGCAACTGCCAGCAAAGCGCCCAGCAGAACAATGGCCACCAGCACGTACATCATTTGTGAAGTGACCGCACGCAACATGGAGTAATAGGGAGTGAAGTACCAAACAGGCGCAATGTGAAGCGGCGTGGTCAGCGGATCTGCAGGAATGAAGTTGTTGTACTCCAGAAAGTACCCGCCAAGTTCAGGTGCAAAGAACACAATGGCGGAAAAAGCCATCAGGAAAACAGACACACCCAGCACGTCGTGAACCGTGTAGTAAGGGTGGAAGGGAATCCCGTCCAGAGGGATGCCCTTGCTGTCCTTTTGCGCTTTGATCTCAACCCCATCAGGGTTGTTCGAGCCAACCTCATGCAGAGCGATGATGTGGGCAACCACCAACCCCAACAGCACCAGCGGCACAGCAATCACGTGGAACGAGAAGAACCGGTTCAGGGTGGCATCTCCCACCACGAAGTCGCCACGAATGAGCAATGCCAAGTCAGGGCCGATGAACGGAATGGCGGAGAACAAGTTCACGATCACCTGCGCCCCCCAGTAGCTCATTTGACCCCAAGGCAACAGGTAACCCATGAATGCCTCAGCCATCAGCACCAAAAAGATGGCACAACCGAAAATCCACACGAGTTCACGAGGCTTGCGGTAGCTCCCGTAAATCAAACCCCGGTACATATGCAGATAAACCACCACAAAAAATGCGGAAGCCCCCGTGGAATGCATGTAACGGATCAGCCAACCCCAAGGCACATCACGCATGATGTATTCGACCGAGGCAAATGCCAGAGCAGCATCAGGCTTGTAATGCATCACCAGGAAAATCCCGGTCACGATCTGAATCACCAGCACCAACAGTGCCAAAGACCCGAAAAAATACCAAAAATTAAAGTTTTTGGGTGCGTAGTACTCGGACAGGTGTTCCTTGTACAACTTTGACAGCGGGAACCGGTTGTCTACCCAGTTCAGCGCCTTGACAGACATCGCCGCATTAGCGGGGACTTCTTTGAATTCAGCCATGATGAACCTTATTTCGCTTGGTGCTTGAGGAGCGTTCGGATCACGCTTTTTTGTCTTCGCCGATCAACAGCGTGGTGTCCGACAGGTACATGTGAGGCGGTACCTCCAAGTTGTCGGGCGCCGGTTTATTCTTGAACACACGACCCGCCACATCAAAGGTGGAGCCATGGCATGCGCACAGAAAACCGCCCTGCCAGTTATCGGGAAGTGATGGCTGCGCACCCGGAGTGAACTTTTCGCCAGGGGAGCAACCCAAATGGGTACAAATTCCAACGCCAACAAACACCTCTGGCTTGATGGATCGGTGCTGGTTTTTGGCGTAAGCCGGGGTGGGATAAGCAGTGCGGTCTGACTTGGGATCTGCCAACTCAACTTCGGTCTTTTCGAGACTGGCCAATTGCTCAGGAGTGCGACGGAGAATCCAGACAGGCTTGCCTCGCCACTCCACAGTGATCTTCTGACCAGGAGGAATGGCAGAAATGTCCACCTCCACCGAGGCACCTGCGGCCTTGGCACGCTCCGATGGAGCGAACGAACTGACGAAGGGAACCGCTACGGCGGCTGCACCCACCCCGCCTGCGGCACATGTTGTGATCAGCCAGTTGCGGCGACTGTTGTCTACGCTTGCTTCGCTCATGTAGATCTTTCTTGGGCTTGGTTCGGAAAGGGACGACTTTAGGGGTCAACCCTGGGATTGTAGTAAACCCGAGGACCTTAGTTCCGACTAACCACAGCGACGCACTTGACTATGGTCAACCAGCAACGCAGACCATGGCTCGAACGCCCGCCCGATGCGATAGGCTGTCGGCCTCGCGCGAGCTGTCTTGCTCTGCGATATTTACCTCAACAACCTCGTTTTAGGAGTTTTCAGTGAGCACATCCAACATTCAAGTGGTCGGTATCGTTGGTGCAGGCACCATGGGCAACGGGATTGCCCAAGCTTGCGCGACCAAAGGGATCAAGGTGGTGATGGTTGACATCAGCGAAGCTGCCGTGCAGAAAGGATTGGCCACCATCTCGGCAAGCCTGGATCGCCTGATCAAAAAGGAAAAAATTACAGCAGATGACAAATCAGCTGCCTTGGGCTTGATCACAGCCAGCACGGTCTACGAAGACCTGAAAAGTGCCCAACTGGTGATTGAAGCCGCCACTGAAAACGAAGCATTGAAGACAAAAATCCTTCAGCAGCTCGACGGATTGCTGGCTCCCGAGGTGATTCTGGCCACCAACACCTCCAGCATTTCCATCACCAAGCTGGCCGCCGTGACGCAGCGCCCGGATCGTTTCATTGGAATGCACTTCTTCAACCCGGTCCCCATGATGGCACTGGTGGAAATCATCCGTGGCCTGCAGACCAGCAATGCCACACACGATGCAGTCAAAGCCATGGCCGAACACTTGGGCAAGTCACCCATCACCGTGAAGAATGCACCTGGTTTTGTGGTCAACCGCATTCTGGTGCCCATGATCAACGAGGCTTTCTTCGTACTGGCAGAAGGTCTTGCTTCCCCCGAAGACATTGATGCAGGAATGAAGCTGGGGTGCAATCACCCCATTGGACCTTTGGCACTGGCTGACATGATCGGATTGGACGTTTGTCTCGCTGTGATGAACGTTTACTTTGACGAATTCAACGACAGCAAATACCGTCCCTGCCCCCTGTTGAAAGAAATGGTTGCCGCTGGCTTCCTTGGCCGCAAAACCGGACGTGGCGTTTACACCTACGCCTGAGTTTCCCCCAGTTGAACTGTGGTCACGTCAGGCCACAGTTCAACTGATACACCTTGCTGCGATGATTCGGCTTTTGACCCCATCCATGCCATGAGTACTTTTGACTTTGACCTGTTTGTGATTGGCGGCGGCAGCGGAGGCGTGAGAGCCGCCCGCATGGCTGCCCAGCGTGGAGCACGCGTGGCACTGGCCGAGATGCTCGGCACTGATGGCCTGGGCGGCACCTGCGTCAATGTAGGTTGCATACCCAAAAAGCTGTACAGCTACGCGGCCCATTTTGCAGAAGCGGCTGAAGAATCACACGGTTACGGCTGGAGCAGTTCCACGCCAGTTCTCGATTGGGACCGTCTCAAAGCCAGCAAAACCCGTGAAATCACCCGGCTCAACGGCGTGTATGACTCGCTGCTGCGAGGCTCCGGTGTCACCGTGTTCAACGGCTTTGCTCGCCTGCAAGGCGGGCACAGGATCGGTCTGGCGACATTGAATGCCGATGGCACCCCCGGCCACCAGGAATTCAGTGCGGCACACATCCTGATCGCGACCGGCGGCACGCCACATGTACCCCACTTCTCAGGGCGGGAACATGTCATCACATCCAACGACATTTTCGATCTGCCCGAATTCCCGCAACGAATGGTAGTGGTCGGCGGCGGCTACATTGCGTGCGAATTTGCGTCCATCTTCAACGGAATGGGCGCACAAGTTACCCAGCTGTACCGAGGTGACCAGGTGCTGCGTGGCTTTGACGACGAAATCCGCCACTTTCTGGCGGCGGAAATGACCAAAGCCGGTGTGGATTTGCGCGTCCGTTCGGGTGTCCTGTCCATCCAGAAACTCGCTGATGGTCTGCATGTTCAGCTTGAAGACGGCAACACACTGGTAGCCGATGCTGTTTTGTACGCCACCGGGCGGGTGCCCAACGTGGACGGACTGGGACTGGACACCGCAGGCGTGGTCCAAGCGGCTCAAGGAGCTGTGGTGGTCAACGGCCAGTACCAGACCAATGTGCCGCATATCTACGCCGTCGGTGATGTGACGGCACGCGTTCAGCTGACGCCTGTGGCCTTGGGCGAAGCCATGGTGGTGGTGGATGGATTGTTCGGCCCCGCCGCAGGAAAGACACCACGCGACATGAGCTACGACTGCATTCCCACAGCGGTATTCACCCACCCCAATGTGGGTACCGTGGGCTTGACAGAGGCCGAAGCACGGGCGAAGTTTGGCCAAATCACCCTCTACCGCTCGGAATTCCGGGCACTCAAGCACACCCTCAGCGGAAGTACCGAGCGCACCCTCATGAAGCTCATTGTGGACTCGGCCACCGACCGTGTGGTGGGGCTGCACATGGTGGGCGCCGAAGCCGGAGAAATCGTGCAAGGCTTTGCAGTCGCCATGAAAGCAGGCGCCACCAAAGCCTTGTTTGACAGCACCATTGGCATCCACCCGACGGCTGCTGAAGAGTTCGTGACCATGCGAGAGCCCGTCCGATCCACCTGAGCCCAAGGCATGACACACAAGGCGTGGACACATGCGTGCGACACGGCTCAGGCACACTTGCATTCATGATGCTGCTGCCCCCATTCACCGCCCCCACCCGCCACACCGACGCAGCCAGTGCACTGGCCCAGGTGCAGGCCATCTACAACGACGCCATTGCTCACCTGCGAGGCCACATGCACAGTTACGTGCGTGGGGCAATCGGTACCGACCAGAAAGTACGGGCCCACTACCCGCTGGTCCGGTTGCACGTGCCGCACAGCCAGAAACGTGAACATGGGCCCAACGCCCGCCTGAGCTACGGTTTCGTGGCAGGGCCAGGGCGGTTCGAGACCACTCTCACGCGACCCGATCTGTACGCCGACTACTACTTCAAGCAATTCCAATTGCTGTTGCACAACCATGGCGGTGAACTGGAGGTGGGCACCAGTGCCCAACCCATCCCCATCCACTTCTCGTTTGCAGAGCACGACCACGTGGAAGGCAGCCTGAGTGCCGAGCGTCGCGCACTGATGCGAGACGTGTTCGACCTCCCCGATCTGGCCGTGATGGACGATGGCATTGCCAACGGCACCCACGAGCCCGGCCCAGGCGAAGCCCTGCCGCTTTCACTGTTCACTGCACCCCGCGTCGACTACTCCCTTCAGCGGCTGCGCCACTACAGCGGCACGGCGCCCGAATGGTTTCAGAACTTCGTGCTGTTCACCAATTACCAGTTTTACATCGACGAATTCATCAAATTGGGCCGGGCCGAAATGGCGCAATCCGACAGCGAATACATCGCCTTTGTGGAGCCGGGCAACATGGTGACCCGCCGTGCGGGCCTGCCCGCTGCGGTCGGCGATGAGCTCGGCCAAGCCCCACCTCGATTGCCGCAAATGCCCGCTTACCACCTGTTGCGTGGTGACCGCAGCGGCATCACCATGGTCAACATCGGTGTAGGCCCCAGCAACGCCAAAACCATCACTGACCACATCGCCGTGCTGCGCCCCCACGCCTGGTTGATGCTGGGCCATTGCGCGGGCCTTCGCAACAGCCAACAACTGGGCGACTACGTGCTGGCCCACGCCTATGTGCGTGAAGACCATGTGCTCGACGAAGAGTTGCCTCTTTGGGTGCCCATTCCTGCGCTGGCAGAAATTCAGCTGGCCCTGGAAGCCGCGGTGGCCGATGTGACGGGGGTGCCCAAACACGAACTCAAAGCCATCATGCGCACAGGCACTGTGGCCAGTACAGACAACCGCAACTGGGAGTTGCTGCCCGCACGCAACGCACCCACCACCCCTCAACGCCGCCTCAGCCAGAGCCGGGCGGTGGGTTTGGACATGGAAAGCGCCACCATTGCCGCCAACGGGTTCCGTTTTCGCGTGCCTTACGGCACGCTGCTGTGCGTGAGCGACAAGCCCCTGCATGGCGAAATCAAACTCCCCGGCATGGCCAATCACTTTTACCGGGAACGGGTGGACCAGCACCTGCGCATAGGCATTCGCGCTGCCGAATTGCTGCGACAACAAGGGTTCGAGCAATTGCACAGCCGCAAACTGCGCAGCTTTGCCGAGGTGGCGTTCCAGTGAACGCCCACGGCGTCTGGCCCGCTCCGTGTGGGACCTGGCGGCCATGATTCCGCTGGACATCACGACCATCCTGAGCATCACGGCGCTGAACCTGTTTGCAGTGTCCGCCGCACTGCCCACGGTCATGGGCAAGGAAATCAGTGCGTCCGCACGCCTGGTCCAAGGCAACCTGCTGGCGCAGGCCATAGGATGGGCTTGCATTGTGTCGGCAGAGTACATCTGGGACATGCCGTTGTCAGTGCTCGCCATGGCCATGGGATCTGCTGCCAACTACATGCTTTACCTGGCTCTGCAAGGCTGGTTGGGGCCTCGGCCTTGGAAGCAGTGGCTCAGAGTGGCCTGCGTGGTCATGCCTGTGGGCTATGCCCTGACGTTCAGCAGCTACCCGATCCGCGTGGGTTGGGCCAACGCCTGGCTGGCGTTGCAATTTTTGCTGGTGGCGCGGGCCGCCCTCGGACCTGTGAACCACTGGGGTCGACGCTGGCGCCACCTGCTGGCAGGCTGCTACTGCCTTGTCGCGCTGCTGACCTTGGCTCGGGGTGTGCTGGGGGCATTCTTCACCGAGCTCTATCCCACGTTCACCACGCCCCACCCTGTCAACCTGCTGGCGCAACTGGTGGTCAACATCAGCATGCCGCTGACCATCGTCGCCTTGCTGGTGGCCTGGCGGCGCGAGTCGGAAAGCCGCCTGCGGCTGCTGGCCAATACCGACGGGCTCACCGAGTTGACCAACCGGCGGGGTTTCATGGACAAGGCCCAGCAAATGGTCGCCCAGGCCCGCCGTCAGCAATGGCCGCTCGGGGTCATGATGCTTGACCTTGACCACTTCAAACGTGTCAACGACGAGCATGGGCACGAAATGGGTGACGCTGCGCTGAAACTGTTTGCCAGCGCGGTCCGGGACTGCCTTCGTCAGAACGATTTGGCCGGACGACTGGGGGGTGAGGAATTTGCCCTGCTGCTGCCTCACACCGATGCCGAAGGTGCCCGCCAGCTTGATGCCCGCCTGCGTGAATTGTTGCGCCTGCGTGCCCAGGCGACCCTGGGATGGCCCTTGAACCACAGCGCGGGTTTTGCCCTGTGTCCACTGGACCTCGGCGACCCGTTGCGCGTGGCCATGCAAAGTGCAGACCGCGCCCTGTATCAAGCCAAAGGAAACGGCCGCAGCCAGTT
>Ga0075012_10002996_pt1 | contig 16355 bp, 13 predicted proteins | sample All_14_2_FD_71474 | JGI IMG/M metagenome (GOLD analysis project Ga0075012, IMG submission 71474) | Freshwater microbial communities in response to fracking from Pennsylvania, USA - Allegheny Zone_MetaG_DW_15 | ecosystem: Environmental > Aquatic > Deep subsurface > Groundwater > Drilled... | reverse complement strand
TTGTCGGCCGCGAGTGTGTAGAAGCGCCCATCCGATCCAGCGAGCAGCAGCTTGTCTGTCGTATGCGCGTGGAAAGCGAACTGCGGGCCGTCGCCCTCCTTGAACTTCAGCGTATCGGCGGCGGCAAGGTCACGGTGCCCGCTCATCGCGCGGATCCAGCCGCGCTGCGACAGGATGACGGTAATCGGCTCGCGCTCGATCAGCGCCTCCAGCGGGATGATACGCGTGGGCGCCGCTTCCTCGATTGCCGTGCGCCGCAGATCCTTCTCATAACGCTTGCGCAGGTCGGCCAGGTCGCGCTTCAACCGCGTGCGCTGCCGCGCCTCGCTGCCGACCAGCTTCTCCAGCTCGTCGCGCTCCTTGAGCAGTTCCGCATGCTCGCGCCGCAGTTCCATCTCCTCCAGCCGCCGCAGCGAGCGCAGCCGCATGTTGAGGATCGCTTCCGCCTGCCGGTCGTTGAGGCCGAACTCCGCCATCATCACCGGCTTGGGCTCATCCTCCGTGCGGATGATCTCGATGATGCGATCGAGATTGAGGAAGGCGATGATATAGCCGTCGAGCAGTTCCAGCCGTGCGGCGATCTTGTCGAGCCGGTGCTGCGCGCGGCGCACCAGCACCTCGATCTGGTGCCGCAGCCATTCGGTCAGCACCTGATGCAGGCCCATCACGCGCGGCGTGTGCGTGGCATCCAACACGTTGAGATTAAGGCCGAAACGCGTCTCCAGATCGGTCATCTGGAACAGGCTGTCCTTCAGCACCTGCGGGTCGACATTGCGGCTCTTGGGTACGATGACGATGCGGATTTCCGCATCGCTCTCGTCGCGCACATCTTCCAGGATCGGCAGCTTTTTCTCGTTCACCAGCGCGGCAATCTGCTCGATCAGCTTGCTCTTCTGCACCTGATACGGGATCTGGCTGATGACGAGTTGCCATGTGCCGCCGCTCAGCTTCTCGATGCCGGTCGGCTCCCACGCGCCGTCCTCGCTCTTGCCGGTCGAAAAGCGCGCGCGCATGCGGAACGATCCACGCCCGCCGGCATAGGCCTCCGATATCGCCGCCGGGCTGTCCACCAGCATGCCGCCGGTCGGGAAATCGGGACCGCGGACGATCTCCATCAACTGTTCATGGGTCGCGGCCGGCTGGTCGATCAGCATCGTCGCCGCGTCGATCAGTTCGGTGACATTGTGCGGCGGGATGCTGGTCGCCATGCCGACCGCAATGCCGGACGCGCCGTTCGCCAGCAGGTTCGGGAACAGGCCGGGGAAAATCTCCGGCTCCTCGTCCTCGCCATTATAGGTCGGACGGAAATCGACGGTGCCTTCATCGAGGCCATCCATCAGGTCGGACGCCGCCAGCGTCAGCCGCGCCTCCGTATAGCGCATCGCCGCTGCATTATCGCCGTCGATATTGCCAAAATTGCCCTGTCCGTCGACCAACGGCGTGCGCAAAGAAAAGTCCTGCGCCAGACGCACCATCGCGTCATAAACCGAAGCGTCGCCATGCGGATGATATTTGCCGATCACGTCGCCGACGATGCGCGCGCATTTCTTGTACATCGTCGCGTTACGCTCTGGGTTGGCAGCCAGCACCGCCGGCGCCGGGCCGCTCGGCTCCAGCTTCAGCAGACGCATGGCCCACAGCAGCCGGCGATGCACCGGCTTGAGGCCATCACGCAGGTCCGGCAGCGACCGCGCCGTGATCGTGGACAGCGCATAGACCAGATAGCGCTCGGACAGCGCAGCGTCGAATGGATGGTCGCGGATGCTGTCGAACGGATCGCGGAAATCACTCATGCCGCCGCGATAGCAGGCGCGCAGGCGTGGCGGAAGCCGTGGTTAATCGGGATATTGCCCTTACACGCTCGCCCTCCTCCGTTTGTCCTGAGCTTGTCGAAGGACTGCACTTTTCTTCGGAAGGAAGAACGGTCCTTCGACAAGCTCAGGACAAACGGAGGAGAGGAGGCTATCCCCATTGGACAAATTTTTCGCCCCCATGTCACATCCGGCCAACCCACCTCGTCATGTCAGCGCAACCCAAAGCAAAGGAGCCTGACCATGACCGCCAAACTCGATCCGTTCGCCGCCGCGCCCAAGGAAATCAAGGCGTGGTACGCCGCCAGCAACGCCGTCGCCGAAGCGCTCGACCCCACGCTTTCCGAACTGGTGAAGATGCGTGCATCGCAGATCAACCAGTGCGCCAACTGCATCAACATGCACAGCGCCGACGCCCGCGCCCATGGCGAGACCGAACAGCGCCTCTACCTCCTGCCCGCATGGCGCGAGGCGCCCTGCTACACCCCGCGCGAACGCGCCGCGCTCGCCTGGACCGAAGCCTTGACGCGTCTGTCCGAAGGGCACACCCATACAGAGGCCTATCAAGCGCTGCAGGCCCATTTCAGCGCGGAGGAACAGGTGCAGCTTACCCTCGCCATCAACATCATCAACGGCTGGAATCGGATCGCTGTCGCCTTCGACATGTGGCTGGAAACGCCCGCGACCAAGGCGCGCGACGCCGCGCAGATGAAGGCGGCCGCCTGATGGACGCGGGGATGCAGACGGATGCAGCGATCAGCTTCGATCCGCTGCGTCCCCGCCTCATCCGCGTCGCATACCGCATGCTCGGCTCGGTCGCCGATGCGGAGGATGTTGTGCAGGAAGCCTTCATTCGCTGGATGGGTGCCGATCGCACCACCGTGCGCGAGCCGGAGGCGTTCCTGCGCCGTACCGTCACGCGCCTGTGCCTCGATCAAATGAAATCGGCGCACGCCCGGCGCGAGACCTATGTCGGCCCCTGGCTGCCCGATCCGGTGGTCGAGGACGCAGAGGAGGAAGAGGATGTCTCCCTACCCCTGATGCTGGCGCTGGAACGCCTCTCTCCGCTGGAGCGCGCCGCCTTTCTGCTGCACGACGTGTTCGGCCTGGGCTTTGACGAAGTCGCCGCCAGCATCGGCCGTGACGCCGCCGCCACCCGTCAACTTGCCGCACGCGCACGCACCCATGTGCGGGATGCCCGCCCCCGCTTCGCGGTAGAGAGACAGCGGGGCCTCGAAATCGCCAACGCCTTCTTCGCCGCATCACGCAGTGGCGATATGACCGCGCTGGGGGCGATGCTTGCGGCCGACGTCAGCCTCCATTCCGACGGCGGCGGCAAGCGTTCGGCGGCCGGCGTCCCCGTATTCGGCCATCGCCCGGTATTGCAGCTTCACAAGGCGCTGGCCGTCCTGTTCGGCAAATATGGATCAACACTGGTGCGCGCCTGCATGGTCAACGGCCTGCCCGGCTTCGTCACGCGCGAGGCCGACGGCGAGTTGCAGACCACGGCGCTGGACATAGAGGACGGCAAGGTCACCGCGATCTATGTGATGCGCAATCCAGACAAGCTGAAGCATCTGCATTGAAGGCTTCAGCGACGGACGCTGCGACACATCACCCTTATACGCAGGGAGACCACATCGCCTTCGTCGATGCGGGCGGCATGCTGGACGACGGCTTTCAACGGCAACAGGTAGCCGCCGTCCCTGGGAAAGAGTGAAGTGGTAAAATCCACGCCATTTGCCGTCGCCTGGACCGGCACGACACCCCACCCATAACTGGCCCGCAGCGCTGCATATCGAATTTCACCGACATGCTCATCAGGAATGGCGACAAAGCGGTAAGGCGCAGGCCCCCGCCATTCGATGACAGCCCCTGCGAAACTGATGTCCGTCAGGGGCCCGTCATCGTCCGGCATGGGATCAAATGTGGATGGGCTTGCCCGTCACTGCCATCGCCGCTTCCTTGATCGCCTCGCTGTGCGTCGGATGCGCATGGCAGGTGTAGGCGATGTCCTCGCTCGACGCGCCGAATTCCATCGCCTGTGCCGCTTGTGCGATCATCGTGCCGGCGACATTGGCGATGACCCACACGCCAAGCACCTTGTCGGTCTCCGCATCGGCGATCACCTTCACGAAGCCGTCGGGCTCGTGGTTGGTCTTGGCGCGGCTGTTGGCCAGCATCGGGAACTTGCCGACCTTGATCGCGCCCTTTTCCTTGGCGGCTTCTTCGGTCAGGCCAACGCCCGCGATCTCCGGCGTCGTGTAGACCACGCTGGGGATCACGTCATGGTTCACGATGCCGGTCAGGCCGGCGATATTCTCGGCGACGGCGATGCCTTCGTCCTCGGCCTTGTGCGCCAGCATCGGGCCGGGGATCACGTCACCGATCGCCCACACGCCGTCCACCTTCGTACCGAACTCATGATCGGTTTCGATCTGGCCGCGCTTGTTCAGCTCCAGACCGATCTTGTCGAGGCCCAGCCCTTCGGTGTTCGGACGACGACCGATGGAGACGAGAACGACGTCCGCTTCCAGGGTCTCCGCGTCGCCGCCGGCGGCCGGCTCCAGCGTCAGCACAGCCTTCTTGCCCTTGACCTCAGCCTTGGTGACCTTGGTGGACAGCTTGAATTCGATGCCCTGCTTCTTGAAGATTTTGTTGGCTTCCTTGCGGACGTCGCCGTCCATGCCGGGCAGGATCTGGTCGAGGAACTCGACGCAGGTGACCTTCGCGCCCAGGCGGCGCCATACGCTGCCCAGTTCGAGCCCGATCACGCCGCCGCCGATGACGACCATGTGGTTCGGCACCTTGGTCAGTTCGAGCGCGCCCGTGGAATCCACGATGATGCCCTTGGCGTTATCGACCTCAACCCCCGGCAGCGGCGTCACGGAGGAGCCGGTAGCGATGACGATATTCTTCGCCGTCTTCTTCTCGCCCGCCACTTCGACGGTGTGGGCGTCGACGAACGTCGCCAGGCCCTTCAGCCAGTCGACCTTGTTCTTCTTAAAGAGATATTCGATGCCGCCGGTCAGCCCCTTCACCGCGTCGATGCGCTGGCCCTGCATGGTCGGCAGGTCGAGCTCGGGCTTCACCTTGATGCCCATCTTGGCCATCGCGCCGCCAGCGGCCGCCTCATAATATTCCGAAGCGTGCAACATCGCCTTGGAAGGAATGCAGCCGACGTTGAGGCACGTGCCGCCCAGCGTTTCGCGGCTTTCCGCGCAAGCCGTCTTCAGGCCCAGCTGCGCGGCGCGGATCGCCGCGACATAACCGCCGGGGCCGGCGCCGATCACCAGGACGTCATAATCAAAGTCAGCCATGTCTTCCTCCGCCGTCACCCCGGCGAAAGCCGGTGCCTCGGGCCTTGTTCGCGGCCCCGCAATAGAGATGCCAGCTTACGCCGACATGACGGTAAATAGTGCGCTTCGGGTTTTTCTTACAGGTCGATCAGGAGACGCGTCGGATCCTCGATCGCGTTTTTCACCGCGACCAGGAAGGTCACGGCCTCGCGACCGTCGATCAGGCGGTGGTCGTAGCTGAGGGCCAGGTACATCATCGGCCGCACCACGACCTGACCGTCGCGAACGACAGGTCGATCCTCGATACGGTGAAGGCCCAGCACACCCGACTGCGGCGGGTTGATGATCGGTGTCGACATCAGCGATCCGAACACGCCGCCATTGGAGATGGTGAAGGTGCCGCCCTTCATGTCTTCCATCGTCAGCGTGCCGTCCTTGGCCTTCTTGCCGAAGTTGCCGATGGTCTTCTCGATTTCGGCGACGCTCATGCTCTCGGCATTGCGGATCACCGGCACGACCAGGCCGTTCGGCGCCGACACCGCGACCGAGATGTCGGCGAAGTTGTTGTAGACGATCTCATCGCCCTCGATCTGGGCGTTGACGGCGGGCACGTCCTTGAGCGCCATGCACACGGCCTTCGTGAAGAAGCCCATGAAGCCCAAGCGCACGCCGTGCTTCTTTTCGAACAGATCCTTGTACTTCGCCCGTGCCTCGATGACGGCGGTCATGTCGACATCGTTGAAGGTCGTCAGCAGCGCCGCCGTTTCCTGCGCCGACTTCAGGCGCTTGGCGACGGTCTGGCGCAGGCGGGTCATCTTGACCCGCTCCTGCGAACGGCCGGGCGCAGCCGATGCGGCAGGCGCAGCCGGCGCAGCGGACGCCGCAGGCGTCGCGCTGGCCTTTGCCGTGCCGGCGGCGACGGCAGCCAGGACATCGTCCTTCGTCAGGCGGCCATCCTTGCCGGTGCCGGTGATCTTGCTGGGGTCGAGGCCATGTTCCAGCACCAGCCGGCGAACGGCAGGCGACAGGGTGATGTTGCCCGGCTCCGAACCTTCCTCATCGTCCGACGCTGCGGGTGCCGCAGCAGCGGGTGCAGGCGCAGCCGCTTCAGCCTTTGCCGCGGGTGCTGGCGCCGGGCTTGCGCCCGCACCACCTGCCTCGATCACTGCGATCACGGCGCCGACATTGACGGTGTCGCCTTCCTTGACGAGCTGCTGGCCGAGCACGCCGGCCACCGGCGACGGCACGTCAACCGCGACCTTGTCGGTTTCCAGGCTGACGATCGGCTCGTCGAGCTTGACGGGATCACCGGGCTTCTTGAGCCACTGGCCCACGCTTGCTTCGGTGACGGACTCGCCCAGGGTGGGCACTTTGACTTCGGTTGCCATGATGCTTTGTCAGCCCTTCTTCTGGCGGCGGATTTCTTCACGAACGCTGTGACCCAGCGCGTCGGCGACGAGTGCGCCCTGTTCGGCGAGGTGGCGCTTGGCGAGGCCCGTAGCGGGCGACGCTGCCGCCTTGCGACCGGCATAGCGCGCGCGCGTCGGGGCCTTGCCGGCCTGTGCCAGCGCTTCCTCGATATAGGGCTCAACGAAGAACCAGCCGCCGTTGTTGCGGGGCTCTTCCTGACACCAGATCACTTCCTCCAGCTTCGTCATCCGCTTCAGGCGAATGGCGAGGGCTTCGGTCGGGAAGGGATAGAGCTGCTCGATGCGGACGATCTGCGTGTTCTTGTCACCCGCAGCGTCGCGTGCCTCGATCAGGTCGTAGGCGACCTTGCCCGAGCACAGCACCAGCCGCTTCGTTTCCGCGTCAGGCGCCGGATTGGTGTCCGACAGGATGCGCATGAAGTGGCTTGCGCCCTGGAAATCCTCGGCCTTGCTCACCGCCAGCTTGTGCCGCAGCAGCGACTTGGGCGTCATGATGATCAACGGCTTGCGGAACGGACGCAGCATCTGCCGGCGCAGGATGTGGAAGTAGTTGGCCGGCGTCGTGCAGTTGGCGACCTGGATATTATCCTCGGCGCACAGCTGCAGATAACGCTCGAGACGCGCGGAGCTGTGTTCCGGCCCCTGCCCTTCATAGCCATGCGGCAGCAGCATCACGAGCCCGTTGGCGCGCAGCCACTTGCTTTCCGACGATGCGATATACTGGTCGATGATGATCTGCGCGCCATTGGCGAAGTCACCGAACTGCGCTTCCCACATCACCAGCGACTTGGGATCGGCCATGGCATAGCCATATTCGAAACCCAGAACGCCATATTCGCTGAGCGGCGAATCCAGCACGTCGAAGCGGCCATGCGGCACCGTCGACAGCGGGATATATTTGTTCTCGCTGTCCTGATCGACCCAGACCGCATGCCGCTGGCTGAACGTGCCGCGACCCGAGTCCTGGCCCGACAGGCGAACACCGAAACCTTCCGACAGCAGTGAGCCGAAGGCCAGTGCTTCACCCGTCGCCCAATCGAAATTGGCGCCGGACTTGAACATCTCCGCCTTGGCATCAAGGATACGGCGCAAGGTCTTGTGGACGTTCACGCCCTCTGGAACGGTCGTCAGCGTCTTGCCCAGGCTGTCAAACAGCTTTGGCGCAATGCCGCTCTCCACGCTCCGCCGTGCGGTTTCCGTGTCCGCCGGCTGGTGCAGGCCGGACCAGCGACCAGCGAACCAGTCTGCCTTGTTGGACTTGTAGCTCTTCGCCGCCTCGAATTCTTCCTCAAGGTGATTGACGAAAGCGCCGGTCGCGCCGTTGACGAAGTCGTCATCAACCACGCCCTCGGCCTTCAGCCGCGCCGAATAGACGTCGCTGACCGGGGGATGCTGGCGGATCTTCGCGTACATCAGCGGCTGCGTGAACGAAGGCTCATCGCCTTCATTGTGACCGAAGCGGCGATAGCACCACATGTCGATCACCACGTCCTTGTCGAACTTCTGGCGGAATTCGATCGCCATCTTGCAGGCGAATGTCACCGCTTCCGGATCGTCGCCGTTAACGTGGAAGATCGGCGCCTGAACGCCCTTCGCCACGTCCGACGGATAGGGCGAGTTGCGCGCGAACTGCGGGCTCGTCGTGAAACCGATCTGATTGTTGATGATGAAGTGGATGCAGCCACCGGTCGCGTAACCGCGAATACCCTGGAAGCCCAGCGTTTCCCACACGATGCCCTGCCCCGCGAAGGCTGCGTCACCATGGATCAGCACGGGCAGAACCGCGTCCTTCTCCTTCAGGTCGTCACGGATGACGAGCTGCGCACGCGCCTTGCCCAGCACGATCGGATCGACCGTTTCCAGGTGCGACGGGTTCGGAACAAGGCTCATATGAACCTTCGTGCCGTCGAATTCGCGGTCCGTAGAGGTACCCAGGTGATATTTCACATCGCCCGATCCGCTGACATCCTCGGGATTGGCGGTGCCACCCGAGAATTCGTGGAAGATCACGCGAAAGCCCTTGGCCATCACATTGGCGAGCACATTCAGGCGGCCGCGATGGGCCATGCCATAGATGATCTCGCGCACGCCGTACTGGCCGCCATATTTGATCACGGCTTCGAGCGCCGGGATCATCGCTTCGCCGCCGTCAAGACCGAAGCGCTTGGTGCCGACATATTTGCGGCCCAGGAACTTCTCGTACTGCTCGGCCTGGATGACCTTGGTCAGGATCGCCCTCTTGCCCTCGGGCGTGAATTCGATCGCCTTGTCCTTGCCTTCCAGCCGCTCCTGCAGAAAGCGACGCTCTTCGACGTCGACAATGTGCATATATTCCAGGCCGACATTACCGCAGTAATTGGCCTGAAGGATCGCGACCAGTTCGCGGATGGTGGCATATTCCAGCCCCAGCACGCCGCCCAGATAGATTTTACGGTCGAGCGCGGCGCCCTCGAACCCATGATATTCCGGCGTCAAATCTGCCGGCAGCGTGCGATGGGAAAGGCCCAGCGGGTCGAGATTGGCCGCAAGATGGCCACGCACGCGATAGGTGCGGATCAACATCTGCGCGCGAATCGAATCGCCGGCAGCCTGTACGACTTCGCTTTCGCTCAGCTTTGTTCCGCTGGCCTTCGCTGCCGCCTTCACGGCGACCGCCATCTGCGTCGGGTCGAGCGCGCCGGTCAGGTCGTCTGTATCGGTGGGCGGCCAGTTGGTTCGGGCCCAGCTTGGCCCCTTTTCGACTTCGAAATCCTGACTTTCGTAACCCATGGCCTATTCCTTTCGCGCCTCCGCATGCCGCAAAGGCCCAGCAAGGGCGCCCCAACCCTGCAAATCGATCACGCCGGACTCCGCCCTGTCAGAGCCCGGCGAGACCCTGACTTTTAACCCTTCAGCACTTCCAGCAGCGTCGTACCCAGCTCCGACGGGCTGGCCGCGACCTTGATGCCGGCAGCTTCCATGGCCGCGATCTTGCTCTCGGCGTCGCCCTTGCCGCCCGACACGATCGCACCGGCGTGACCCATACGACGCCCCGGAGGCGCCGTGCGGCCCGCAATGAAGCCAGCCATCGGCTTCTTGCGGCCCTTCTTGGCCTCGTCGATCAGGAACTGCGCGGCCTGCTCTTCGGCGTCGCCGCCGATTTCGCCGATCATGATGATCGATTCCGTCGCGTCATCGGCCAGGAACAGCTCCAGCACGTCGATGAAGTTGGTGCCGTTCACGGGGTCACCGCCGATGCCGACCGCCGTGGTCTGACCCAGGCCAGCGTTGGAGGTCTGGAACACCGCTTCATAAGTCAGCGTGCCCGAGCGCGAAACAACGCCCACGCTGCCCTTCTTGAAGATGTTGCCGGGCATGATGCCGATCTTGCATTCGCCGGGCGTCAGCACGCCGGGGCAGTTCGGGCCGATCAGGCGCGACTTGCTGCCGGAAAGGGAGCGCTTCACGCGCACCATGTCCAGAACCGGAATACCTTCGGTGATCGCAACGATCAGCGGGATCTCCGCATCGATCGCTTCGAGGATCGAGTCGGCAGCGAATGGCGGCGGAACATAGATGACCGACGCGGTAGCGCCGGTCGCATGCGCGGCCTCGGCGACCGTGTCGTACATCGGCAGGCCGATATGGGTGCTTCCACCCTTGCCCGGCGTAACGCCGGCGACCATCTGCGTGCCATAGGCGAGCGCCTGCTCGGTATGGAACGTACCGGTGGCGCCGGTCATGCCCTGGGTGATAACCTTGGTGTTCTTGTCGACCAGAATGGACATTATCGCCCCTTTTTTCCGTGACGTGGCAACTGCTTCAATTCATCGCCCTTCCACCGCTGCACACATCGCGGAAGGGCGCCCTATTTCGTTCAGGCGAGCGAGCCGTCGATACCCTTGCAGGCCTCCAGCAGCTCCTTGACCGCATCGACCGACACCTTGAGGTTGGCCTTCGCCTCATCGTCCAGCGCGATCTCGACAACCTGCTCGACGCCGTCCTTGCCGATGATCACGGGCACGCCGACATAGAGATTGTCGACCCCGTACTGGCCGGTCAGGTGGACCGCGGCCGGCAGCAGACGCTTCTTGTCATAGATGTAGCTCTCGGCCATCGCGATGGCGCTGGTGGCAGGCGCGTAGAAAGCCGAACCCGTCTTCAGCAGCGCAACGATCTCGCCGCCACCCGAACGGGTGCGCTGCACGATCGCGTCAATGCGCTCCTTGGTGGAGCGACCCTGCTTGATGAGGTCGGGGATCGGAATGCCCGCGACGGTCGAATACTGCACGACGGGAACCATCGTGTCGCCATGGCCGCCCAGAACGAAGCTGTTCACTTCCTTCACCGAAACCTGGAACTCTTCGGCCAGGAAGTGGCTGAAGCGCGCGGAGTCCAACACGCCCGCCATGCCGACGACCTTGTTGTGCGGCAGGCCGGAAAATTCGCGCAGCGCCCACACCATTGCGTCGAGCGGGTTGGTGATGCAGATGACGAAAGCGTTGGGCGCGTTGTCACGGATGCCTTCACCCACGGCCTTCATGACCTTCAGGTTGATGCCCAGCAGGTCGTCGCGGCTCATGCCCGGCTTGCGGGCGACACCGGCGGTGACGATGATGACGTCCGCATCCTTGATGTCGGCATAGTCATTGGAGCCGATGATCTTGGAGTCGAAACCCTCGACCGGACCGCATTGCGAAAGATCCAGAGCCTTACCCTGAGGCACGCCTTCGACCACGTCGAACAGCACAATGTCGCCAAGACCCTTGAGCGCCGCCAGATGGGCGAGCGTTCCGCCGATATTGCCGGCGCCCACCAGCGCGATTTTCTTACGGGCCATTTCCGTCGATCCTCCAAGAGAGCAGTTTTGGAATTGCGGCTTCGCTTAGGCCCATATTCTTAAGGATTCAACAGCCCAAAGCGGCCCGATCAATTTTATCTTTGCAATTCATTCGCAATAGCTTTATAGGTCGCTCCACCCTGTTTCCGTCCGTTCTACCCTTGCGGACGGCCTCTCCGACAGCGGCTCCTTCGGCCGGGCGTCCCCTCCTCCTCGACGCCCGGCCAACTTTTTCCAACGCAAACTGCCGCGCATCCATGAACTGCGCGTGACAGTGGATCAGGACAATCGCGCCGGCAACGACCCGTTCCCGAATGTCGGATGATTTCTTTTAAAAATCAGATTGTTAGAAATGAAGTCCCGTTAGCGCCGTATAAGCACGCCGGAAACCGCGATCAGGATCGCGTCTCACCATGGCCCAGCGCCAGATAATCGTCGGACTGCATTTCCATAAGGCGCGACACCGTCCGCTCAAACTCAAACGCGCCATCTCCGGTCGGATAGAGCACCGCTGGCTCTGCATCGGCGGACGCTAGCAACTTCACCTTATACTCGTACAGCGCGTCGATCAGCGTTACGAACCGCGCCGCCTCATTCCGCTTCTCTGGCCCCAGTACGGGAATCCCCACGATGATGACGGTATGGTACTTGCGGGCAATCGCCAGATAGTCGCTGGCGCCCCGCGCTTCCGCGCACAGCCGCTTGAAAGAGAATACGGCCACCCCCTTTAGGCTCTTGGGCACATGCATCGTCCGCCCACCCTGCACCGCAATATCCTCGGCCGGCACCTTCGCTCGGTCCTCCACCGGATAGTCCGTCAGGCGGAAAAACGCCTCGCTCAGCGCCTTTGTGGCCTCCGGCCCGTTTGGGGCATGCCAGAGCTTTGCGCCCCCCAGACGGTCGAGACGGTAATCGGTCGGTCCATTGAGACTGAGGACGTCCAGCCGATCCTTGATAAGCGCAATGAAGGGCAGGAATAGCTGACGGTTCAGCCCGTCCTTATAGAGGTCATCCGGCGGTCGGTTCGATGTCGTCACAATCGTCACGCGGGCAGCCATCAGCCCCGTGAACAGGCGCGACATGATCGCCGCATCCGCCATGTTGTTCACGACCATCTCGTCAAAACACAGCAACCGCGCTTCGTCCGCAATCGCCTCCACCACGGGCGGGATCGGATCTCCCTTCTCACCCTTGCGCACTTCCGCAAGCCGGGCGTGAACGTCGAGCATGAATTCGTGGAAATGGACTCGACGCTTACGATGGACATGCACCGTGTCGAAAAACAGGTCCATCAACATCGATTTGCCGCGGCCGACACCGCCCCACATGTATAGGCCACGCGGCGGCTCTGGCGTACGCCGCAGCATCTTCCATAAAGTGGAACCGCGCGGCGGCGTGGCTTCCAGTTCCTTTTGCAGAACATCGAGTCGCGCCGCACCGGCTTCCTGATCGGGGTCGGGGCGTAGCTCGCCCGCCGCTACCAGAGCATGATACCGATCAAGCACGCCGCCGGTCATGCCTTCTTGGCCCTGACCTTCTTCATCATGCCGGTGAAGCTGAGGACGACATGCGCGTCATCCTCGCCCTGCACCATGGTGCCGCGCAGGAACACGAGGCTGCCGGTTTCCCGCACCAGTTCGACAAGTGCATCCACCGGCTGATCGGGAACACCTGCGCTCACGAAATGCGCCTGCAGGTCCAGCGTCACGGCGCTCATCATGACGGTCGCACCGAGGTGGTGCGCTCCCGCAAAGAGGCTGATATCCAGAAAGCCAAGCAACGCTCCGCCGTGGATATTATTGTTGGCGTTGGTCAGAGCCTGATGCGGGGCCATGCGGATGCGCGCGATAGGCCCCGACTCGATCCGCAGCAGCAAATCGCCGAACTGCGTATTGAACCGGTTCCTGTCGCGCAGTCTCCACAGATGCCATCCCGGATGCGCCTCGGAAGGCTCATACAGGAATGCCTGCTCGATGTGCGCGTCAGTCACCGTGCGCCGCCCCGTATCAGAGCTGGCGTTCGACCATCATCTTCTTGGTTTCGGCAATCGCCTTTGCCGGCGAAAGGCCCTTCGGGCAGACATTCGCGCAGTTCATGATGGTGTGGCAGCGATAGAGGCGGAAGGGATCTTCCAGCTCATCGAGTCGCTCACCGGTATATTCATCGCGGCTGTCGGCCAGCCAGCGATAGGCCTGCAGCAGGATAGCGGGGCCAAGGAACTTGTCGGAGTTCCACCAGTAGCTGGGGCAGCTGGTCGAGCAGCAGGCGCACAGGATGCACTCGTAAAGGCCGTCCAGCTTCTCGCGGTCAGCGGGCGACTGGAGGCGCTCCTTGCCCGAAGGCGGCGGCGACACGGTTTGCAGCCACGGCTTGATCGAGCTGTACTGGGCGTAGAAGTGCGTGAAGTCGGGAACCAGATCCTTGATCACGTCCATGTGCGGCAGCGGCGTAATGCGGATTTCGCCCGACCCGCAATCCTCGATCGAGGTGGTGCAGGCGAGGCCGTTCTTGCCGTTGATATTCATCGAGCAGGAGCCGCAGATGCCCTCACGGCACGAGCGACGGAACGTCAGGCTGGGGTCCTGCTCGCTCTTCATCTTGATGAGCGCGTCGAGCACCATCGGTCCGCAATTGTCGAGGTCGATCTCGAACGTGTCATAGCGCGGGTTCTGCCCGCTGTCGGGATCGTAGCGGTAGACCTTGAACTTCTTGACCTTGGTCGCGCCGTCCGGCGCCTTGTTGACCTTCGGCTGGCCCGTGATGCGGCTGTTCTTGGGCAGTCTGAATTCCGCCATGATTACAAGTATCCCGTTGAGTCCCTTTGGACCCCCTCAACAATATGGGCGGGGGATAGTCAAGCGCAGAGGCCCTCGGCGGCTATCTCGGCAAAGCGCGCGTCCAGCGCATCGACGATCGCCGCAGCGCGGCTTTCGGCCAGAACTTCATTGTTCACCCAGCGCGAACGTGTGTTGTAGTTAAAGCTTCCGAACAAGGCCCTTCGCCCCGATGGCGCATCGAGGACGAGGAATTTTGCATGGAGAGGCAGCGCTTCAGGGTGACGGTATCGCGCAATTTCCACGCCAGCCGCGGCCAGTTCCACTATGATCGATTCCGGGACACGTCGCTCCGTGTCGTGGACGATGAGGCGCACTTTCACGCCGCGTCGCGCCGCGTCGGCCAGCGCTTTCGTCAGAAAACCTGCCTTCATATGCGAAATCGCGCCGCGGATCGCAGCGCGAGGCGGGAGCATGGAGACACGCCGGTCGACAATGCCTGTCCTCAGGCGCGGGTAGAACCATATACGCGTCCCGGCCTGGTCCAGCACAGCATTTTGATCGGGCCGCAGGCGCAGCGCATGTCGCCCCAATCCGCGAACATGCTGCATCAGGCCCATGACGAGCGCTGGATCACGCAGTTCGACCAGCAGATTATGGCCGCGATCCTGATCGCCGATTTCCGCGATCACGGCGGCGTCTTCCGGAGTGTCGCCGGACGGATTGAACGACCCGATCAAGGCCGTCGGCTGCGGATGGGAAAAGCAGTAAACCTTACTGTGAAGATGCGGATGCGCGACAGCGAGCAGGCCCGATTTCTGCGGATGGACATGCAGCCCCGGACCGATCCCTGCCCTCAGCATGTCCAGCACCGGCGCGTTGACGCCGGACCTACGCCCCTTGCCCTCGACGTGCAGGCACACCCGCACGCCCCGCGCATGTGCATCGACCAGAGCCTGCGCCAACGCCCGGTCCCGAAAATAATAGGTCGCCCAGATGATCTCTCCACCCGGCGGCACGGCCTCGATCCGCGCCTGCAACAGGTCGCGCAGCAGGCGCCGCGGCTTGTCCGGTCCGCCGAAATGGACGGTGGGTTCAGGCATGGCGCGCAAGATAGTCGAGCACGTGGTGGATCACACCCGACTTCAGCGGCCCACGGCCCATGCGCCCCAGCACAGCTGCGACCTTCTCTGCCCGGTCAGGGACGATAACCTGCCGTGTCAGATCAAACAGATGCGCGGCCATGTCCGGCTTGCCATAGACCAGCAGGCCGATGATCGCCTTGAGCGCGGTCGCTTCCGCCTGTTCCGGCGACTCAGCCGCGATCCGGGCCAGCAACCGCTCCTCCGTTATGAGGAACAGCGCATCGCCATAGGCAAGCTGCCCCGCGCGCTGCCCCCGACCAAGGCTGAGGTTGCCGATGCCCGCGATATTGACCCGGCGATAACGCTTCAGGCGCGATAGCTCGACCAGCTCAAAACCCTGATCGGCCATGAAGCGGACGATGTCCCAGGCCAGCGCCTGCCCCGCATAGCGCTGGAAAAAGGAAACCTCGACCTCCGCCAGCAGCACGGAACGGCCGATCGTTTCACGGCCGCCTTCCAGAATGCCGATCTCGCTGCCCTGAGTATCAACCTTGATCGCGTCGACAGGACGCCCGTCCTGCGCGGCGACGGCATCAAGCGTATCGACGGGCATGTCGAAGGTGGAAACAACGCGCGTGTGCGCACCCTTTTTGCGATAGGTCTCTATGCGCGGACGGTTGGGCGTCAGCGTCGAGGACATGTTGGGCAATGCCGTAACGTTGAGTGTCGCCTGTCCGGCCTTTGGCCCCAGCGCGATAGGGAATATCGTGTCGCTGCCGTCATGCCGGACCGCGCCGCCCTCTCGCGGATCAAACAGCAAACCGGAAATGACCGGACGCACCGGTCGCCAGCGCGGATGAATCCCCCCGATCGAACCGACATCGGCCAGCACGATCCGAAAGTCGTGCGGCAAGGCCCGCAGGAGTCCGCTGAAATCCATGATAGCCCATCCCCGCCCGGCTGAATCCGGGCGTCGTCGCCTTGCGCTATTCCGCGGAATTGTAAAGGGGCTGGCGCGCCCGATTGCGAAAGACGCCCATCATAGTAAATAGCGCGGCAAATGACAGGAAGTGATTGCACGTAATGACGACGCTGGTTCCGGTTGGGGATAACCCCACACTGTTCTGGGGCATGAAG
>Ga0075012_10002989_pt1 | contig 16376 bp, 15 predicted proteins | sample All_14_2_FD_71474 | JGI IMG/M metagenome (GOLD analysis project Ga0075012, IMG submission 71474) | Freshwater microbial communities in response to fracking from Pennsylvania, USA - Allegheny Zone_MetaG_DW_15 | ecosystem: Environmental > Aquatic > Deep subsurface > Groundwater > Drilled... | reverse complement strand
CTGGCAAAACTGGCCCAGCCGCTGGCCAAGAACGGCTACGGGCAATACCTGCAACGCTTGCTTAAAGAAAAAGTTCAGCCGTGAATTCATACGGCGGAGGACAGCCGGGTGCGCGCAACAGGGCATTTGCCTCTTGGTGCATTTGCTTCTTGGTAGTAAAAGTGGTAAGTTACTACTTGTGGTAATTGATGGAGAAAATCATGGAGCTTGCGCGCGTTACAGCCAAAGGTCAGGCAACAATTCCCAAACGTATCAGAGAAGCCGCCCATATCCGGGAGGGCGACATGCTGGCGTTCGACCTGGATAGCAATAATAAGATCACCATTAAACGTATTGATCCGCCCATGAATGCCGAGTTATCCGCATTGCAAGAGACATTGTCTGAATGGAACTCGCCTCAGGACGAGGAAGCCTGGCGTGATCTTTAAGGCATTTGACATAGTCGCCGTTCCTTTTCCATTCACGGATCGTGATGCAATAAAACGCCGCCCGGCATTGGTAATTTCCAATCAGCGATTTAATCAGCGGCACAATCAGCTTGTTTTGGCCATGATCACCACGGCCACCGAGGACGTTTGGCCCAGTGATGTTTCATTCGCCGATTGGCAAGAAGCGGGGCTGAAAGTAGCCTGCCGCCTTCGTTTGAAATTATTTACGCTGGATCAAAATCTGGTTTTGAAGTCCATCGGGCATTTATCACCCAAGGATATTAAATCTGTGCAGGCTGTCCTGACTGAATATGTTGCCATTGACAACTAATCAGGGAAGCTTTTTCCCCTCCCCACTAACCAAATGAACTGCATCCCCACCACCATCCCCGAAGTCCTCATCATCGAACCCCAGGTGTTCGGCGACGAACGTGGCTTCTTTTTTGAAAGCTTCAACCGCCGCCAATTCACCGAGATGATCGGGCGTGACGTGGACTTTGTGCAGGACAACCACAGCCGCTCGGTCAAAAATGTCTTGCGCGGTTTGCATTATCAAATCCAGCAGCCCCAGGGCAAACTGGTGCGCGTGGTGCAGGGCGCGGTCTTTGATGTGGCCGTAGACATCCGCAAATCCTCGCCCACTTTTGGGCGATGGGTAGGTGAAGTTCTCTCTGCGGAAAACAAGCGCCAGCTATGGATTCCCGCAGGTTTTGCCCACGGCTTCGTCGTCATCTCCGAAAATGCCGAGTTTCTCTACAAAACCACCGACTACTATGCACCTGCTTATGAGCGCTGCATCCGCTGGAATGACCCCACACTCCAGATCAAATGGCCGCAAGGCATCCAGCCCATTCTTTCCGACAAGGATGCATCGGGCGCACTGTTCACCGCAGCCGAGGTGTTCGCCTGATGCGTGATTTTTCTATCACGCCCGTCAACATGGTGGCCAGCCTCTGGCGCCATCGCAGCCTTATCGCCGCCTCGGTCAAGCGCGAAGTGCTGGGTCGATACCGAGGCTCCGTCATGGGCATATTGTGGTCGTTCTTTAACCCGCTGTTTATGCTCGCGGTTTATACCTTCGTATTCAGCGTGGTGTTTCAGGCGCGGTGGGGTGGCGGGTCTGGCTCCAAAACCGAGTTCGCCCTGGTGCTCTTCGCTGGCTTGATGATGTTCAACCTCTTTGCCGACTGCATCAACCGCGCCCCGGGCTTGATTCTCGCCAACGTCAATTACGTAAAAAAAGTGGTGTTCCCGCTGGAGATCCTGCCCGCCGTCACGCTGCTGGCAGCCCTGTTTCACCTGCTGATCAGCCTGGGCGTGTGGCTGCTGGCGTATGTTATTTTTTTTGGCGTGCCTCACACCACCGTGCTGTACCTCCCGCTGATCGCTCTGCCCCTTGTGGGGTTCATCATGGGCCTTAGCTGGGCGCTGGCATCGCTGGGCGTGTATCTGCGTGACGTCTCACAATTCATCGGCCTCCTCACCACAGTGCTCATGTTCCTCAGCCCCATTTTTTACCCGGCCACTGCGCTGCCAGAAAACTATCGCCATCTGCTCTACCTGAACCCGCTGACGCCCGTTATTGAGCAGACGCGGGATGTGCTGTTCTGGGGCAAGAATCCTGATTTTTTGATGCTGGGCCTCTACTGGCTAATAACAGCCATCATTGCCTGGCTGGGCTTTGCCTGGTTCCAAAAGACCAGAAAGGGGTTTGCTGATGTTCTGTAACTTCAAACGCCGTCTCACCAGCGCCGACTTTTGGAGAACTTGCCTATGAGCGACGACATCGCCATCAAGGTCGAAGGCCTGAGCAAGTGCTATCAAATCTACGACCAACCGCGCGACCGGCTTAAACAATTCATCTTGCCGCGCCTGCAACGTCTGGTGGGGCAAACACCTAAACAATATTTTCGTGAATTTTGGGCACTGAAGGACGTTTCCTTCGAAGTCAAAAAAGGCGAAACCGTTGGCATCATTGGCCGCAATGGCAGTGGGAAATCCACCCTGCTGCAGATGATTTGCGGCACGCTTAACCCCACCAGTGGCAGCATTCAGACCAACGGGCGCATCGCAGCACTGCTGGAATTGGGTTCTGGTTTTAACCCCGAATTTACCGGGCGCGAAAATGTCTACTTAAATGCCAATGTGCTGGGTCTGAACCGATCGGAAATCGATCAGCGCTTTGATGAAATCCTTGCGTTTGCCGAAATCGGCGAGTTTGTCGATCAGCCAGTCAAAACCTATTCTAGCGGCATGATGGTCCGCCTCGCATTTGCAGTAATCGCTCATGTCGATGCTGACATTCTGGTAGTCGACGAAGCGCTTGCTGTTGGAGATGCTTTTTTCACTCAAAAATGCATGCGATTCATCCGCCATTTTCAAAGCAATGGTGGCACCTTGTTGTTTGTTAGTCACGATACGGGAGCTGTCGTAAATTTATGCAACAAGGCCATTCTGTTAAAGCAGGGTCAGGTCATTGAAGAGGGTTTGCCTAAAGAGGTGTCTGAGCGTTATCTGACTACATTGTATGAAGCCAACCAAGTGGTAGACGGCCGTCTAGGCAGCAAATTCAATGTCTCTCATAGCCAAGAGCAAAGTCCTGCTGAAGATCGCGACATGCGTGAAGCGTTGTTCAACGCCTCTATTTTGCGCAACGACATTGAAATATTCGGATTCAATCCAGACTTGTCTGGCTTCGGAACCGGAGAGGCAAAGGTCCAATCGGTGAGACTGCTTGATAAAGACGGGGCATCACTGTCGTGGGTTGTTGGTGGAGAGAATGTCATCTTGGAGGTCCGATGTTTGGCCTACAAGGATCTCGCTTGCCCCATCATTGGCTTTCAAGTTAAAGACCGATTAGGACAGACAATTTTTGCCGACAACACCTATCTCATTTATCAACACAATCCTCAGACGGTTAACCAGGGCGGCGAACTCGTCGCAAGGTTTGAGTTTCGTTGGCCGATATTGCCCACCGGTGATTACAGCATTGCGGTTGCGATTGCCGATGGCTCACAAGACAGCCATGTTCAACATCACTGGTTGCATGAAGCGCTCATTGTCAGAGTGCATGCAAGTTCAACATGTTTCGGCTTGGTGGGCATTCCAATGAAAAATATCAATTTATTAGCGAAATCAGGAGTCGGCAATGAGTAATGATCTCCGTCAAATTAAGGGCCAAAAATGGTTCTATGAATTCGGTCTACCCGATGGAACAAAAACGGAAAGCTATCTTCCTGAAGTTGCGAGACAGATTCACCCCACTCGGGAAAAAGCTCTGAGAAAATATTTGGAGGGTAGGCAAGGAGTATTTACCAATGCCCTAGATATTTCTTGCCATGAGGGATATTTCTCACTTGTACTTACAGACTACTTTCCGAGCGTGGTGGGCATAGACAAAAACTCTGATTCACTGGAAAAAGCCAAGCAAATTTCCAAAGTGATGGGGCAGCCAAATATTGGCTTCAATAACTCTTCCATAGAGGATTGGCCAGTTCAGCAGGGGGCAGATTTCGTTTTGTGTTATGGCTTGTTGTATCACGTTGAAAATCCAATTGAAGTGCTTAGGAAAGTTTCTGCTTTGACTAGGATGACTGTTTGTATTGAAACTCAGGTGTTGCCTTTCAATCTTTCCGGTCCAATTGAAGATGGTAGTTATCAATGGCAGCGCGAAATTCAGGGTCTGTTTGGATTGTGTGTGGATTACTCGCAACGGCCGGAGGGTGGCATGACGGATTTGGCCTTGATTCCATCTAGGAATGGCTTGGAATTTTTGCTAAAACAATTCGGGTTTAAATCGGTTAACTATTACGCTCCAGAGTCGTCAGACTATGAGCAGTTCTTGCGTGGTCATCGGGTAATTGTCTTTGCGGAAAAATAAAAATCGAGGTAAGAGATGAAATTCACCGGTGAGCGATTTATCCCAACCGAACAAGGAAGGATCCGCCTTGAGCATTACCATCGATATGCTGTCGTGCGTGATGTCGTCAAGGGAAAAGCAGTCTTGGATGTCGCCTGCGGGGAGGGTTACGGCTCAGTTCTTATGGCCGATGTCGCACATACTGTTGTTGGCGTTGATATTTCTGACGAGGCGATTCGTCATGCATCATCCGCTTATGTCAAACCAAATCTAAAGTTTATTCAGGGCAGTGCAACAAATCTTGAGTTTCCGGATGATTCGTTTGATGTAGTTGTTTCGTTCGAGACGATTGAGCATCTAGCCGAGCAAGTAGAGATGCTTGCGGAAATCAGGCGGGTGCTGCGCTCCAATGGTGTTCTTATCATCTCTTCGCCAAATCGCCCTATTTATTCAGAAGAAAGCGGCGAGCACAACGAATTTCATGTGAAAGAACTGGATTTACAGGAGTTCGATACACTTCTTCGATCGCAATTTCCCCAGGTCGAATACTTTGGGCAACGGTTGCTGATGTCATCTGTTATCCAGCAACTGAATGGGGCACCAAGCACATCTTCTGTATGGTCAGATGATGGAGGCAAGTTGCACGCAAATGCCGGGGATATTAAAGATCCTGTTTATTTCTTGGCACTTTGTGGGTCTGCCAGTGCAAAGCTTCCTCATCTTGGGATGTCAGCGCTCTACCCCGGTTCGATAGATCTGGTTAAGCACTATGTCGGATTTGCGAAATGGGCAAAATCTCTTGAAAAAATTGTCGCAGAGCGCGATACCCAGCTCGCAAAGCGCGATACCCAGCTCGCAGAGCGCGATACCCAGCTCGCAGAGCGCGATACCCAGCTCGCAGAGCGCGATACCCAGCTCGCAGAGCGCGATACCCAGCTTGCAGACTTCAAGAAGAGTTTTTCTTGGCGCATCACTGCACCTTTGCGAGAGACGCGGCGGTGGATTGCTGCGCCAGTGCCTCAAGCCAAACGCTATGCCAAGGCCAGTTTGAGGATCGCGAAGCGGGTGTATCAGTCCTTACCACTCAGCTTTCAAACCAAAGCTATGCATCGGCAATGGGTTGCCAAGCTATTCCCTCAGATTCTGCTCGCTACTGGTAGCCATTCAGAAACTATTCCGTCGCTCAGCGTACCATCGTTTAATTTCCGATCTCGTGTTGCAGGCAATGCATTGCACAACCCCGAGAAATTAGTTATTTCCTCGTCTGGAAGCCCCTTGGTGTCAGTAATCATCCCTATCTATGGGAAGACCGATTACACGCTGCTCTGCCTCGCCTCAATTGCAAGCAATCAGCCCCAGGCAGCGTTTGAAGTGATCGTGGTAGACGACTGTTCGCCCGATGATTCGTTTGACATCTTATCCAAGGTTCAGGGGATCCGCTTGCTGCGCAACGAGCAGAATCAGGGTTTCATCCGTTCATGCAACAACGGTGCAAAGGCAGCACGTGGTGACTACCTGTATTTCCTGAATAACGATACCGGAGTCACTCCTGGCTGGCTGGACGAACTACTTCGTACCTTCCACGAATTTCCGGACACGGGGCTGGCTGGTTCAAAGCTGGTCTATCCCGATGGGCGCCTGCAAGAAGCGGGTGGCATCATCTGGCAAGACGGCTGTGCCTGGAATTTTGGGCGCTTTCAAAATCCTCAGCTACCTATTTACAACTACGCCAGAGAGGTGGATTACTGTTCAGGTGCATCCATCATGGTGCCCAAGTCGCTGTTTGATGAGTTAGGCGGCTTCGACGAGCATTACTTGCCGGCCTACTGCGAAGACAGTGACCTTGCGCTGAAAATTCGAGACAAAGGGTGTCGTGTTATCTACCAACCGCTATCCACGGTCATCCATTTCGAAGGCATTACCTCGGGAACCGATACCACACATGGTACAAAAGCTTACCAAGTAGAGAATAGCCGGAAGCTGTTTGCACGCTGGCAGCAGCGTTTGGCAGCACACCAAGCCCCTGGATGTGATGTCGATGTAGCTAAAGATCGTCGGGCAACGCGCCGTGTGTTGGTGCTCGACCATTGCACGCCCACCCCCGATCAGGATGCTGGCTCGGTGACGGTCTTTAACCTTCTGCTGTTGTTAAGGGAGATGGACTTCCAAGTCACCTTTATCCCCGAAGACAATTTCCTTTACATGCCAGAGTACACCACTGCATTGCAGCGGTCAGGTATTGAAGTGCTCTACGCCCCCTATGTCACCAATGTGGAGCAGCACTTAAAAGAGTGCGGTGCCAGATATGACCTGGCATTCCTTTTCCGGCCGGGGGTCGTCGAGCGCCACCTAAAAATCGTTCGCAAATACTCCCCTAAAGCCAAGGTGCTCTTCCATACCGTGGACTTGCACTTCCTGCGCATGTCGCGCGAAGCGGAGCTTCAATCAGATAATGCCAAACAAAAGGCAGCAGACGAAATGAGGCAGCGCGAGCTGGCAGCGATTCGTGCCGCAGATGCCACCATCGTACACAGCACAGCCGAACTGGAAATCCTCCGCCCTCTGTTGCCCGAGGCCAAGCTTCATGTATTCCCCTTGATCATGGATGTCAAAGGGTCGAGCAAAAGCTTTGCAGAGCGAAGGGATATCGTCTTTGTCGGCGGCTACCAACATACCCCTAACGTCGATGCGGTGCAGTACTTCGTCACAGAAATCATGCCCTTGCTGCGAAAGCAACTGCCGGGGGTTCGTTTCTATGCGGTTGGCAGCAAGCCACCTGCCGATATACAAGCGCTGGCAGCGGAAGACGTCATTGTCACGGGCTTTGTTGAAGACCTGACGCCACTGCTCGACAGGATGCGCGTCTCGGTTGCCCCTCTGCGTTACGGCGCGGGCATCAAGGGCAAGATCGGCATTGCAATGGCTGTTGGCCTGCCCGTCGTGGCCACCTCGCTGGCGGCAGAGGGAATGTCGCTCACCGATGATGAAAATATTTTGGTGGCTGACGGTGCAGAAGCCCTTGCGGATACGCTTGCCAAAATCTATCAAGATGAAGCGCTGTGGAGTCGCATCAGCGAGAACGGTCTGGTTTTTGCCGAGCAAGCGTGGGGAGCCGAGGCGGCTTGGTCGATTCTGGCGGCGATCCTTGCAGATATTGGCCTTACCGTGAAGCGCGCCGCATATCCACTTTCACTGTATCTGAGTTCTCCCCCCCCCGAACACGCTATACGGCGCAACATACTACAGCCAATCGGTTCGGCTAAAAACAGGCAGGCCTATATGCAGCTTTTAGCAAGTGGTGCCCTAAAGCAAGCTAACCAGATAGCCGAGCAGCTTCTGTCCAAAGCCAATAGCGAGGCATTTGTCGTAGATGGCTTTTGTGTACCGTGCAATAAAACCGTGTCGTTCCTGGTCGACATGCAATCCGGTGGGCAACGCCATGAACACGGCTGGACGCCCAATTGGCGTGAACGCCTGGAGTGTCCACTCTGCCGAATGAATAACCGGCAACGACTTATCGCAACACTTCTGAAGCAAGCGCTATCCGACAAGCAGGGGAAGCAAGTATATTTAATGGAGCAGGTTACGCCCATCTACAACTGGGCATCGACGACCTTTGCAAATCATAAGATTATCGGCAGCGAATATCTTGGGCACGAATATGCCGGCGGGGCAGTAGTCAAAGGCATTCGTCATGAAGATGTCGAAAACCTAAGCTTTGCCGATGGGCAACTGGACCTGATCGTCAGCAATGACGTGTTTGAACATGTACCCAACCCTGCCAAAGCCTTTGCCGAATGTGCCCGCGTGCTGAAGGTGGGTGGGGTCATGCTGGCGACGATTCCGTTCCATTCGGAAAATGACATATCTGTCGTTCGGGCGAGATTAAGCAATGGCCAACTGGAGTACACCCTGCCGCCAGCATTCCATGGCAACCCTGTTTCTGCCGGTGGATCACTTGTGTTCACGGATTTTGGCTGGGACTTGCTGGCAACCATGAAAGATGCTGGCTTTTCGGATGTGGCTGTAAACGTTTATGCCACGCCGGAACTTGGGCATTTGGGTGGTGGGCAGTTGATATTTCGTCTGGCAAGGTGAGGAAAAAAATCATGGATTTAAGTCGTAAAAAAGTTTTAGTAACCGGGGCGGACGGTTTTATTGGCAGCCACCTCGTTCAGGCCTTGATGAATCGTGGATGCGATGTACGGGCATTCGTCTATTACAACTCCTTCAATAGTTGGGGTTGGCTTGATACCTTGCCACCAGAAAAGGCCCGCATGCTCGACGTTTTCGCTGGTGATATTCGTGATCCGAACGGAGTCGCCAAAGCGATGGAGGGATGCGATGTAGTCTTCCATCTGGCAGCACTAATCGCCATTCCTTTCTCGTATCACTCCCCGGATTCTTACGTCGATACGAATATCAAGGGGACATTGAACGTGTTGCAAGCTGCTCGACGGTTCGATACTGAGCGTATTGTTGTGACCTCTACTTCTGAGGTCTATGGAACTGCGCAATATGCTCCGATCGACGAACGGCACCCTTTCCAAGGGCAGTCTCCATACAGTGCCACAAAGATTGGCGCTGACCGACTGGCAGAATCGTTTTTCAGGTCATTCGAGACGCCTGTGATTATTGCGAGGCCTTTCAATACGTATGGACCACGGCAGTCGGCGCGTGCCGTGATACCGACCGTTATCACACAGCTGCTTTCCGGCGCAACGAGCCTGCAACTTGGTAGTTTGAGCCCGACGCGCGACTTCAATTTCGTTGTGGATACTGTCGATGGCTTTATCGCGCTAGCCGAGTGTGATGCGGCAATCGGCGAGGAGGTCAACATTGCAACCGGCATAGAGCATACGATAGCAGACGTAGCTAATTTTCTTATTTCCGAGCTTAATCCCGAAGCGAAGATCGTTACCGACGAACAGCGCATGCGCCCTGACGCATCGGAAGTGTTCCGCCTCATGGGCGACAACAAGAAGATCACGACGCTCACAGATTGGCGCCCTGTTTACGATCTTCATGCTGGGCTGAAAGCGACGGTTGATTGGTTTCGGTTGACGGAAAATTTGTCACGGTACAAGGCCTGGCTATACAACCTGTAATGGAAAAATGATGAGAGCTATTATTCTCGCTGGCGGTAAAGGTACACGCCTTCGTCCGTATACAACGCTAATTCCAAAACCGCTGGTTCCATTGGGCGGGAAGTACTCGATTCTGGAAATTATTATCCTTCAGCTTCGCGAGGCTGGTTTTTCGCATATCACATTGGCAGTGAATCACCTCTCCCAGTTGATCATGGCTTATTTTGGCGACGGCTCGCGCCTCGGGGTTTGCATTGATTACTCGCTCGAAGAAGGAGAGCTCAGCACTATTGGCCCATTGACCTTGATCGACGATCTGCCTGAGTCGTTCCTCGTTATGAATGGCGACATTCTCTGCGACCTCGACTACCGGGCTTTCTACGAAGCTCACATTGCCGCTGGCGGTGAGATTTCAGTTTCCGCCTTTCGGAGGCATGTAAAAGTTGACTTCGGTGTGTTGCGCTACGACGTTTCTGGGCGACTCGAAAGCTTTCAAGAAAAGCCCGAATACGATTTCGACGTCAGCATGGGTATCTACTGTATCAACCGCTCTGTGATCCAGGCATTGCCACGTGGACAGAAGTATGGCTTTGACAATCTGATGATCGATAGCTTGGCCGCTAACCGACGCGTAGACATTCGGCCATTTGATGGTTACTGGCTGGATATCGGACGTCCGGACGATTACGAATACGCTGATGCGAACTTCGACGATCTTGCTACACGTCTAGGCATCCGATGAGCAGAAGAGTGCTTATTACTGGCGCCACCGGTGCATTGGGGCAAGCGCTCATGATGCGCCTAGTGGCAAATCCGAGCGACTTAGTTATCTTTGCTCCCAGCCGGCGCGAAGACTGCGATCCGTTGGATCTGCGACACCACGATCAAATCGCGCACACTATTGAACGCACTCGGCCTGACCTAATCATGCACCTCGCTGCGACATTTTCAAACGATTTCGACGAGGCATATGCGGTCAATGTGAACGCAACCCGGCACATGCTTAAAGCAGTCGAGGAATCGGCGCTTTCCACCCGTGTCGTATTGATCGGATCGGCTGCGGAATACGGATTGGTGTCGGTTGAAGAGAACCCTATCGTTGAAGACCGCGTTTTGCGACCGGTATCGATCTATGGCATAACCAAAGCTTGGCAGACTGAGCTTGCCTATATGTACTCAATCCGTGGCGTAAACGTGGTCGTGGCTCGCGTATTCAATCTGATTGGTCCTGGAGTATCGGAGCGTCTGTTCATTGGACGCTTGCATAAGCAAATTGAAGAGCTGCGCTGCGGTGGGAGAATAAGGATCGAAGTCGGACCGCTCTCGGCAGTTAGAGATTACATCTCGATAAATGATGCCATTACGCAATTGCAGGTCATTGCTGATTACGGCGAAGCGGGCGAAGTTTATCACGTCGCCAGCGGGCAGCCGGTCACGATGCGCGAGCTACTTACTCGAGAGCTTGCGGCTCACGGGTTGGACGATTCGATCGTCGTAGAGGAAGCTACCCTGTCGAACCGGCGCGGCTACGATGTGCCGTCAATCTATGCCGACATTAGCAAGACAAATGCACTGCTGGGGAAATGGGGGAGCCATGTCAAATATTAAGCTAACTGTAATTGCTCCCGTTTTCAATGAAGAGGAAGTCATTGGGGTCTTCCATGCTCGTCTGAGCGAGGCACTGGCGTCGTTGACTGACATTGACGCAAAGGTCCTCTACGTTGTAGACCGCTGCACTGACAACACGCTCGAGGTTCTGCGTGCACTCGTAAGGCGTGACCCGCGTGCCAGGGTCATTGCATTGTCGTCACGCTTTGGGCACCAGATGTCACTGGTCGCAGGAATTGATAACTCTCTTGATTCCGACGCGATTGTCATGATGGACAGTGACCTGCAACACCCGCCGGAACTAATCCCGGAACTGATTGATAACTTCCGTCGCGGCTTTGAGGTCGTCTATACCGTTCGCCGAGATACCGAAGCCATCAACCCCCTTCGTAAAATGGCCGGCAACATCTTCTACCACTTGCTTGCCAAACTGTCCCGCATTCCGATGAACGCCAATGCGGCCGATTTCCGGTTGATCTCGGGTCGAGTGGCCAAAATCCTATCGACGGACTTCGGCGAGCGCAACATGTTCCTCCGCGGTATCTTCACCTGGATCGGTTTCCGTCAGACGGGCGTCGAATACGTTGCACGAAAGCGCGCTGGTGGCTATTCGAAGTATTCCCTTTCAAAGATGTTGCAACTGGCAACAGCCGGTATTCTTTCGTTTAGCACCAAACCCCTGCAGCTTGGAATTTTTGTGGGGGTTATATTTTCTTTGCTGTCGTTCATCATGATGATATGGGCAGTTGTCGAGTTCTTCCTCGATAAATCGATTCCTAGCGGATGGACGACGCTCGTGGTGCTGCTTTTGATGTTCAGCGGGATTCAGCTGATTGTCTTGGGAATCATCGGTGCCTACATCGGTGGCATCTACGAAGAGGTGAAGGATAGGCCGCGCTACATCATTGACGAAGAGATTTCATGCGATGAATAAACCTAAGGTTGATTTCGACGATTACACGGACAACTACAACAGTCTGTTGCGTGAGAGCACCGGCTTCTTTGCCGAAAGCGAGGCCTATTTTGCCAAATATAAGGTCGACATCCTTCGCCGAGAGGTTCCCGCGACCACGAAGCGACTGCTCGAATACGGTTGCGGAATTGGACGCAACATTCCCTTCCTCCGGGCCGCCTTCCCTGAAGCGACAATTGCCGGGTCGGACATCTCGGTCGCCAGTCTGGAGATCGCACGCAAAGAGAATCCAGGCGTCGAATTCATCCTCGAGCAAGCCGATACTAATGTTGCCGAGCCGTACGAGGTTATATTCATCGCGGGTGTTTTTCACCACATACCGGTAAAAGAACGCGCTTGTGTGATGAAGGCGCTCTACCAGCGGCTAATCCCCGGCGGAACGATCGTCATCTTCGAACACAATCCGTTCAATCCAGTGACCCGAAAGATTGTCAACGACTGCCCGTATGACAAGGATGCAGTACTCCTCAGACCGTCGGAACTCAAGACACTACTGGTTGATGCAAGATTGCCCGTGCACCGCAGCGCCTACTGCCTGTTCGTACCCCCGTCACTTTCAGTGCTGTTGCCGCTCGAATCGAAACTCGGCTGGCTGCCACTGGGTGGGCAATACTGGGTAACGGCTGTGCGAGATTAATATTTTCCAGGAGAGTTTTTATGCCGCCCCCCACCCCCACGGCGTTTGATGCCTATAAACAAACTCAACATTTTGGCGCTTTAGATGGAATGCGTGCCATTGGGGTTGTCCTTGTTATTTTTGACCACTATGGTGGGGAGCATCTCAAGTTTCTGTCAGGTTGGCTTGGTGTGCATGTGTTTTTTGTAATGTCAGGATTTCTGATCACAACATTATTGCTTCGAGAGCAAGAAAAGCGTGGTCAGGTATCCCTCACGGCTTTTTACGTTCGCCGGTGCTTCAGAATTCTGCCGGTCTATTACCTAATCTTGCTGATCGTAACAATACAGACCAAAGCACTGGGCGGGCTCATTTTTGCTGATGTGTTGTATCGATATGTTGAACAACCCTTCATTTCTTTTGGAAAGAGAATTTTGCAGAGCAGAAACTTTTCATCATCCAAGCTGAATTCTCCGATAACGAGTTCGGCATGAACCAGTTCTCGAGATTCCTGCTGGTCGGTTTCGCCAATACCGCGCTGGGATACGCGGTGATCTTCGCTTGCATGTATTTTGTAGGGCTGTCGCCTGAACTCAGCAACGCGACCGGTTACACGGTCGGTTTGCTAGCATCTTATTTCCTGAACCGGCATTTCACGTTCAGGAGCGCCCGGCGACGAAGCACTGAGTTTGTTCGCTTCGTGCTGGTATTTCTGACTGCATATACGGCAAACCTTATAGTGCTAATTGTTTTGGTTCGCGGATGGGAAATCCATGCCGCTCTCAGCCAAGTCATCGCCGGGGTCGTCTACATCGAAACAGCGTATTTGCTGAACAAGCGCTATGTTTTCCACTCAACCGAGGTCAGTTAGCGTGGCACAGACTCACTCTGCAGGCGTGATGGGCCGGCGCGACGTAATAGCGATAGCGGCACTCGTGGCGATATGGATCGCTATTCTCTGGAGTTCGTTCGAGCCGGCGCGTTCGTTCGCGCTGTACATGGATAACGAATTCTTCATCGGGACTGTGCTATCAGCGATGTCTGATGCATTCAGCGGCGGCGAATGGCCGCTGCGCATGACGACTGCGCTAGGCGGCCTACCGATCTACAACCTCACCCAATTATCTCCGTTTTATCCTTTCTACTTCGCAGCGCTGCCGCTGTTCAATACCCCGCTCGATGCCGCGATATCAATGCACTGGATCACTGTGCTGCATGTTCTGCTCTTTGCGGTAAATATTTTCGTCTTGCTGCGCGTCATAGGCACTTCCCGATTAGCGGCAGTCACAGGTGCTTCGCTGGTCGCTTTTGGAGCCAATAGTTTCTCTTACGCAGTCTGGATGCAGATCGTCGCGCCCTATGCATGGTTGCCCTTATATCTTGCCGGATTGATAGGCGTTCTTGAAAACAGGACATCTGCGAAGTATCCGGCAATGGCCGTCGTAGGAATTGTGCTGATCGTGCTTGCCTCGCCCTCGCAACCGCTTATCCACGCCGTACTGGTGACTTGTGTGCTGGCGCTGTTTCGCTGGTGGCACAACCGCGCGAACGTAGTGCCGCATGCGACTCGCGCAAGTGTTATCAAGCTCGGTGCCATCTCCGTAGTCGCTTTCCTGCTTGCAGCACCGGCGATTCTGCCGGCGATCATCGAATTCAAGGACATGATTCGCTGGATCGGTGCGTTCCCAGCGGTAACCGGTCACGCACGAATTCCTTTTGAGGCCTTCTTGATTGACCAGCTATCGCTTGCAGAACTTGGTGGCGTGCTTGTTAATATCCCTCATAAAGCTGTGGGTAGCCAGTTTGTTGGTCCCGTAGCGCTGAGTCTTGCGGTGTTTGCTCTGATTGCGCGCGCTCGTTCGTGGATCGCGACCGCAATGGTGGCGATCGCCCTCTATTCACTGGCTTCCTCGGCCGGTAGCAACCTTGGGCTCGCCTACGTCAATTACCTCCTCCCGCTGGTGAATAAAATTCGTGAGCCGAGCCGTTTTCTATTTCTTTTTCAGTTGGCGATAGGCATTCTCGCTGCTCTGGGCATCGATGAGTTACGCAGGATGGTTGTCCATGAGCAGCTCTCGCCAATCTGGCGACGACAAGCTGCGCTTGTGGCCGCCATCGCGCTGGCAACTGTAGTGCTTGCCTTTGGTTTACGTGGTCATGGTGCTGACACGATGTCATCTCTCATAGCAAGTTTTATGCTTGTTGTGCTGCTGGTGATTAGCATTTTCGCAGCGCGAACATCCTGGCGTTTTCGAGGGGAGGTCGCTGGGCTCTCATGGAGTGCTGCGGCAATTATTGTCCTTGTAGTCAACGTGAGTTGGACACCTCCGCCAGTTGCGGCGAGCCATTACCTCAATAGTGATGGTATAGCGCTCGATATAGCTATCAGCCGCGTCGCTGATTTGGATCCCCAGCATAAGCACCGGCTAGTCTTCGAGGGCCGGATCGACAAGCAGATGGCAGCAATGCTGGCCTCTTACCAAAATGTTAGAACGCTCAATTCCTATTTCAACCCTGCGCCGTTGCGCCAGTTCAATGAGCTCTACCATCACGGGCCACGGACTGACAATTACCTTCAGGTTCTTGGTGCCCGGTATTTGATCTGCCGCGACTGTGCGGGAGTGAAATATCACGGATTCAAGTTTCTTGAGAGTCTCCATGGTTATGATATTCACGAGGCAAGCGATGCGTTGCCTTATATGCAGCTGGCACAGCGGCTAGACGGTCGTTTCGAAGGGCTGCCCGATTTCGTAGCTAAAGCCGCTAGTCATGACCTAAGTCAGGGCCTACTGTTCGTCGAGCCGGGGGCGAATCTTACGCTAGCGGAGAAGGCACCAGCAACGGGCGACTGCATCGTCCGCAATGATACCCGCAAGAGAAACCGGATTCGCTATCTGGTTTCTTGCGGGTCTCCAAGCGTCCTAATCCTTAATGAATTCTATGCTGATCCTTGGCGCGCCACTATCAACGGTGTGAGCGTCAATGTGTTGAGGGTGAATGGCAACCAGATTGGCGTGCCACTGGGTCGCGGTGGACAAGTTGTTGAATTCACCTATCGCCCTTGGACCTTCCTTCTATCGATTGCGTTTGCCGCGATGGGTGGCATCTTGGTGCTCATCTGGGCGCTGCGGATTCGTCGCAAGGAGCCGAACTGATGGCAACTGGCAAATACTTTGTGATCGGCGGGCGGGGCTACGTCGGCGCCGAGCTGTTCTCATTGATCCCGCGCGGCGTGATCGGCTTTCGTACTGCATCGTCCGACCTGGCAGGCTTTCTTCGCTTGCGCCTAGAAGCCTCGCAGGATTTTGCCGATCTGCCGATTGCCGATGGCGACGTTGTCTTTCTCACTGCCGCGATCTCGGCTCCGGACATCTGCGCCCGCGAGCACGACCGGGCATGGGCAGTAAATGTTACCGGCACGTCAAGCTTCATCCAGAGCGTTATCGAACGAGGTGCCCGCGTAGTCTTCTTTTCAAGCGATACTGTCTATGGCGAGCGCGAGGACGAATTCGACGAAAAAGCCGCGTGTAATCCAGCAGGTGAATATGCGGAAATGAAGCGTGAGGTCGAGCAACGCTTCTCGGGGAACGCGTCATTCAAGGCGATTCGTCTTTCGTACGTCTTTTCTCGAGAAGACAAGTTCAGCCGCTACCTGACCGGGTGCGCCGAGCGAAACGAGGAAGCAGACCTGTTCCATCCGTTTTTTCGTGCAATCGTTCATCGCGATGATGTCGTCGAGGGCGCGTTGGCGTTGGCGGCGCACTGGGAGGAGGTGCCCGAGCAGGTTATCAACTTCGGCGGCCCG
>Ga0075012_10002988_pt1 | contig 16380 bp, 13 predicted proteins | sample All_14_2_FD_71474 | JGI IMG/M metagenome (GOLD analysis project Ga0075012, IMG submission 71474) | Freshwater microbial communities in response to fracking from Pennsylvania, USA - Allegheny Zone_MetaG_DW_15 | ecosystem: Environmental > Aquatic > Deep subsurface > Groundwater > Drilled... | reverse complement strand
CAGGTGATTCCGGGAGTGGGACGGCTGCATCAGCAGCCCCTGCTGGTACGCTGGAGCAGCGGCGAAGATATTTCCGATCCGCGCGGCAATCCCGACGGTGATCGAGTGGATTTGCGCCAGTATGCCCGGGGCGATTCGCCACGCACGATTCTGTGGAAGGTCTTTGCGCGCACTCGCCGGCTTATGGTGCGTGTTCCCGAACGGGCCCTGGCCCCCCGCCCCAAGGTTTGCGCCTACCTGGTGACAGGTCCCCGCGACGAGGCGGCGGCCGCGGTTTGCCGAGTCTTCCTGGAAGGCGACATGCTTGGGCCCGAGTGGCGCTTTGGAAGTGATGGCACGGCCGGGCAGGATCATCAGAAACAGCCTGCCATGGAGAGATTGTGTCGCTCGGCTGATAGCCGCGAACCCCAGCCGGCCCAGGTGTCGGCCTACCTGCGCCGTGCCCAGCAGGACGGCTATTCGCAAGGCATCATTGTGCTGCCGTTGGATTTGGCAGGTCAGGACTTGCAGGTGCGCGAGGCTCTCATGAACAGTCCGGTGCCGCTGCAGTTGTGTCTGGCCATCGACGGCCAGCCCCAGGCGCGGGCCCAGGCAGGCTGGCAAAAGTGGTTGCTGCGTCCTCAGAGTTCTCAGCAACTCGGCGCTCAGTTGCGGCGCGCCGCCCAGCTCTGGCGGGGATTTCCCGGTCAGATTCTGCTGGTGGACCGACGCAATGGCGCCTTGTTGGGCGACCTCCAGGTTTTTGCGAGACGCAGCGCATGACCGCCCGGCCACGATTTTTCTGGATCACTTTGTTGGTTCTCTGGCCCGCGCTGGCCTTTCTCAACCAGTTCTTGATCACGCCCTCCGGGGGGGTGGCCGTGTGGGCTGCCCTGGGTGCGGCCGCGGCGGTGCTGGCCTGGTACCTTTCTACCGGTCAAAACTTCCGCTGCCGCGCGCAATTGTTGGTGCTGTTGCTGATCTGGCTGCTGGGCAGCGGCGCCCTTTCCATGTTGGACGGGGCCAGCAGCCTCTCTTTGACCTTGGGCAGCGACCGCTGGGTGTTGCTGCGCGAGTCCCTGGCCGCCGCCCTGTGGGCTTTTTGTGCGGTGGGAGCTTTGCGCACCTTGAGCTGGCGCTTCCCCATCGGTTCGGCCGTGGAGCTGGCGGCCGCCGGCGGCATCTTCGTGATTGCCCTGGAAGCCCATCGCGACGGCTACATCAACCGGCCTTTTCAACTGGTGGATCCACTCTGGTTGCGCGGCCTGGATCCGACGCCACTCTTTCTTACGGTAGGATCGCTGGCTTTGCTGTCGGTGTGCACGCTGGCCGTCAACCGCCCCGGTAACCGGCGGCCCTGGTGGGATCTGCCGCTCATGCTGCTGTTGCTGCTGGTGCTCTACCTGGTGGTGCCCAGCAATCAGGTCAAGCAGATTTTCGAGAAATTCGGCATGGGCCGACCAGGCGGGGACGAGAATCGGATTGCTCCCGAAGGCGGGTTGAAAACGCCGGGACCGGCCAACTCCAGTGACGGCAAGCCGGACAAGGGGCCCAAGCAGGATGAGCCTTCCTTCGCCGATTCGCAAAAGCCCAAGCCCACTCCGGTGGCCATTGTGGTCTTTCAGGACGACTACGATCCCCCGTCCGAGGTTTATTACTTCCGCCAGACCAGCGAGAGCCAGTTCAACGGCATCAAACTGGTTCGCAGCAACGACGATCGCTTCGACCGCGACAACGCCCAGAGCTTTCCCACCCGCTTTTACGCGAAAGATGCCAAGCCCGAAGAACTGGGCATGCGAGTTCCCGAGCTGGCCAGTTGGTATCAGCCGCTGGCTACGCGGGTGGCCTTGCTGGACCAGCACCCCCGCCCCTTTGGGCTGATCAATCCGATCCACTTTTGGGCCGTTTCCAATCCCGATCCCGACCGTTTCCAAAAGGCCTATGATGTGGACAGCCTGGTGCTGACCGGCGGCTATCGCCAGCTCATTCCCAGTCGAGCCGGCGAAGAGAGCTGGCAGGCGGAGGAATGGAGCCACTATCTGGAGGGGCCCAGCGATCGCCGTTACAAGGAGTTGGCCGACCAGATTATCGCCGCCATGCCCGAGGCCGGTCGCGATTCTCCCTTGCTCAAGGCGGTGGCCATCAAGAACTGGCTGGACGACAACTGCACCTATTCCTTGAAGTCCCCCTCGGCCAACGCGGCCGATCCGGTCACTCACTTCCTTTTTGGCGAACGCATTGGCTACTGTGTTTTTACCAGCCATTCGGCCTGCTACTTGTATCGAGCGGCCGGGATTCCGGCGCGTATTTCCGATGGCTACATGGTGGCCGCCAAACAACGAGGCGGCGGCAGTAGCCTGTTGATCCGTAGCAGCGATGCCCACAGTTGGCCGGAGATCTATCTGAGCGGCACCGGCTGGCTGGATCTGGACATCGCGCCCAAGAAGAATTTGGAGCCCGAGCACGAGCAGGTGGACAACAATCTGCAGCAGATGATGGGCGACATGGCCCGCAAGGACAAGAAAGACCGGCGTCCGGAGCAAGAGAAGCCGCCCATTGATCTGCAAAAGATGGTGGCCGATCTGTTGCGGGCCGTGCTCTACGCCATCCCCTGGGGTCTGATCAGCTTCTGGCTGGTGCTGACCGCCTGGAAGTTGTGGCGGCGGGCTGCTCCCTTTATGGTCAGCGGTCGCTCTCAGCCGCGCCTGGCCTATGTTTGCGTGCTCGATCATCTGGCCGAGCAAGGCACCGTGCGTCGCCTGGATGAGTCTTGCGAAGAGTTCGCTCGCCGTCTGGGCGAGGAAGTGCCGTCCTTACTGGCCTTGACCCGCGAGCATCTGCGCCTGCGCCTGGGTCCCCCCCAGGCCACGCCCGAGCGCGAAGTGCTGCCCCTTTTGAAAGAATGTCTCAGTCAGTTGCGCCGCCGCACCATCAAAGGTTGGCGACGCAATTTTGGCTGGATGGATCCCACCAGCGGACTCCGTGTCCGCTAAACCAGAAAAGAGGATGACCCGTTGACCCACTTGGAAAAACCGCGCGAGGTGATGAAACGCCTGGAAGATCGGCTCAAACACGCTGTGAAAGGCCGGGCCAGCATCATCGAGTTGGTGCTGGTGGCCCTGCTGGCCGACGGCCATGTCCTGCTGGAAGACTACCCGGGCTCGGGCAAGACGACTCTGGCCAAGGCTTTGGGTGACTCCATCATCGATGACCTGCTGGAAGACGACATCCCCAGCTTTCGCCGCATTCAGTTCACCCCTGACCTCTTGCCCAGCGACATCACGGGCGTGTCCATCTTCGACACCAATTCCTCCACTTTCGAGTTCCGCCGGGGTCCCGTCTTCGCCTACATCGTGTTGGGCGACGAGATCAACCGCACCTCGCCCAAGGTGCAGTCGGCGATGCTGGAGGCCATGGCCGAGAAACAAGTTACGGTCGACAACGTTAGTTATCCTCTGGATGACTTGTTTTTCGTGATTGCCACTCAAAATCCACTGGATCTGAGCGGTACTTATCCGCTGCCGGTGGCCCAGCTGGATCGCTTTCTGTTCAAAATCCGCATGGACTACATCGAGCGCGACGCCGAAATCGCCGTGCTCAACACGCGCGTGGAGCGAGCCGCCCGCTCGTCCATGGAGGGCCTGGCGGCCGTCCATCGCGGCGAGGTGGTGGAAGCCCGCCAGTTGATCCAAAAGAACGTCTATCTGCATCCCAACATCAATGCCTGTCTGGTGGACATTGCGCGGGCGGTCCGCTCCCATCCGCAGGTTCTGCAGGGAATGTCGACTCGTAGTCTGGTGCTTATGGCCCCGGCCTTGCAGGCGGCCGCCCTCTTGAGGGGTCGCGACTTCGTCAGCGACGACGACGTGAACTGGCTGGCTCCCTTTGTCTTTTGTCACCGCATGGCGCTGGCGCCGGGTAGCGGCGAGGCCACCCAAATCCTTAAGGAAGCCATGGCCCCCATCGTGGACAAGCTGTCGCGCACCACCTTGAAGCCGTGAAACGACTGCTGTGTGTGCTGTTGCTGGCCGCCCCCTTGTGGGCGGCTCCGCCCGAGGAGTCGGAAGACTACCAGAAGGCCAGCACTGCCTTTAGCAGTTCTAAGTATGCCCAGGCACGTCAGTTGACCGAGGCCTGGTTGCAGCGCGAGCCCGACAACTACGCCGCCTTGTATTTGCTGGGCCTGATTTATCATTATGGCGAGGGCAGTATCCCGAGGGCCTACTATTGCTACTCCCGGGCCCGCCAGGGAATTGAGAAGGCCACTCCCGATCACCCCGAAAACGGCCCGTCCGGACCGCTCTACGGCAATGTCTTGCAAGAGCTGAGCGAAGCCGCCCAGCAGTTGGAGCACTATCAGGAGGCCTGCGATCTGATCGACCAGCGCGACAAGCTCTACCCTTCGCAAAAGCAGACGGCCCGAAAAGGCTGGCCGCTGCTCAAGCTGGGTCGCACCGAGGAAGCCCGCCAGTTGATGCTCAAACTAATGGATGATCCCGAACACTCTGGCTATCGAGATCATGCCTTGAACACTCTGGGCAACATCGAGTTCGAAGCCGACAACATGCAGAAAAGCTACGATTACTTCGCCAAGATTGCGGCCGAGGTAGGGGCCGGGTCGGACCCGGTTTTTTACTGCAATGCCGGCGAGGCGGCCCGGGATTTATTGCGCTACGACGAGAGTGAAAAGCTCATGCTGAAGTCCACCGAGGGCTTCAATCCCTACACTTATAGCGATCCCTGGGGCTTTCTGGCGGAAATGTACGCGGCCGAATCGCGGATGCCCGAGGCGCTGGCCGCCCTTAAGCAGATGCAGGCCTGGCGAATCTCCGGTTCGGCCCAGGCTTCCCAGAACAAGTGGGCCGAGTGCTACGGCCACGCCGGATCCGTCTTGTTGCAGATGGGCTATGACGAAAAAGCCTTGGAAATTATCGAGAGACTGGTCCGTCGGCAGGATCGCAATTCGAGCATCTCCACGGCTCCCTCGCTGGTGGAAGCCCGTCTGGTCTATCTCTACTCGCTGGCGCTGCAGCGCAACATCCAGCGCATCCGCGAAAAGTTGAGCTATGCCGCCTGGAAAGAGGTTCCCGGGTTGCTGGTCAAGCTCTTGGGCATGGAACGGCAAGTCGGTCGCGAACGGGAGCGGGTGGCCAATCTGGTGGCCTCCAATACCGGCATCGACGGCTTCTTGCAACCCTATGGGGCCAAGGCGCTGGATCAACCCAGCCTGAGCACGGCCTGTTGGACTTGTTTTGGACCGGGGGCGGTGATCGCGTCGGTGGAACGCAGCCTGGCCGTCACCAAGCCTGAGATGGAGGCGCGCAAGCCCTATTTGCTGGCCATCTTGGGGGAAGCCTATCTGTATGACTGGCGAGTCACCGATTGCCAGAGGCAGTTGGAAGAAGCCATCAAACTCCTACCGGCCGCTGAGGTGAAGCTGCGTAATCGCTGTCAGGCCGTGCTCGTCAAAGCCCTGACTCAGCAAGGCAAGCTGTCGGAGGCCATGCACTATCTGCAGGTCTTGATGGATACCGATCCCAGCCAGTTGCGGGCCTGTCAGGTTTCTCTGCCCATCACCATCGAAAGCGATGGGGGTCGGGCCGCCAATCAGGCGCGTAGCTGGCTCTATTCCTCACCGCGCTGCCACAAGGCCGGCGGCGGTTTCGTGCTCAAACTGCAAGGCGACCAGGACAAGGTGGAAGGCCAGTTGATCAGTCCTGACGGCACTACCGCCGGTCGCTTTGAAGGCCAGCCTCGCGGGAATTCCTCTGATGCAGCCCGCAGCTTCTGTGAAGTGTTTCACGCTCAGGCTTTTGCCCCGATCATCGATCTGAGCCAGAGCGATATCCGCTCCATCGATGGATCGACCGGCGCTGTGCGCGCCGATGCTCTAAAGGAGCTGGCCCAGTAGCTTGATGTGGGTGGCCTGCAGCCGATCATCGGCCAGGGTTCCGTCCACCTGCACTTTGAGACCGGTGTGCAGTTGCTCCGGGGTCATGTCCACAAAGCGCGTCTCCAGATCAAAGAACACCCAGATCAGGTCCTCTTCGCCCACCTGAACGACCATGCGCTTGTGCTCCAGGTAGATGGCGTCCACCACCCCCTGGAGGCGAACCTTGCTGTTGCGGGCCGACTTGGACGTCAACCAGGAAGGCAACGGCAGTGGAGAGGCCCAGCTGGCGGCAAAAGCGGTGGATTGAAGAAGTTTCGGTGCCATCAAAATCATAGTAACTGAAAGGTTCTACCTGCGGCAACTCGAGGAAGTTCCCTCATTTTTTGGGACGCAAGAGTTCTTGCGAGCGTTGCCCGCATTCTTGCGCCTGACGATCGCGCCCGGTGATGCGGCAAATATCCGAGCGAGCGCTGAGCAAATGGCCCAGAACCAGGGCGCCATCCCCCAACCCTCGCTGCTCGATCAGATCGCAAGATTTCTTCATCTCATCCTCGGCTTTGTAGAATTCCAACTCGTCGGCGAAGATCAGGCCCAGCCCAAAGTGAATCAGGGCGCGTTCCACCTCGGCGAAGTCGGCCCACTCGTCCCAAATCAGTTGCGCCTGCATGAAGGCCTGTTTGGCCTGCTCGCGAGCCCCTTCATAGAGCCAGACCTGACCCATCCAGTAGAGCGCGCGCGCCACACAGGGATGCTCACCTCCATAGGAACCGCTGCTGACCCGCAGCAGCTCCTGGGCGCGCGACAGGCCCTGCAACCAGTCTCGTCGCAAAATAGCGATTTCGACCAGGACCTCGCGAAGTCTCAGACACAGGGGATGGTGGGGGGAGAAACGCTCACTCCAGGACTCGAGGACCTCGCTCACCACCCCTTCGGTCTCGGCAAACCGCCCCTGGAATTGCCAGAGACGGGCCTGCTCGGCGCGCAGCAGCTGGCCTTCGAAGCTGACCGCATTGACCCACTGCATGCCTTCCTGCAGGGCCGCTTCGGCTCCAGCCAGATCGCGCCGGCTCAGCAAGTTGAGTGCGATCTCGCGATAGATGCGGGCCTTGTCGCTGTCGGGCAGGTGGCCTACGGCTTCGCGATAGAGTGCGTCGGCCCGGCTGGCCAGTCCCATTCGACGCTGACTGCGTGCCTGATCGATCAGCAGCCAGCCGGGGTTCTGGTCGGGAATGGAAGCCTGACCCTGCTGGCGCAGCCCGGCCGCCTCCATGGATTTGCCCTGAGCATCGTAAAAGGAGCAGATGGCCCGATGCACCAGCATCATTTCTTCGTGGCTGCTGACCCGGCCGGCCGCGTCTTTGACCCAGCGCATGGCCTGGTCCACGTGGCCGTAGCTGGCGTAAAAGTAAGCCAACTGCAGGGCGTAGTCGTAGCGAACCTTGGGGGTTTCGGGGAGGCGCCGGTAGGCCTGCAGAAAGAAGGTCTCGGCATCCGAGCCGGCGCCGATGGCCGCCAGCGCCTGGCCGGCGTGATGCAGCAGGGCGCCCATCTGACCGGAATCGAATTCAAATTGCTCGCGACCGGATTGGAGCAACTTGGGCACCAGCTCCTGGACCAGATTGGCGTCACTGCGGGCTTGGGCCAGGGTGAGCAGGCCGCGCCACATGTCTAACTGCAGGGCCGGAGCCGGTGGTTGATCTTCGAACTCGCGGCGCAGGCTGAGCAGCATCTCGTAGGCCTGCTGGTAGAGACCCTCGCTGAGCCACTGACGAGCCTGCAGGAGGCTGGCTTCGGCCTGCATTAGCTCAACCTCTTGGGCAGGCTGGCGCTGGGCACACCTAAAGGTGCGGCCCAGCCCAAAATGCCGCTTTCTTCTACGGCCATGGCCATGGGAGGAGGCACCACCCGCTCCAGCGGATCGGTGCTGCGAGGTTGCGGCCGGGGCAAACCTGACAGACCCGGGTCGCCCCAGATAGCCCATTGTCCGGGCGGTTCTGGCCAGGCCGGGCCGGCTTCCTGACCCGGCCAGGGGCAACCCGCCCACATGGAGAGTAGCGCCGGTTTCCAGCCGGTGCCGCAGCCGGGCGGGTGACTGCACAACTCCCAGGGCTGCTCATCTCCGATGGAAACGGCACTTTCGGTCTCGCCTTCGCCGAAAAACGCCTGCATCACGCGGCTGGCGCCGGTGCGGCCCAGTGAGGTGTTGATGCCCATGGTGAAGTTTCCCGCGGTGTTGAGGACGGCCCGATAGGGCTCCCATTTGTCCGGATAGGTTAGCGGCGAGCCGGCCATGAAGGCCCAGATGGCCCGCAGTCCGGCGTGCGCGTCCAGGGCCCAGCGAATGGTCAGCGGCGAGTAGCCGTGAAAGTAGGAGTCGGTATCCATTTAGAGAGTTCTTCCTACCGCCTGGGCCACCGCCTTCAGCTGGGTCATCAGCGAACGGAAGCCCGGGAAATCAAGGCATTGCGGCCCGTCCGACCAGGCTTTGTCGGGCTCGGGGTGGATCTCGATGATAAGCCCGTCGGCTCCCGCCGCCACGGCTGCCAGGGAGAGGGCCGGCACCAGTTCGCGATCGCCGGCAGCGTGGGAAGGATCGATGATGATGGGCAGGTGGGTGAGCCGGCGCAGAACCGGCACGGCGCTGATATCCAGAGTGTTGCGCGTCATGGTTTCGAAGGTGCGGATGCCGCGTTCGCACATGATCACTTGCTGATTGCCGTTGGCCAGAATGTATTCGGCCGACATCAGGAACTCTTCCAGGCTGTTCATCATGCCGCGCTTGAGCAGCACCGGCACGCGGCATCGTCCCAGTTCCTGGAGCAGGGCGAAGTTTTGCATGTTGCGTGCGCCCACCTGAATCAAGTCGGCGTAACGACCCACCAGCTCTACGTCGGACGGCTTAAGGCACTCGGTGACCACCTTGAGCCCGGTGCGGTTGCGCACTTCGTGGAGCAGTTCCAGCCCTTGCTCGCCCAGTCCCTGAAAACTGTAGGGAGAGGAGCGCGGCTTGAAGGCGCCGCCTCGGAGCATGGGGACCCCCAGCTCGACCAGCAATTTGCCCACGGTCTGCAGGTTCTCGTGGCCTTCCACCGCGCAGGGACCGGCCATGACCACCAGGCGCTCGCCGCCGACGGGGATACCACCCACGTGTACGATCGAGTTTTCTGGATGAAACTCGCGAGAGGCGAGGCGGAAAGGCCGGCTGGAGGCGAAGGTTCGCTCCACTCCGTCGAGTCCCAGCAACTTCTCTTCGATCTGGGCCGACTCACCCTTGATCATACAGCCTACCTGAGTGATGTCCTTACCCCGGGATAGAAACGGGGTCAGCCCGCGCGACTCGATCTCGCGCAAAACGCCGCCGATCTGTTTGACGGAAGCGTTGTCTTTCATTACCACGATCAACATAAGGGGCATGGCTTCTCAAAAAGCGGAGGCACTCCTGGCTGTTCCCAGGGGGAGACGCAGTCCCCCCTAGAACTTAAGACCATGCGTCAACTCATTTCGTTCGTGTTGCTCACCGCCCTGGGCTGGGCTGATCCGGGCCCGCTCCTCGACAAGGACATGCCCGGAAAGTCTTTTTCCGGGCCGCTTCCCAAGGAGAACAGCTACCAACGGCAACTGGCCGTGCGCCTGCGGGCCGACGTGACGCATCTGGCCGTTAAAATCGGCGAGCGCAACTCCGTCAACGCCTACCCCAAACTCGTGCAGACGCGAGATTGGATTCGCCTGCAGTGGACTCTGGCCGGCTATCGGGTGAAATCTCACGACTTCCAGGCCCGGGGCAAGGCTTTTAGCAATCTGGAGTGCGATATCCCCGGCCGCACTTCGCGGTTGGTGGTGGTGGGCGCCCACTACGACAGCGCGGAAGGGTGCCCGGCCGCCAACGACAACGGCAGCGGCGTGGCCGCGCTGCTGGCTTTGGCCCGCTATTTTAAGACGCTCAAAGAAAAACCATCCTGCACCATTCGGCTGGTGGCATTCTGCAACGAGGAGCCCCCTCACTACTACACTTCCAGCATGGGGAGCTTGAACTACGCACGGATGGCCCGCAAGCGCGGTGACGACATCGTGGCCATGCTCAGCCTTGAAACCATGGGCTACTACAGCGACAGGCCCGGTTCGCAAAAGTATCCGCTCCCGTTGTTGGCGTTGGGCTACCCCGATGTGGGCAATTTTATCGCCTTTGTGGGCAACCCCAAGTCAGGACCGCTGGTGCAAAAATGCGTCGGTTCCTTTCGCAAGCACGAAGCCTTTCCCAGCCAGGGCGCGGCTCTTCCCGGTGAACTAGAGGGCATCGGCTGGTCCGACCACTGGTCGTTTTGGGGAATCGGCGTGCCGGCGGTAATGGTCACGGACACCGCCCACATTCGCTACCCTTATTACCATCGGCCTGAGGATCTGCCGGACAAAATGGATTTCGGCCGGCTGGCGCGGGTGGTCGAAGGCCTGCAGAGCGTGATTTTGGATCTGGCCCGTTAAACCAACCTTAATCCTCCCGGCGAATTGTAAACGCAATGGTAGCGGTTGGTCGTGAGCTTTTAACAAAGTTCACGAATTCGTGTAGATTTGGATGATCCTGACGGGGCTCTCCCGGCTTATGATGACTTCAGCGAAACCCCGGGCGGTTCTCACGGAACCGCCCACCAACTGTAGTCCGGAGGTCATCTTGACCTCCAAGTGTCCTAACTGCTCTCCAGTAAAACTGCAATTCGTAGCCTCCTCTAACCGGGAGGCTTTCTTTTTTTCCGGGCCCTTGGGGATTTTGGTTCGAAGTGACCATCGGCCGCCCAAACTCGGGAGGAAGTCCCCGACCGCGGGCCAACCTGAGGTCGTGCGAGTATTTCTTCTCTGGCTCTTTTGTATTGGGTTGGTCTGGGCCCAGGATGAGCCCACATTTACCCTCAACGTGCAGCTGGTCGCCCGCCACTCCGACTGGTCGGCGGGTTTACCCGGGGAGCCGGAGTTGCGCGTCAAAGGCAAGACACGCAACTGGTCTTATCTGGACCAGTTTCGCCGCTGTCTATTCATGGTGATCGAGGCCGGCGGTTGGCTGCCGGCCGACGACCAGGCCGGCTGGGAACGGAGCGCCGGCGTGGTCGTTTCCTCGTTAGCTGAGGGCAAGCCGGTGGAATTGACGGTGCAAACGCTGCACGGACGGCCGGGCTGCCAGTTGAAGGCCGGGGAAGTCCAGGCCGAGGTCGTTCGCCTGGAAGATGGGCGCCATTTATTGCTGGCAGTAGTACCCTTTTCTTCCCAAAAGCCGCCTGCCTCTGAGTTTTTTGCCGGCCTGGAAGTGCCGGCTCGCTTTCAGGGACAACTGGTGAGTCCGGCCGAGAGCAACTGGAGCATCGTCTTTCCAGCCGCTCCCAGCGGTCCGCCCGAGGATTTGCAGCTGCAGCAGGGGAGTTCCAGCTATCGACTCCGCCAAGGGGGCCCTTTGAACTCGCTGCCCCGCGAGGAGCAGTTGGCGGCCATTAAGGCGGAGGTGCAGGCGCAAGGGCAGTTGGTGGGACAGCGCAGTTACCCCGTGGAAGGCCTTGCCATGGAGCAATATACGGTGCGCACGGCCCAGGGTGGCGATATTCATCATCGAGTCCTCTGGCTCAAGCCCGACCGGTTGCTCTGGCTTAGTGCCAGCCAGGTGGATTCGGCCACCGCTCAGCGATTTTTTACCACCTTTCGACTTTGGAGATGATGTTGTGTTGACTCAAGTGCCGGCCGGTCCGGCTCCCCTACAAGAACCTGATGCCCAGGGTCGCTACGGTGATTTTGGCGGGCGCTTCGTGCCTGAAACGCTGGTGCTGGCCTTGCAGCAACTGGCCGAACACTACCAGGCTCTGCGAGGCGATCAGAGCTTCTGGAACGAGCTGGCCGAGTTGATGCAGAGCTATTCCGGCCGTCCCACCCCGCTCTATCGAGCGCGTCGCCTGCAAGAGGCGGCGGGCGGGCCGGAGCTGTGGTTGAAACGCGAAGATCTCAATCATACCGGTAGCCACAAGATCAACAACTGCCTGGGTCAGGCACTGCTGGCGCGGCGCCTGGGCAAAAGCACCATTCTGGCGGAGACCGGCGCCGGTCAGCACGGAGTGGCCACGGCCACCGTGTGCGCCCTGCTGGACATGAAGTGCCGCGTCTACATGGGCGCCGAAGACGTGCGTCGTCAGTCCCTCAATGTGAGCCGCATGCAGTTGCTCGGGGCCGAAGTCATCTCGGTGGAGTCAGGCTCGCGCACTCTCAAGGATGCCACCAACGAGGCCCTGCGGGCCTGGGTGGGCCAGGTCGACGAAGCTCACTACATTCTGGGATCGGTGGTGGGGCCGCACCCTTACCCCTGGATGGTGCGCGATTTTCAGGCCGTCATCGGCCATGAGATCGCCGCTCAACTCTGGCCCCGGAGAGTCATCGCCTGTGTGGGCGGCGGCTCCAATGCGGCGGGCGCTTTTGCGCGCTTTGTTCCTCATCCCGAGGTCAAGTTGGTGGGGGTTGAGGCGGGCGGCCACGGTTTTGAGACCGGGCAGCACTGCGCATCGCTGGGGCGCGGCAAGCCGGGCGTGCTGCACGGAGCTCTGACCTACCTGTTGCAGGATGACTTCGGCCAGGTCAGCGATACCCACTCGATCTCGGCCGGCCTGGACTATCCGGGGGTCGGGCCGGAGCATAGCGCCTGGGCCACCTCGGGCCGGGTAGAGTATCACAGTGTTTCCGATGAAGAAGCCCTACAGGCCTTCGAGAAGCTGTGCCGGCTGGAGGGCATTGTGCCGGCGCTGGAAAGCGCTCATGCGCTGGCCTGGTATTTGCGCGAGGGGGCCGCTCATCGCGACGAAGGGCCCTGGGTGCTGTGCCTCTCGGGTCGCGGCGACAAGGACGTGCAAGAAGTTTTGCGTCTGCGAGGACTGGCCTGATGCTTTCTCTCCAACCCCCCTGCCTTTTGCCCTATTTCACCGCCGGTTGGCCCAACCCGGAGGCCTTTGTGGCCAGCGTAAAGGCGGCCGCGCAAGCCGGCTGCCCCGCCTTTGAGGTGGGGATTCCCTTCAGTGACCCGGTGGCCGACGGACCGGTGATTCAGAAGACCTCCAGCGCGGCGCTGGAGGCGGGAGTCGATTGGCCGGCGGCGTTGCGACTCACGCGACGAGCGGTCCAGGAGAGCGGACTTCCCGCCATTGCCATGACTTATTGCAACCCGCTTTATTGCTTGGGTCTGGAGCGAGCCTGCGGGCAGCTGGCCGAGGCTGGCTGCCAGGGGCTGATCGTGCCCGATCTCACCCTGGAGGAAGGCGAACCCTTGGAAAAGGCCGCCTCGGCGGCCGCTCTGGACTTGATTTACCTGGTGGCGCCCACCACTCCCGATGAGCGGGTGGCCCGGCTGGCTCAGCGCAGCCGGGGATTTCTATATCTGGTGTCCCTCCGGGGCGTAACCGGAGCTCGCCAAGAATTGCCGGCCGATTTACTGGACCAGATCCAACGGGCGCGCGCTCGGGCCAGCCTGCCGGTGATGGTAGGCTTTGGCATCTCCACGCCCGCTCAGGCGGCTTCGGTTTCGGCTCAGGGTGCGGGAGTGATCGTGGGCAGTGCGCTTCTGCGGGCCATTGGGGAAGCCCCTCCGGAGCGGGCCGGCGAGGTTACTCGGGAGTTTCTGAGTCAGATGGTGCAGGCGATGCGCCCTCCGAGTCTCGCTGGCGGTGACGCCGCCCTTTCCGTTTAAGGAAGTTCTCCAGGCCGAGCTTGCGTTCTTCGGCGGAGATTTTGCCGTCTGCGTCCTTGTCCACCCTATCTCGGAAGCGCTCGCTGGTTTCGACCATTTTGTCGAACGCGGCCACTTTTTCCGCCTCCGAGATCTTGCCGTCGTGGTCGGTGTCCATTTCCTCCATCATCTTCTTGAAGCGCTCGCCGCGCCCGCGGCGCTCACCACCCGGGGTGGCGCTTGCCTGCACCTGCGGTGTGGCGCTGGCCGTGGATGAGTCAGTGGCAGGGGTCTGGCTGCAGCCGAGCAGCAGAATCGCCAGTAAAGCGGGATAAAATCTCATAGGTCACTCTCCTTAGCGGAGACTTCCTCGCCTACTCGAGCCTCCATTCTTACAGGTTCCTGGATGCAACTTTGGTCGTGATTCTTCCCGGTACGACCGTCCCTGGGAAGGCGAGCCTACCGCTGTCACAATGAATTTGCAGGAGGTGCGAACACTATGTCACCCTTTGATAAGATGAAAAAGTTTGAGCACGAGTTTGCCGAGAACATGGCGGAGGGATTTTGGACTCCCCAGGACCCCTTGAGCGAAGTCGACAAGGATCGGTTGGAGCATGTCCAACGCGACCTGGACGCGATGCGCAACCCGGATCCCGAGCAGCCCAGCCAATAAGAAAAAGAGAGCCCGGGAAACCGGGCTCTCTTTTTTGTGAGCCTTGTGAGGCTACTGCTGAATGATGGTCGGAGCTGGCGATGCGAAGAACGTAGAGATCTGTGCTCGCAACGAATTGACAACCGAAGTTGGGGTCTGAGTGGTCGGCTCGATGCCCAGCAAGGCTTCGTGTCCGCCCGGTTGGAATTGGGACAGGCCGCTGGCGTCTGCTCCGGTGTAGGGAGCGGGCACGGGGAGTAGCGTGGCCACTGCGTTGAGGACCGTCGCCACGTGACGGAACTGACTGGGCAACGCGGCATTGAATCCAATGGCGTTGCTGTCGTAGAAATAAGCCGTGGACAGGTCGCGAGTGCCACTGTTGGGGATGGTTCCGTCGTTTTCGATTTCCTGAACCAGCACGCGACTGCGCAGAGCCGGGTTGCCCTTGAGGATTCCCTCCAGGGCTGGCGCGGCGTAGTTGATGGGGTCTCCGTCGTCCACCACGGTCTGAGCGCAGAACATAAACAGCGTGAAGGCCTGAGTTCCCTCGACCACGCCGTTGGCGGCCAACAGATTGCGGAAGAAAGGTCCGCGCGTGGACGAATTGAGTAGAAGCTGGATCAGTCGTCCTCCACCCGAGGAAATCACGGCTCTCTGGTTATACGGCTCGGTGGCGGTGAAGACCCCGCCCACGATCGCTCCCAGCGAGTGTCCCAGGAAGTGGATGGTGGCCGTACCGGGTCCACCGAAGTTCAAATCCGGGTTGGGGTCGCCGGTGACATTCCCCTTGCCTGCTCCAATTTCTTGGGCCAGGTAGTTCAGGTTGACGGTCGATTGGCGGAAGTTGTCACGCGCCGCCCGCAGATTGGTCAGGTTGAAGAAGGCCAGTTCGGCCTGGGGGACGGGGGTTGCGGGCGGTGGCTGGATCGGGTATTGGCCGTGGAAAGGCAGGTCGATGCCGATAACGGCAAAGCCTTGAGCACACAGGCCGTCCGCGATCAGGTAGAGATCTTCTTTGCTTCGGCCCACGCCGTGCTGATAAATGACCACTTTATAAGGCGGAGCGAAACCGTTGGGTAAGCAGACGCGGTACGGGATCGGAAGAATGTTGCCCGGTACGGTAGAGGGCACGATCGGGGGCAAGCTGGCCGAGAAGCCTTCGCCGTCCCAATAGAGGCCGTCGGCATGGAGTTGCTGATAGTTGAGGATGCGAATCGCGCCTGAGGCGATGGTCTTGATGTTGCCGTGGGGCACCCCGGTGAGGTTCAGGTTGGTTGGATTCAGAGCGGCCGGGGTGTTGGTGGTGTAAAACGTGTTGACCGCCGCCAGGTCGGGGGCGCTGTCGACCTGGCCAGTGAAGGTCAGGGCCGCATTTTGCAGCACGGATACGGTGGCGTCGGCCGGTGCGACGCTGGCTGCCTTGGCCCGGAGACCGGCCAGAGCCGTCAGCTCGGGCTCGGTGCCGAAGCGGAAGACGATCGGAATGTTGGCCCGATCGGTTCCGAGGATGCGCTCAGCGCGCTCCCAGAAGGGCTGATAGGCGACTCGCAGCCCTTCCAACGTTAGGGCGCTGTCGTTGGGCACGGGGAAGATAAAGTTGTTGCCGGCTGCGTCGATCAACGGCGTGCGCGACTTGGACGCCTGCATGAACGGCGCGGTTCCGATGCCTCGGCCCTGGCCCTGGATCGAGGTGGTCATGGTCACGTAGTAGTTGGTCGCCGGCTTGAGCGGGCGCAAGGGAACCATGATGATGGTGGAGTTGCCGGCAGTACTCGGGTCGGCGTTCACGACCGTCAGAGTATAGGGAATGGTGGCGTTGGCACCATCGGTTTCCGGAGAGGCCAGGGAGGAGGCACCTTCCACCAGCAGCAGGCTTTGCGCATTCACCGAGGCCGCGTCGATGCGACCGCTGAAAGGAATAATGATGTTTCCGGTGGTGGAGAAGCCTCGGATCGTTTCCGCCGACACGAACGGTTCGGAGAGGAACGGGGCCACGTTGGGGAAATCGATCAGACCTTTTTTGGTGGGGTCGACGGCGCCCGTGTTACGAATTACGTCATTGGGCAGCGGAATCTGGAACGTGGTGGTATCGAAAAGAGGGAAGGTAATCCCCGCACCACCGGTCACCGCCGGGTTGGGAATCAATGCACCGTTGGGGACGGGCTGGTCCTGAAT
>Ga0075012_10002987_pt1 | contig 16382 bp, 20 predicted proteins | sample All_14_2_FD_71474 | JGI IMG/M metagenome (GOLD analysis project Ga0075012, IMG submission 71474) | Freshwater microbial communities in response to fracking from Pennsylvania, USA - Allegheny Zone_MetaG_DW_15 | ecosystem: Environmental > Aquatic > Deep subsurface > Groundwater > Drilled... | reverse complement strand
GCCAGTAAAACGCGACCCAAGTCACGGATGCGATGCAGCACCACATGACCGGCGTTTTCCATAGCGTGCAGCACGCAGGGCTCGCCGCCGACGGTTGCATAAACGCCAATGTGGCTTGGTCGGCCTCGGCAGATCATGAGCACGGCATCGCCATCAACCGGGGAGTCTGTTTTAACCCCAAATTCGTTGACGAGGTCTTCCATCTGACCGGCGCGTCCAAGCCGTGAGGCGGCGCGCTCGACTTCAATATCGCTGGGGACCGGCAAACCGAATTCCTCGCGGCGAACCTGTGCCAGCAAACGGGCGCAGTCGGCGCTTCCAGTTTCGTATTCCTGACCGATATAGCGCTCTGTCCAGTGGTTCATCAGAATACCCCTGGCGAGTTGTCGGGCCGGTACTGCTTTTTAATGGCCGGTTTTGCGAACAGGTTTTCATAGCCAAGCTCTGCAGTCACTTCCTGCATGGTGGCCTGGACGTTGTACAGGTTCATGTTGATGGACCATTCGATGGTGTCTGGCCGGGACCGCATGACCTGAATCAGTTTGACAGTGCTGCCAGCGCCGCCGCCGGATGTTTCGATCCAGTACATGAGGTCGCGGCCGACGTTATCGACGGCAAGCCTTGCCTTGGGCAGCTGCCCTTCGAAATCGTCTGGCAAAACACAGCGAAACGGGCAGGCGATGTAAAGATTGCCGTTGCTGGTCAGGTCTTGCGTATCGTTAACCACGCGTACCGGTGCATCCAGCGATGCGTGGCTGATTTCCAGCAGAAAAAGTGGCGTTTCTTCGCTGGAGACCCGGCTCAACGTCGACTTGTACTGCGACGAGTAGGTGCGCGCCACGATCAGCCCCAGCTTTCGATTTTGGCATCAACAAGCCAGGCGGCCATGCCGCCGACCAGCGGTGTGGCGGTGTAGCCGCCACCAACAAAGCGACCTGCTACGGTGACGCCGGATACCGGGTCGGGGAAGTTGAACCAGAGCGCGCCGAGGCTCAAATCGCCGGAATACCAGGTCTCAAACGACTGGAAGTCAGCCAGCGACGCAAAATACAGCTTGACGCTACGTGTAAGCATGACCCTGGAGCGCACTTTGGCCTGACGGGGTGGCCCTGATTCCATTTCGGTTCGCATGAGGCCCGATTCGCGCTGCTGGCTGTATCCGGAGAACTGGATTTTGGCGTAGGCCGGGAAAGTGGGTGTGGTCATTGCGATCCCTTACATCGAGCCACGCAGGCCGTATTTATTGGCCAGCAGCTGCGAGAACGAGCCGTTGTTGCGGATATCCTGATTCATCGCGCCTTTGACCTTGTCGATAATGACGGTGATGATGTCCTTGCCGTTGTCGTCGCTGCTCTGGGCGGCGGTCGCCTGGTATCCGTCGGCGCTGGCGTTATTGACGATGTTCACTTGAACGACAGAGCCGGTGCCTGCCGCCTTGACACCCAGCTTGCCGTCGTTACCGCGCGTCAGCGGCATGACTGCCTCTGGCCCAGCCTCTCCCAGCATGCCGGTGCCGCCATTGGCCATCGGGAACAGGTGCGGCGAATTGAACACGCCGCCAGAGGCGAACCGTTGCACGCCACTGATCCATGCGCCGCCGCTGGCTTGATAATTGGATGCCGCGCCGCCGGTTTCCAGTCGGGTGCCGTCCGTGCTGCTGGTGGTGGAGCCAGATGCCCAGATGCCGCCAATCTTGCCAATCAGGCCGGTGATGGCCATGCGGACGTAGATTCGCATGATGTCTGCGACAACGCTGTTGGCAAAACTGTTGAATGACAGCTTCCCAGACGTTGCAAACTGCACCATGGCGTCTTCCATGCTGCGGAAGGCATTGGTAAACGTACTCTCGACCTGTTTGCCGACATTACCGGCGGTTTCCATGTAGGTGTTGATAGCGCGCGTTGCGCCGCCACCGAATGAATTCTCCGACTCCTGGCGCACACGGATCAGACTCTGGATCGTTTCGACGGCGCTGTCCTTCTGGGCTTCCATCGCGGCGCGGGTTTCAGCGGTCAGCGCGCCCTTCGAGCGTTCGATCTGTTCGATCTGCTTTTGCAGGTCAACCGTCATTTTGTGGTCGACATTCATCAGCTCGATCTGCTCTTTGGTCATGCCGATCTGGCTGATCTGGTTGCGGTATTCGCCCGTTGCCAGCTCCAGGCTGTTGGTGTAGTTTTTAAGCGAGACGCTTTCGTCCAGGGCGCGGATCTGCTCGATCAGGGCGCTGGCCTGGTTCTTGACGCCCTTCTCTTCAGCCTGTTGCAGTAATTGGGCGTACTCCCCGCTGACACCCTTGGTCAACCGGTCTTTCAGGCTGGTAATGAAGCTATCGCCTGCACTGTTGGCAACGGACCCCGTGTTGCCGCCGGTGAGCGTCTTTTTTGGGGGGCTGTCTGGTGTTGCTTTGTCCAATACAGAAAACTGATCCTGCAATGTCTGCGAAAACAGCTTGTTGCTTTTGATCTCGGCTTGAATCGTGCGGAACCGTTGCCATGCCACTTCGGCATCTGCCTTGGTGTTACCGGGATCAGCAGCGACTGAAACATAAGACTTCAGGGCGCTAAAATAAGTGCCGACATTCTTTAGTTCTTGAAAAGTGTCGACGAGCTGGGCGACATACAATGCGGCGTTTTTTGCCCATGTCTTAATCGTGCCGTCTTCGGCAAGCCCGTTGACCGCTGTCTTTGCGCTATCAGCCTCGTTTCCCAACTTGATGAGTGCCAGCACGAAGGCGTTGGCAACGGGCAGCACCTCCATGCTGATGGATTTATAAAGCGAATCTTTGGCAATGGTTAAGCGTGCCAGGTTTTTTTGGTACGCATCGGCGGCAACGGCTTGTTTTTCAGTCGTCTTGACGACCAGGTCGCCAGACTCCCCGAGTAGATTCATCGTCGGAATCAGCTCTGCGCCCTTCTTGCCAAACAGGGCGACAGAAACGGCTGTTTTCCCAGCGGAATCTCCGTACTCCGACATTTTCCGGCTGATCGACTCAAACATCGTGCCGGTGTCCATGCCTTTTAAGTCTTTGAGCGATAGGCCGATTCGACCCAAGGCATCGCTAACCTTCTTCGAGGCCCCGCCGCTGGCCTCCATATTGACGGCCAGCTTAGACATGCCGGACGCCACCACTTCCATGTCGGTGCCCTGGATTTTGGCAATCTGGCTGATGCCGGACAGCTTCTCGATAGAAGCGCCGGTTTTTTCCGACATATCCTGCAGATTCGCAGCGGCCGCAGCAGACTCGTTAAACTTGCTGACCAGGACGCCAACCGATACACCCGCCCCGATTCCGGCCATTGCAAGGCCGATTTTGGAGATGCTTCCGGCCAAAGCGGTGCCGTTGATGCCGATGCTCGAGAATACCTGGTTCAGCTTCCCGAACTCTTTGTCGACGGCATAGGATGCCTTTTCAGACTCAGACTTGAACCGCTGCAAGGCTTGTGAGGCCTTGGCAACGCCAGCATCCAGACCGCCGGTAATGGCGGTAAAACTGACGGCAAGTTCAGCGATGGTCGCCATAATCAATCCTTGGATGTTTTGCTGAAAAGCGCTTTCAGGCGTGTTGCCTGTGTTTGAGCGTCGATTGCCTCAACAACCGTTTCTGCTTTGGGTGTCTCTACCCAGGGCATGAAGTCGTGGGGCTCAAATGGATCGGTCTTTGTTTCTGACCGGTTAATGTTGCCGAGCATGGCCAACTGCTGTGCAGCGAGGCTGTCAGCCCGGAAATCGGCGTCCGGTTCAATGCGGAAAAAAGCCGCCCATTCGGCGAGTTGCGCGCTGGTTAACCGGCGCAACAACTCATCCGGATGAAGTACGCCCAGCTTTAGGCAGAGCCTGAAGGCGAGGCGTCGCCAGGGGCGGCTGCGGAGTTTTTTTCCAGATCCTCCAGATCCTTTTCAGAGATCCGGTTGAGGCGAGAAACCACCTCAAAAATGCGGTCCAGGGCACCGGCAAACTTGGTGCCGAGCATGGGGGATTCTTCGTCTGTGAACAGACGCCGACCCATGTCATCCACCATTGCCAATGCACAGTACATGGCCCGAAACCCGACGCCGTTCTTACCGGCGGCCATGAGTTTCACTTCCAGCGCATCTTTGGCGTCTGCCGAAAAGCTGGTGACGTAAACGCCGCCGCCCCACTCCGGCACGTCGACCCATTCACGCTTCAGGTCGTTGGCACCGAGAATGTCTGACTTCGACAGCGACTTGCGTGCTTTCTCGCTCATTGATCTATGCTCCTGTTGTTAAACGGCCGACCAGATCACCGGGCCGCTGATGCGAAGGTCGACGCTACCCTTTACGACCTGATCGACGCCGCCACCGAGGCCGAATTTCTTCACGAATGCGGTGAAAATGGCGTTTTCTCCGTTCGGCAGCAGCAGCTTGAATTGCTTGGCGGCCTGGCTGTCTCGGGCGGCCAGCAAGGCGGTCTGACCGGCATCCGAGAAGTCGCGGTCGAGCTCCATCGTGAACTGGCCGTTGTCTTCCAGGCCAAGGCGATACTCTTTGGCAGTGCTGGACAGGTTGGTGACATCGATTTCGGACGACGATCCGTCGAACCCGGAAAAGGTCTTGATGTTGGCGATTGGCGTGTAAGTCGGGCTGCCGCTTACGGAGGTGTCAATCGAGAGGGTGGTGCCCTGGGCGGTGATTGCAGTAGAGGTCATGGTGGACTCCTAAATAGTGAACCGCCGGATGGCGGGGTTGCTCGAAAAAATCGGTTAGCCCATGCAGCGCACGGGCGTGGTGTTATCGTTGATACGGGTGGCGTAGGTCGCTGTATAGGTCACGCGAACCATTGCTGTCGTGCCATTACCGTCGGCCAGCTCCGGCGCGCCGATGCTCGATTCGACGATGCGATAAATGGTATTGCCGAGGCTCTGGTCAGCCAGAATTGCGGCTGACGCGGCGGCGATCACCGGGTCTGCCATCTGGTCTGCCGGTTCGCCACGAACGGCGATTTCCAGCTCCACATCGAAGTTGCGCACGGCGATGGTGCGACTGCTGGTGTCAACGCTTTCTGCCCCGGCGCGAAGCACGATGGCCGGAAGCTCGTTGGCAGCAAGTGCATTGGAGCGGCTGCGAAATACGCGGCCAGATGCAACACCGGCGTCTGTCAGCTTCGCTATGACTGCCAGAATGATGGATTCGCGGTGGGTGTTCATGCTTTGGCCAGCGTGGCGCGGGCAAACGCGCCATCCTCAATGCGAACGATCTCACGGACGGTGTAGGCCGTTCCGGCGATGGTCAGTGTGTTTCCGGATGCCAGCGCCGGGAAATCGGTGACGCGGAATGTGGCGGTGTATTCGGTGGTCTGAACCAGATCACCAAACGCGGTGTTGTCTGGCTGATCAAACAGGACTTTCCCGCTTGCAGAGCCAGAAACCGCAGCCAGGCCAAAATCGGCCAGGAACACATCGCTGAATGCGTCGTCGATCATGGTTATTTCTTTGCTTTGGTGGCTTTTACGGGTTTTGCATCACCCTCTTCCACCGGTTGCTGCTCGATGCGCTGCAATGCGTGGTGGTTGTCGCCAACTTCTGCTGGCAGATCCACGGTGTCACGCGCATTGAATCGCTGTTCCGCACCGTTGGTCGTGCGCTGGCAGTAGGCATAGCCATCTCGAACGATGTATGTGGGCATGGTTTTGGTCCTAAAAAAATGCCTGGAGCGCGAACGCCCCAGGCACAAGTTCCACTTTGGAGGGTGGAGGAGACGACGGTTAGGCCGACGTGATGGCGTCAGACATCACAGCGAACGACTGTGCGTGGCGAACGCCCACGTCAACCGACTGCATGGCGCGCAACAGAACTGCGCCTTGCTTGTAGGCGGTCGAGTCATACGGGTTCGGCATGATTTCCAGCACGCCCCACTCGCCCAAAACCAGCTCCGACCATGCGCCGAAGAAGATCTCCGACAGGTTGGTGCCGGTACCCTTGGTCAGGTTCTTGCGGGCCTGGTTCGAGCGGGCCATCGTGTAGCCGTTGATCTCGCCAGGCGTGCCCGAACGCTGGCCGCCGGGGATGTTCGTCCACAGGTACTGGCCGGTGGTGCTCTTCAGCTTCTTCAGAGCGCCGACGGTGCGCGCGTTGCCCAGATAGGCCAGCGAATCTTCCGGTGCGTTGGCGTCGGTGACGCTGGTTTCCAGATCGATCAGGTGGTCGATGGTGATGGCTGCACCGTTCGTGCCGCCCACAACCGAACCAACGCCTGACGTGTTGGCGATGCCCGTCGGCTGGTTGTTCGAACCGGTGCCCGACAGCGCAGCCAGGTCAATGCCGAGCGCGATCTGTGCAATCAGGTCGGCACGAGCGAGCATTTCGATATCCGGCGTCGATTGCAGCAGCATGTTGCGGCTGATCATCGAGTAGGTTCCGATGCTCTTGATGGCGAGCGACAGTTTGTCGAAGGTGGCTTCCGACTCGGTCAGCGTGCCGTTTTCGCCAACCCAGAAGGTCGAGCTGGCACCAGTTTGACGCGGGATGTCGACGTTGCCGACAAGGCCGGACAGAACGGTGGCACCGAGCTGCAAAACGCGCGCCTTGTTGCGCAGCACTTCGATGAAGCTGCCAGCCAGCAGGTTGGTGGCAACCAGTGCGCCGCCCGTGCCTTGAGCGCCAGCAGCGTAGCCGGAGCGTGCAGCGAACGGGATGTTCGTCGGCATGAAGAAGCCGGTCGTCGACTTGCCCATGCGCTTGGCGATGTCGTTCGACACTTCGGCTTCGAAACCGGCTTCCTTCCAGCTGCCCGAGATTGCAGCATTGACGGCGCGGATCATCGAGTAGTTGGCTTTTTCCTTCGTGCTCATGTCCGGAGCAAAGCCATCGCCCAGGCTGGCAGCACGCTGCGAATCGCTTTGCTGCAGCTTCTGGTCGAGAACGATGCCGCGCGCTTCTTCGATGGTCGATCCCTTCTGGATCATGCCCATGCGGATCTCGTCGGAGATTTTGTGCGAACGGCACATGGCGTCGATTTCGGCAATGCGCTTGCGTTCGCCTTCTGCGCCTTGGGCCGCGATGGCACGCAGCTCTTCGGCAGACGGTTGGTTGGTTTGCACCGGTTGCTGCGGTGCCGGGGTTTGCGTTTCAGTGGTCATAGTAGACTCCTTGGTGGTTTCGGCAGCTGCCGGTGTCAATTGGCGGGTGATGATTTCAACCGCCACTTCGTTTTCTCCGGCAGCACGGCCCACACCGACAGACGCGTCGGCAGGAACGGTTACCAGGGAAATTTCAAGCACCTCCCAATCAAGGGCGGTGTAGGTTTCTGTTTCGGTGTCTTCCATGTACTTGTAGACGCGGTACATGAATGAGACGTTGGTCAGGATGCCGTCAAGACATTGCTGCATTGCCCATTCACCCCGGTCATCCTTGCCGAAGCGAACGGTGGCATAGCCTTTCCCTGCGGCCGAATCGACACGGACGCTCTCGACAACGCCGAGCAGGTCGTCCATGCAGTGGTTGAACAGCAATGGCAAATTGCCGGTTCGGTCAGTGACACGCATTGCGCCCACTTCGTGCGACAGGCTTTCTTTGCCAAACCACATTTCGATGGCGGCGTCTGAACTAAACGACAGTTCGACCGTTCTGTTCGCGGTGTCGACGGTGATGTCCTGTGCGCGAATTGATAGATTCCGTGTCTGCGGCCCCATCTTTTGCGGTAGCTGTTTGCTCATGGTTGCTCCCAATAAAAAAGCCGCCGACGGTTGCCCGTGGCGGCCTGTTGCTTGATATCTGACGTTATTCGTCTTTCTCTTCTTCGGGCTTGGTTTCGGCTGCAGGTTTTGCGGACTCTGCGGCGGCTGGTGCCGACGGATCGGTATCGAACGTCAGATTCATCTGCGCCATCAGATCCAGCTCCTGACGACGTGCCTTGAATATGTCTTCCGCATCGGCACCGCCTGCCGTTAGGCTGATGACGTCGCTGACGGTCATAAACCCGGCGCGGACGGCCTCCGAGTACGCCTTGACCTCTTTCAGCGGGTCGATCCAGCTCCAGCCGCGCGGCTTGAAGCGGACAGCCTGGTACCGGCCTTTGTCCTGATGGTAATCGGCGGGCATTTCGACAGCGCCGGATAGGACTGCGAAATCCAGCCACTCCGTGTAGATCGGGTGCAGGATGGTGGTAATCATCCACCCCTGCAGCACTCGCCACATATCGCGGTCATCCAGCAATGCTAACCGCGAGCTGGAGTAGTTGCTCTGCGAATAGTCACGCGACAGGCTTTCGTAGCTGACTCCGACGCCAGCTGCCATCTCACGCAGCATGTAGCGCATGAACGGATCAAGTCCGGCATTCGGACGGGTTGGCGCAAAGCCATTAAAACTTTCGCCAGGGTTCAGCTTCTGGATGGTGCCCGGTGCCAGATCGGTCAGCAGGTTGCCGTTTTCTTCGCCGTCAGCCGTCGGGTCTTCCGGAGAGGTAATGAACCCCATGATCGATGCGGAGGCGCGGGCTGCAACGATTTCTGCTTCGGTGTAGCCCTTCATGTCATTCATCTTCCGGAGTACGGAATGGAACATGGGTACACCGCGCGTCTGCGGCCAGCGGTCCACGATGTAGAAGTGGATGATTTCGCTGGCGGGAATGCGGACAAACTTGCTTGGCTGGAACGATTGGAACTGATAGTCGCCAGGGTGCTTCGGATAGAACCAGTATGCCTCGGGGCGGCCCCACTGATCGATCTCGACGCCCATCCGGATCTCGTTACCGTTCGGCGCACGGGCAGATGACCACTGGTCCATTAGGCGGTCGGCCTCGATAAACTCATAGCCAACCGGCACCTTGGCATCGCCAAAGCGTTGATACACCTTTCGGATAACGCCCTCGCCAGCTTCGACCAACTGCCCAGCGGCCAGGCGCAGCATGCCGGTCATATCAAGCAGGCCAGCGACGTGAAATGAATTTCGGCAGCAATGCGCTGTCCAGGCTGTTTCGATAGCGGTGTTCAGTTTCTCGTTCAGCTTACCGCGCTTGTTGACGATCTGGCACTGCAGGCCGATCCCCTGGCCGACCACGTTGTTCTGCACAATGCGCACGACGTTTTTGGCATGCGGATTGTCGCGGACCATTTCACGGGAACGGGCGCGCAACAGACGCAGGCTGGTCAGAATCTCCGAATCGGCGCTGGTACCGAGGGCTGTCCAGTCGTTGGTCAGCCGGTTGACCTGCGCGCCTGCGTAAAGGCGTGCCGGATCTTGACCCTTAATGGGCATCGGGATGATGTCTGCGCTTTTACGGAATACGCCCTTCGATTCAGCGGACGCACGGATGCCGTCTGGCAGCGCCTCTGCAGGCATTACCTTTTGTAGCCGTTCGCTCATTTGAACCTCACTTGCAGATTTCGCGGGTTGCCCAAACCGTTTTTGATGCGTTGCTGGGCTTTTTCATGCGAGACGCGAGTTTTCCAGTAGCTGATCTCCTGAAGGATCTGCGACGAATCGGCAAATGTCATGGCGCGCATGCCGATGGTGTAGCTTTTGATCTTGCCGCCATTGGCGCGGTAGTTGGCCAACGCTGCTTCGGCGTCAGCCAGGGCCTTCTCGGCCAGAGTTCGTCCGTCAAACCCTTGTGTCGCGCTTGCTAGATTTGGCAATACGGTCAGCTGACCGCTGCCAACGGTGATGCGCTCGCCGGTTGTTTCGATAACGGCTTGCCAGCTGTATTCGCCAGCGACCAGAGCATCTGCCTGCGCCAGCGTGACGCTGGTTTTCCAACCGGTACCATCGGCAATGGCTGTTAAGGTCAATGGCTGACCGACGCCTGCGATGATGTGCTTCAGCGTGTACATGCTGCTGTCGACGCGGACGCCGCCGACGAGCAACGGCTCATCGTTCCAGCTGGTCGTGTCGCCAACGCGTAAGGTTGAAGGGATGTTCATCGTGCAGTTTCCACGGCTTTCGCCATTGCGTTTCTGAAGTTGTCTTGAAACTTCGCCGCATAAACTCGCTTTGCGACGCCGTAAAAATCCAGCCGAGGCCGATAGGTCGGGCTCGGGATGAAGTAGAAAATCGGTTGAATCATTGAACCGCTAGACTGGTTTACCCGCTTCCAGATGCCAGCAATCTTGCCTTTTGGCTTTCCTACAAAGTAGGCGTAACCGGTGCGGCTGGTCATACGCTTGCGGCCTTTTGCGTCCATATTGGCTTTGAATCCGCCCGATCCAAACGCCTTCAGATAGGCCAATATCTGCGTAACTTGCCCCGCCTTGACGTTGCCGTTGGCGTCCATGTCTGCAAACTTGGTTGGGTACAGCATCATTCCGGATGGCAGCGCGCCGATGTTCTGCAGCGCCTTTTCCATCCGTTTATACTTCCGCTTGCCGCCTTCTGTTTCCGGAATCAGCCAGTTAACCGGGGCTGGTCCGCTTGATGTCTGGTTTTTTACCCAAACCATTGCGGCCGGATTACGCTTGTTGCCTGTCTTTACGTACAGGCTTTTCAGCGTCCACGGTGTCGGCGATACAAAGACGCGGCTCATCTCTGCCACGATCTCTGCCTTAACTTCCTTGGCCGTTTCGTTAATTGCTTTCGATAGCGCAAACGGCAACTGATCGCGCCGGAAAACGTCTAACTTCTTGATCGCCGCATCGATGTCTACATTGACCCCGATCTGCATGTAGCGCTCCAGAAAAAAGGCCCAGAACCGGGTGGTCTGGGCCGCGTTTTCTGCTCTAGTGACAACAAGAGCAATCTATCGAATTGAGACGAATATTGGCGACTTGCTCGAAAGTTGTCAAAAAAACGGGGATATTCGGATGAACTCAGCGCAAAACCGCGCCAGATAAGCGATTGGGAGCTTTACCCCCCCCCTATTGTTTTCCAATCTCTGCCGCTGCTCTCACAATGGCGAGGCGGGTTGCTGCATATGGATCATCGCCTAATTTCAATTTTATGGGGCCACCATATTCAACTCTCATGCACCCATCCCAAATAGTTTCAACATAGTCTCCGCATATAACAACCAGTAATTTCAACTTCATTGCCAGACGCAGCGCATCGCCATCATTGGTTATCGGGTTCCATGTTTTTTCAGTTTTGCGGTCGATCAAATCTCCAGTTCCATCAACCCTGCCACATTCGATGTAGTCTAAGGAAATTGCATTGGCGGCGTTTTTAAGAAGCTCGATGTCAGTCATGATTTGTATCTAGCTTTTTGATTGCTTTATATCTCATCATCGGCACAGTCTTTTCTTTCGGGATCGGCCAGCCAGTACCAGCATAGGTTCCAGCCTCGGAAACAAGCTGTTTTGCTCTATTTTCCTCTGTTACATAGCCAACTACCGAATACCCACTTGCATACGATGGGTGATTTTCTAAGCTATCTGTCCAAAATTTTTCAATCAGATAAATCATAGAGTCTGATTGTTCGATATTAGTCATGATCAATTCCTGTTGCTTTGGCGATAGCGGCGCGTGCGTTGTCGATCCAACACGCTGCAGTAGCGTCTCTGGCAAGCGGTGCAAACAACATCTCCAACGCTTGCAAAGCTTCCAGCAGATCAGGGGCTGCAGCCATTAACTTCAGATCTTCCGGTTTTGCGCGTATCCACTCGCTTGATCCAAGGACTTCTGACTCCATGTCGAGATCACGGTCGATAGTTTTTATTGTTGAAATCACCGTAAAGTCACAACCGTCATCCGAAATTAAATACCATGGTCCCGGCGTATGTTTCATATTTATTCCTCCTCGATTGATTGTGCCACACGTCTTCTGGCTTCGTTTAGGTACTGGCTGGCTGATTTGTGGTTGCAGCCCAGGTGTAATGCCAGGTCTCGCACGCTGCACTGGCTTTTATAAAACTCGTTGAGCGTGGCGCGCAATATTACCGGCAAACGCTGCACGGCGGCATCTACCGCACGCAGATCCGCATCGTTCAGGCCAACTGGCGGCGCTGATCCAAATCCGTTGCCAGATCGCATCTCACGAAACATGGGGCTAACCGATGCGTAGCCGATGGATTTTGTCTCCACACGGACGGCCCAGCGGCCCCAGGCAGACAGTAGCACTTCAACGTTTGATAGATATTCCATAGGGGCCTCGGTTACCAGTTACCAGCGAACCCGCCTGGTCGGCGTTTTTGTGGGATGTGATGCCTTGCTTTTACGGACGGTTTGTCCTCATTTTTGTCTGGTACCGGAGCCGCTTCCTGCTTGGCTTCCGGTTCGATCATGGCAGCGCGTTTTGTCCAATCGGATTGCCGCCATTTGTGCAGGTACAGCTCTGGGTGGTGACTGGCAGCAATCGCGTATACGCGAGTATCCAGCGGCTCGTTGCGCTTGCCTTTTTTGATCTCCCACCGGTTTTTGCGTGGGTTGTACGTTTCGGATACCAGCCCGTCAAAATACTGCGGCTCTAGTTCAGTAGAGAAGTGCATCTTTCGCTCTGCCGGGTCTTTATCGGCATCACCATTCAAACGGGCATAGATCAGGTGTTTTGCCGTGTCGGTACCGACTGTATACAGCGCAACGCCCTTTTTGATGGTTTGCCCCTTCCAGTTAACGTCCTGATGGCTTGGTTTGCCGAGTATGGTGCGGCCTGACTGGTTGGCTCCCTTAATGGCGATGCAGCGGCGAACCCGCTGGCTACGCACAAAGGCATAGACTGCGTGGGTGTGGTGACCGCCGGTATCGATGGCGGTAGCTTCAATCCGCATGGCGCGGCCATAGGCATTGGTGAACTCTGCCGACAGGTAATCTGCCAGGGCATCCCATACGCGGCCCTCTGCCGGATTGCCAGGGATAACGTGATAATCGATGGTCCATTCTTTGTCACCGCGCCCATGGCCGACAATCTGCACTTCCAGCCGGTCATCCTGCGTATCCACACCGGCAGTGAGTACCAGGCACCCCATGGGGATGCTACGTAGCGCATAGGGCTCGGCACGCGCCATGAGGATGTTCGGTTTCAGATCGTGCGACCGGTCTGCCCATGATTCACCCAGGCGCGTATTGACGAACCGCATCAGTTTGGACGGATCTTCCTGCGCCTCAATCCACTCATCTGCCAGCTCTGCCCATGAGAGGCCGAGGCCGATGGGCGAATAAAGAGCATTGATGTGATACGAGCGCCAAAGCCCCTCTGGGTTTTGCGCTACCCAGCGACCAGCCGCCATCATGCTCGCTTTGTTGTGTTCGCTGATCTCGCCACCGCAGTGCTCGCAGACATACCAGGCAGACGAGCAAACGCGCCCTTCCTTTTTCCAGCGCAGATTCGGCCATTTCAGGTGCTGCTTTTCATCGCAATGCGGACACGGCAGCATGTAGTGCCGTTGGTCGCCCAGGAGGAACTGCTCCTCGATGCGGCTGGCGTCCTTCATGGTCGGCGTGCTCGGTACAAACAGCTTGCGATCATGGAAGGTGGTGAGACGCACTTCCAGCAGACCGAGCGGATCGCCCTGCAGGGTAGACCAGTCGTATTCGTCTACCTCATCGGCAATCGCATAACGCAGTGAGGTTGATTTCAATTCGGACGTAGAGCCAGCGGTCTTTGCGTAGAAAATGCCGCCGATGAAGCGCTTGCGGAATGCCGAGTTATCGCCAGCCCGGTTGCTGCGGGTTGCCATCACTTCTGCCAGCGCCGGGGTGTCTTTTGCCATGGGGTCAAACTTCTGACTCATCCAATCCTGTAGCGATTTCTCGGTTGGCATAACAACAGCCACCGGCCCTTTTGCGTACGCAATGATGTACCCCAGCCAGTTGCTGCCAGCTTCGGTACCGCCAACCTGCGACGATTTCATAAACACGACTTTGCGAACTGGAGACTCTTCGGAGAGCGCATCCATGATCTCGCGCAGGTAGGGCGTGCGTGACGTTTTCCACGAACCGGCCTCTGCGCTGCCCTCTCCGGATAGGACGCGATTAGCATCTGCCCACTCCGAAACGGTCAATGGCAGTTTTGGGCGAATTGCCCGGCGTGCTGCATTGAGGGTGATCGTTATTGCAGGAATCATGTGTTGCCTTCGATGTTTTGCAGGCGCTTTGTAAACTCCCGTTCCATGTCGGAAAGCGCGGCACGAATGTCCTGTTTCAGCGTAGCGCGTATGCCGTCCAGGTCTTTACCAATCAGATCCGGCCCTGTTCGGTGCGGCAACTGCTCCAATGTCTGCCGGAATGCGGTGACCACATCGGCCACGGCAGCACGCATATCGACAATGGGTACCAGCTCGCCAATGTCTCGCAGGTAATCTATGCGGGCACGCTCCGCCAGGAAGTGCTCTTTCTTTGCCCTGGCACGCTGGTAGCTATGCTCTTCGGGGGAATCGTCTTCGGCTAACTCCGGTGGCAGCTCCGGTGGCAGCTCCGGTGGTTCAATCGACATCACCGGAGCTTGATCGCCCCTCTCTTTTTTCCAGCGAGCGATGACATCGCCACGATTTGGGTCGGCGGTGTCTTTGATGCGCTGGATGGATGCCTCAACATCGATGAGACCATCGTCATTAACCACCAGGCGATCTTGCTTTTTGAGTTTGGTGACGTAGCTACGATCCACGCCGATGATTTCGGCGAACTTAGACTGGTTTACAAGGCGGCTCATTAACGACACTCCCGTGGCACTGTGAGCGCTTCAAACGGTTTGGATGGACGTGTGCCTACCTCAATACCGTTTTCACGCGCCCAGAAGGTTTCCTGACCATCCATGCCTGCTTTGATAGCCTGGTTGATGACGTCTTTTCCGAACGCATCACGGCATTCGTCTATGAAAGCCGTAACCAGGGGCATGGATTCACGGAGGTTTTTCTTAGTCATCGGCTTGTTCCATCTCTGTTCCAGATCTGTTCCAGATGACACAAAATAAAAAACCAATAAAAACAACTGTGTTCCAGATGTTCCAGATGTTCCAGACGATTTGATACGTGCGTGCGCGAAGATATGTGTGTATGAGAGATTTGCGTTTTGTTGCGCCCGTGCGCGGGAAATATCTGGAACATCTGGAACATCTGGAACAGCGTTGATTATCAACAGAAAACTTCACAGCCTTGCTGGAACACGTCTGGAACACGTCTGGAACACGCATCACGCCGCCATCCTTTCCGCCTTGTTTTGGGTGTCAATCAGCGCATCGGCGAACTTTTTGCACGATCTTGTTAGCCACGCGGCATCAGTGTCGGTGTCCTGTTTTGCGTATAGGCTGCCTTGCATTTTTTCTGGCGGTGGCAGGATGACGTTTTTGACGTGGGTCTGAGTGCTGGTCGGCGACTCATAAACCCGCGCCTTCTTCTTTTCAAACCCGTGATGCGTCAGCTGCGAGAAAAACTGTGACGCGGTGCGCGGTCGTGATTCGCCATTCCTGCGGCAATACGACTGATAGGCGCTATACAGATCCGGTGATAGGCACGGGCATATTGGAAGCCCCAAGTCGCCATCCAGCCACTCATTCGCAAACCGGATCTCGCTACCTGCCGACAGATCAATCAGGCGTTGCTTTGCGTCGGTCATTGGCGGCTGCGTGCCTTCGTGAAACCCTGTCAGATCGACATTGAGCAGGTAGTCGTAAAACGCTTCGGTGCCACCTGCTTTCAGTTCGTCTGCCAGCTCGGTGTAGAAACGCTTATCCAGTGCCGGTGGTGTGTAAATCACCAGATGGCGGCGGTCTCCAACATCAAGCGGTATCGGCTGGCCTTCATTTGACAAAAAGGCCATGTTCATCTGGTTTTTTTGATGGACCGCATTAGCAAACTTGCCTTCGATGCGAATCGTTTCACCGGTCACTAGTTCTTTCAACTCGTTTTTTAGTTGCCACTTGTCCGAGTTATTAACAACCTCTTCGGCCAGGATGAACAGCTTGGAATCCCAATCTGGGTTGAAGTTGCTCTGCAGCGCCTTCTGGTCCAGAACGATGGAGTAGTTCAGATACGGGTTGCCTTTGTAGCCGTAGATCCGTGCCAGAGTTTTGAACACCATCGACTTACCAGTGCCCTGCGGCCCGTGCATGATCACAGCGCTCTGCATCTTTGCGCCGGGGTTTTGCAGCGGATAGGCCATCCACTTGATCAGGAAGTCGAATGACTCTTTGCTGCCCTGGTCGTTGCCGCACAGGTACTGAATCAACTCAATCAGCTGTTCGCAATTCCCTTTCGCGGCCTTCATTGGCCAGCCGCGCCATGTGTTTAATTTGATATGCGGGTCTTTCCCCGATGGATCAAACCCGACCTGATCAAGATAGAAGGCGCGTGACAGCCACATCGGATGGCGCTTGATGTCGTCTCCACGGATGCCTGCCGGGAGCATGTTGATCATCTTGCGCTGATGCACGACCTTGTTGGTCCAGGTATCAAAAATCGACTCGCCGGAGTCGTCGTCCAGCTTGACGAATCTACCAACCAGGTCGTCCAGAGGCATCACAGAAACCGCATCATTGCGGCTACCATCCCCTCCCCCCTGTGAG
>Ga0075012_10002986_pt1 | contig 16382 bp, 13 predicted proteins | sample All_14_2_FD_71474 | JGI IMG/M metagenome (GOLD analysis project Ga0075012, IMG submission 71474) | Freshwater microbial communities in response to fracking from Pennsylvania, USA - Allegheny Zone_MetaG_DW_15 | ecosystem: Environmental > Aquatic > Deep subsurface > Groundwater > Drilled... | reverse complement strand
ATGGTAATGTTCGCGAATACCCCCAAGGAGTAAGCGGACTAGAGATTGCAAAGAGCATTTCGGAGCGTTTGGCTAACGATGTGCTATCAGTAACCGTTAATGGCGAGGTTTGGGATCTCACGCGGGGAATTACAACCAATGCTACAGTTAAACTCCATAAATGGGACGATGAGCAGGGCAAGCACGCTTTTTGGCATTCATCGGCACACTTAATGGCCGAGGCCATCGAAAGTCTTTTCCCTGGCGTTAAGTTTGGTATTGGTCCAAGCATCGAGAATGGTTTTTACTACGATATCGATTTCGATAAGTACAGCATTTCAGAGGAGGATCTTCCTAAGATAGAGGAGAAAATGATGGAGTTTGTTCGCGAAAAGCAAGCCATCACCCGCAAGGAAGTTTCCAAGGCTGAGGCTTTAAATACATTTACTACCAAAGGCGACCAGTACAAGGTTGAGTTAATTACCGACTTGGAGGATGGAACTATTAGTTTCTACTCTCAAGGCGAGTTTACTGACCTTTGCCGTGGTCCGCACTTGCCCGATACTAGTTACATTAAAGCGGTAAAATTACTTAGCGTTGCTGGCGCATACTGGCGAGGAAATGAGAATAACAAAATGCTAACCCGCATTTACGGGATTACTTTCCCTCAAAAGAAACTACTCGACGAGTATTTAGTTATGCTCGAAGAGGCTAAGAAACGCGACCACCGTAAGGTTGGTAAGGAACTAGAACTATTTGCATTCTCTCAGAATGTGGGTCCAGGTTTACCATTATGGTTGCCCCGTGGTGCTCAACTTCGTGAGCGTTTGGAAATGTTCCTTAAGAAAGTGCAAAAACAGTATGGCTACGAACAGGTAATATCTCCCCATATTGGCCAAAAGGAACTTTACGTTACTTCTGGTCACTGGGCTAAGTACGGTAAGGATAGTTTCCGTCCAATAACCACTCCACAGGAGGGTGAGGAGTTTATGCTTAAACCAATGAACTGTCCTCATCACTGCGAGATGTACAAAACCAAACCACGCTCCTACAAAGATTTACCTTTACGCTTGGCTGAGTTTGGTACAGTTTACCGTTACGAGCAGAGCGGCGAGTTGCACGGGTTAACTAGGGTTCGTGGATTTACTCAGGACGATGCACATATTTTCTGCCGCCCTGATCAACTAAAGGAAGAGTTTATTAAGGTTATTGATATTGTACTTTACATATTCAAAACCCTTAATTTTACTGATTATACAGCACAAATTTCGCTTCGCGATCCTAATAATAAGGAAAAGTACATCGGCTCCGACGAGAACTGGGAAAAAGCTGAAAGCGCAATTGTTGAGGCTGCTGCAGAGCGTGGATTAAAAACAATTACTGAACTTGGCGAAGCTGCATTCTACGGTCCAAAACTCGACTTTATGGTTAAGGATGCAATTGGTCGTAAGTGGCAACTTGGAACAATACAGGTAGATTACAATTTGCCTGAAAGATTTGAGTTAGAGTACATTGGTGCCGACGATAAGCGCCATCGACCGATTATGATTCACCGTGCACCATTTGGCTCAATGGAGCGTTTCGTGGCGGTTTTAATTGAGCATACTGGAGGAAAGTTCCCATTGTGGTTAACCCCAGATCAGGCTGTAATTCTACCAATTAGCGAAAAATATAACGAATACTCAAAAAAAGTTTTGAATTTCCTAAATAATTCCGATATTCGCACGCTGATTGACGACCGAAACGAGAAGATAGGTAAAAAGATCAGAGACAACGAGTTACGTCGAATTCCATACCTACTAATTGTAGGAGAAAAGGAAGCAGAAGCCAATTTAGTATCAGTTAGGGTACAAGGAGTTGGCGATAAGGGTCAAATGACACTCGACGAATTTGTTGCCTTTATTAAGGATGAGGTAAATAAACAGTTACAATAAAACCTAGTATTAACTAAAAAAGGAGGGTAATACCATAGCAGCACCTGATATTCGTAAGAAGGCGGACGCAGAAAATAAGATTCTAATCAATGAGGAGATTAGGAGTCGTACTGTTCGCTTAGTAGGAGATAATATTGAAAATCCTGGGGTTTTCTCTATCGATGCAGCTCGTAGAATGGCTCAAGATATGGAATTGGATTTGGTGATGATTTCCGATAAGGCCGATCCACCCGTTTGTAAAATTATCGATTATCAAAAGTTTCTTTATCAGCAGAAAAAGAAACAGAAGGAAATGAAGGCTAATACTCAAAAGGTTGTTATCAAAGAAATTCGTTTTGGCCCTAACACCGATGAGCATGACTACAACTTCAAGTTGAAACACGCTGAAAATTTCCTTGAGGATGGCGCTAAGGTTAAAGCATATGTTTTTTTCAAAGGACGTTCAATCCTTTTCAAGGAACAAGGTGAAATTTTGCTTCTTAGATTTGCTCAAGATCTTGAGGAAGTTGGGAAAGTAGAGCAATTACCTCGACTTGAAGGAAAGAGGATGATTATGATAATATCCTCCAAAGGTGTAAAAAAGAAAAAATAGATTTAACCCAATAATAATAAGTTTAGAATGCCAAAAACAAAGACTCATTCCGGAGCAAAGAAAAGGTTTTCTTTAACCGGTTCAGGGAAGATTAAAAGAAAACACGCCTACAAGAGTCACATCCTTACAAAAAAGGAAACAAAGCAAAAACGTAGTCTTACTCACGTTGCTTTAGTTAGCAAAGTTGATGAGAACCGCGTTTTAACTATGCTTGGTGTGAAGTAGGTTGTTTTATTTTAATCGTTTATTTACTTTTATTTATTAACCAGAGTGAATTAGCACGAAGAGTCCGATTAACGGAACGCTAACCATTCAAAAATGTTTAAACAATGCCACGTTCAGTCAATTCAGTTGCATCAAGGGCTAGAAGAAAAAAAGTCCTTAAGCAAACAAAAGGTAACTTCCTAGGAAGAAGAAGTGTTTTTACAGTAGCTAAAAACACCCTAGAAAAAGGTCTAGGCTACGCTTACCGCGATCGTAAGAAAAAGAAAATTGAATTCCGTGCTTTATGGATTCAGCGTATCAATGCTGCAGTAAGACCTTACGGTATGACTTACTCCGAGTTCATTGGTAAAATTAACAAGCAAGGTATCGCTATTAACCGTAAGGTTTTAGCCGACCTAGCAATGAATCACCCAGAGGCTTTCAAGTCAATTGTTGATTCTTTAAAGTAGATTTCATCTATCTCAGAATATAAAGGGAGAGGCTCATGCTACTCCCTTTTTTCATTAATTAACATAGTTTTGACCCAACTTAATCAGTTGTTTTATATCTTGCATAAAAATCTATTCGATGTTAAGAATTGCAATTATTGGTTACGGAAAAATGGGGCACGAGATTGAGTCCATTGCCCTAGAACGTGGGCATTCCATTGTTCTCAAGATTGATGCTTCGAACCAGTTCGATTTAACGGAATCGAACTTAAAAAAAGTTGACGTTGCCATTGAGTTTACATCACCTCATACTGCAAAACAAAACGTTGAGTCTTGTTTAAGAGTAGGCACTCCAGTTGTTTGCGGAACAACAGGATGGAACGATGAGGCTGCCAAGATTATTGAAAGAGTGAAAGCAGGAGAGGGGACTTTTTTCTTTGCATCGAACTATAGCGTTGGCGTTAATATCTTTTTTAAGTTAAATGCGATGGCTTCAAGGTTGCTCGCTAAGGTTGGCGGATACAATGTTGATATTCAGGAAATACACCATACTCAAAAGTTGGATGCTCCAAGTGGAACAGCAATCTCTATTGCTAATTTGATTACAGCAGAAAATCCTACCTTAAATGGCTGGACATTGATCCCAGACAAGGTTGAAGGTAAAATACCCATAGAGGCTGTTCGAGAGGGTACTGTTCCTGGCACTCATATCGTTACTTTTGAATCGGAGCAGGATCAAATTGTGCTTTCGCACATTGCTAAAAGTCGTAAAGGATTTGCTTTGGGCGCAGTTTTGGCTGCCGAGTTTATTGCTGGAAAAAAAGGTTTTTATAATATGGATAACCTTCTCAATATCGACTAGTAAATTTTAAGTGTTACTTTTACAGAATATTATTCAATACTGAAGCTATGATAAATAAGATTAAATCGTTTTTAATGCACAAATATTTTAAGTTTGGTTTTGCTGCAGTAATATTTATACTATGGGTAATTTGGATTGGTAACTACTGGTTATTGTTGGGTTTACCAATTATTTTTGATTTTTATATCACCCAAAAGGTTAACTGGACATTCTGGAAAAAGCGTGGACAAAAGAAAACTGTTCTTATTGAATGGGTCGATGCTATAATATTTGCTGTTATTGCAGCCACATTAATTCGAATGTTCTTTATTGAGGCGTATACCATTCCTACCTCTTCAATGGAGAAGAGCTTGTTGGTTGGCGATTACCTATTTGTGAGTAAAGTAAGCTATGGCCCAAAACTACCCAACACACCTATTTCTTTTCCATTTGTACACCACACCTTACCTCTTTCTAAAACCACAAAATCGTTTATTGAATGGCCTCGTTGGCCTTATAAGAGAATAGCAGGTTTTGGAGATATTCAGCGTAATGATGTTGTTGTTTTTAACTTCCCAGAGGGCGATACCGTTGTACTGCAAGATCAAAACTCAAGTTACTACACTTTGGCTAGAGTGTATGGTAGGGAAAATCTTCGCAAAAATTATGATATTATCTATAGACCGGTCGATAAACGCGAAAACTACATTAAGCGTTGTGTTGGATTGCCCGGCGATACCATTTTTATTAAACATGGCCAACTATATGTTAATGGTCAGAAACAAGAAGAGATAGGAAAGAAGCAGTATAGCTATCAAATAAAAACGGATGGTAGTGCCATAAATCCAGTTCGATTTGAACAATTAGGCATTTCGAAGGATGATCAGGGCTATAGTTCTACCGGTGGTTTTTATCAAATTCCTTTGACTGATGAGGCTCTTGTCAGAATTAAGTCAATGAGTAACGTTGTGGCTGTTGTAAAAGATGAAAATGTGGATACTTTAACAATGTGGAAGTTAATATTTCCTCATAATCCATCGTACGCATGGACTGAGGACAATTATGGACCATTGTGGATTCCCAAAAAAGGTACAACCGTGGAGTTAAACATGAATAATTTACCTATTTATGAACGAATTATTGATGTTTATGAAAATAACGATTTGTCAATTGTTAATGGACAAATACTTATTAATGGCACTGTAGCATCATCCTATACTTTTAAAATGGACTACTACTTTATGATGGGGGACAACAGGCATAGATCTGCCGATAGCCGATTCTGGGGATTTGTTCCTGAAGACCATGTTGTGGGAGAGGCTGCATTTGTTTGGTTATCGTTAGATAAGGATAAAAGTTTTCCGCGGAATATACGATGGAATAGAATGTTCCGGGGAATTCACTAAACTTTAAAATTCATAACCCTCGGGTATCTTCTCGAGGGTTTTTATTTTAAATGATTTCAGGATTATTATAGTAGCATGACTTTAATATTTAGTTGAAATATAGTCTGATATAATGATTTTTTATGAGTAAAGTAATACTATCTATAGCTTACCTTCCACCAGTTCAGTATTTCACCAAAATTTTTCAGCATTCTAATGTATTAATAGAATCGTTGGAGAATTATACAAAGCAAACATACAGGAATCGGTGTGTTATTCTTGGAGCTAATGGACCATTAGCATTAACAATTCCTGTTATAAAGACTCAGGGGAATCATACACCAATAAAATTGGTGGAAATTGATAACTCAACTTTATGGCAAAAAAATCATTGGAAGGCTATAGAGTCTGCTTATAGAACATCGGCATATTTTGAGTTTCTGGCAGATGTTCTTCTTCCATATTATACACACAGATATTCCAATCTTTTCGAATACGATACATTGTTGTTGAATTCTATTCTCGAATTCATTTCAGTGTCTCCTAGAATCAATCAGACTACATCATATTTGCCCAAATACGATTATGATACATATGATTGTAGAAATGAAATTTCGCCAAAAGTCGATTATCGGATAGATAAGCAGTTTGTACCGTTAGAGTACTTTCAAGCTTTTTCTAATAAGTATGGGTTTGTACCCAATTTGAGCATAATTGATTTACTTTTTAACGAAGGTCTTTCGGCTATTGAAATTATTGACGCCTCACTAAAAAGGCCTGTAGAATAACTACAGGCCTTTCGTTTTTTAGAATCTAAATCCTAGCGTTACTAAGAATCGTCCATCGGTAATATCTGTTGTTACTGGATTTAAACCGGAATGATCGTAGAATTTATAATATTCGGTTTTCAAGGTACGTAGGTACGCCATGTCGATCGAAAAATTTCCCGACCTATAGCCAAAGCCACCGGAAACCTGAGTTGTTTTAGAATTATTATTTAAGTAACCTTTTCTGTAAGGTGATGGATAGAGTGCGTATCCAGCACGTAGCGCAAAATCTTTAATTCGATATTCACCCCCAACCTTAAGGTTTGTAACACTTTTAAAGGTGTTTTGAAGTTCAAAGTTGAGGTCGCTATAGTTTTCGCCATCACCACCATTACGGAATTTCATGCTAGAATAATCAATATGCTCAACATCTATGCTGATCAAGCCAATATTCTGAATTATATAGGCAAAACTTCCAATAGCCTTCAAAGGTGATTCAAAAGAATAATCGTACCTCCCTAATGGAGTTTTGCTAGTGTATTTTACTTCGGCAAAATTTCTGTCAAAATTCGATTCCATTCTCGATGAGTAAGAATCGTCGAAGGAATAAAAGGTTGGAGTGTGGATTGCTGCGCCAATTCTAACACTTTGAATAGGGGTGTAAAGTGCTCCAATTTTAAGGTTGTAGCCTGATCCGGTTGTCTCGTAGAATTGGAAATAATCCATATAGTAGAATCTATCTCCATTAGAATCGTGCAAGTTGCTTGAACTTGCATCCTCGGAATAAGTTGCATTATATGTATAGCTGTAGTTTGTAATTCCTAAAGTTGCACCAAGAAACAATTTGTTAGAAATATTCATGGCGAACGAAAAGTCGTACTCTCCAGAACCGCCCTGTGTAGAAATAGAGTTTTTATGGCTAACCAAATCATCGGTTAAAAGAGCTGAAAAGTATGAACCATTATCATAGTCGAAAAGCAAATAGGTGTTCCATCCCATAACAAGATCCCAAGCGTTAGATCCATTATTATAGAAAGGATCATAGTCGTCTGTAAATTCTAAAGAAGTTGGAGATAATCCTAGGCTGTTTGCTTTGCTAGTAAAAAAATCCATTATTGATGTTTGGTTGAATCCTCCGGTAGAATATGAATTTGAATAAAAGTCGTTTGTGCGAGTATATCCGAATCCAATGTTAAAGTTCAGAATACCTTTTTCTTCGCTTTTGTATGGTTTAAACGACATCACAAAGCCAAAATTGTCGAACCCTAGCCTGTTTTTTGAATCAGAGGCGCTGGTTCCATCGTAAGTTGATTCGATTTTACGATTTTTAAAGGATGGCGTAATTGTGAGTTCAGACGATTTGTATACGCCTAGTCCAGCAGGATTAACGCTAAGCGAAGAAAAATCGGCGCCAAGAGAGCCAAATGCACCACCCATAGATACAAAGCGAGCAGTCCCTCCATTAAGCGTTTGAGAGAATCTTAATCCGTCGGTAGCAGTTTGGGAGTATAAGTTGCCATTAGCAATTAATAATACTATCGACAAAAGAATGGTATTTTTAATTCTAGTAGTTGTCATATTATCTAATGAATTTATTTGAAATAGAATGTTTGATTTAAAGAGAGGGAGCTAGCTCCCTCTCCTAATCTATTTAATTACCTACGTCCTGAGCCTGAGCCTGAACTTGAATTTGAAGAATTGCTGTTTCTCGAAGAACTTGAACTTGAGCTTGAGGATGAGGAAGAAGAAGAAGATGATGATCTAGATACAGAGTAGTTATCAGAAGAATTACTCCTCGAAGATCCGACATTTCCGCTTGACGATCTAGTGCCTTGGCTTCCGCTACCTCTGGTTGAAGGTGTGCTTACTCTACTTGGTGAGTTGTATGTAGGTGTTGCAGCTCCTCTTGTTCCAGTAGACCTATTGTTGTCAATTCTTGTTGATCTTACAGATGACTCGTTATTTCCGGAAGGTCTAGTTCTTTCAGTACTAGTATTGTAAGTTCTTCTGGTTGGCTCTGATATTCCAATTTCGCGTGTTGGACTTCCTGTTCTTCTTGTATTTAAATTATTTTCCGTTCTGGATGTGTTACCTTCTCTTCTGGTTACTGCTGTTTGACCTGTTCCCCCATCTCTTCTGGATCTACCCTCGTATGTTGGAGTAACTCGGGTTTGAGTGCTTCTGGTGGTAACAACTGGATTGGTAGATGATGTTGTTGACAGATTACCACCTCTACGGGTTACCAAGGTTTGATTGTTTGAGGTTCTTTCATAATCGGAAGAGCCTCTTCTTGTTGAACCATAATCAGTTGTAGTTGTTGATCTTTTTCCGTAATAGTAATCGTGATTGTTACCAGTATGTCCATTCCAATAACCATCGTTGTAGCCCCACCAGTATGGATTTCCGTACCAAGGTGATGTGTAAGTTAGGTAAGGGTAATTCCATCCCCAATAGTAAGAGGAAGGGTAATTCCAATATGAGTAGTTCCATCCAAAACCAAATCCAAAGTAAAAACTAGGGCGAGGCCAACTGAACATACTCGAAATATACCAAGGTTCAACCCAAACGCTACCTCCCATAATAACTATATTATAGAATGCAGGATCATACGCTTGGGCGTACCAATAGTCTGAACTATTATATACAGACCAATTGTTGAAGCGATAAGTAGGATCGCTTAGCCCCCTAAGCCTTCTTTCGTATGATTCACTATAAGAATCGGAAAGGATTTTACTATATGGATCAGTATCTTCGGCAGTATATATTATGGTATCATTCTTGATGCTATCCATGTTAATTTCAATAACATCAGAGTATTTTTGTTCTAACTGGTTGAGTTTAGAATCTACCTTTTTCTCTACAACATTATCTTTTTGGATATTTAGAGAAAGTTGAGATGATTGAGGTTTTGGAGATGAGCCATAAATTTCATCGCTCCACGATGAAGTATTGCTAACCTGTAAGCTCGATGTACACGACATCAGAAATAGGCTAATCAGGGTAAGCATCGGAATGTAAGTTTTGGTTTTCATATGACCTCCTTGTGGGTTATAGTATAACATTAAAATTATCGTTACTTTTGTTGTGTAATTCTAATACAATAAACAACAAATTTCATACCAAAAAGGCGTTATGGCAAAGGAAATTACAAGTAGGAATGAGAATTATTCTCAATGGTATAACGATATTGTTACAAAGGCTGGTTTAGCCGATTATTCAGCAGTTAGAGGGTGTATGGTTATTAAGCCCTACGGTTATGCGATATGGGAAAAAATGCAAGCAGAGCTTGATAGAATGTTTAAGGAAACAGGGCATCAGAATGCATACTTTCCCCTTTTTATTCCAAAATCTTTTTTTAGTAAAGAGGCTTCACACGTTGAGGGTTTTGCCAAAGAGTGTGCTGTGGTAACCCATTATCGACTTAAAAATGATCCAAATGGTAAGGGTATAGTTGTAGATGAGGATGCAAAGCTTGAAGAGGAGCTTATTGTTAGACCAACTTCCGAAACAATTATTTGGAATACATATAAGAGCTGGATTCAATCCTACAGAGATTTACCAATTCTTCTAAACCAATGGGCAAACGTTGTTCGTTGGGAAATGCGAACACGTTTATTTCTTAGAACCGCTGAGTTTTTATGGCAAGAAGGGCATACCGCTCATGCAACCCAGCAGGAGGCGATAAATGAGGCCGAGCAAATGATAAATGTGTACTCAACTTTTGCTCAAAATTGGATGGCTATGCCTGTTGTAATCGGTAGGAAATCTGAATCGGAGCGTTTCGCGGGAGCTGTTGAAACTTACTCAATAGAGGCTCTTATGCAGGATGGTAAAGCATTGCAAGCAGGAACATCCCATTTTCTTGGACAGAACTTTGCTAAAGCATTCGATGTAAAGTTTCTCAATAAGGAAAGTGTTCTAGATTATGTTTGGGCAACCTCATGGGGTGTTTCTACTCGTTTAATGGGTGCTTTGGTAATGACTCACTCTGACGACAATGGATTGGTTCTTCCTCCAAAATTGGCCCCAACCCAAGTTGTATTTGTACCTATATATAAGAGTGATGAGGAACTATCACAAATTAGAGCAAAAGTAGAAGTGCTTAGGGCTGAACTTACCAAAAAAGGCGTTACAACCCATTTCGACGATAGGGATAACTACAAACCAGGGTATAAGTTTGCAGAATATGAAATGAAAGGGTATCCTGTTCGAATTGCAATTGGCCCTAAAGATTTAGAGAAAGGTACTGTTGAGGTTGCAAGGCGCGATACTCTTCAAAAGCAATCGATGCCTCAGGAAAATCTTGCCGATTCAATTGTGAAATTGTTGGATGAGATTCAGCTAAACCTATTCAATAAGGCTGTGGATTTTAGAACTGTTAATACTACAGTTGTTAACAACTACGACGAGTTTAAAAAGGTTATTGCAGAAAAGGGAGGTTTTGTTTTAGCACACTGGGATGGTACTGTTGAAACCGAGCAAAAAATCAAGGAAGAAACAAAGGCAACAATTCGATGCATTCCTATTGATGGAGATGTAGAGGAAGGTGCATGTATTCTAACTGGAAAGCCTTCGAAACAGAGAGCGATTTTTGCTCAGGCATATTAGATTTGTTGCAAAAAAATAACATTCGTATATTTGGGTAATTAACCAAAAAAATATACATCCTTATGGATAATACTCAGCAGGAACCTAAACAACTTATTACAGGGCTTCTTACCGAAAAGGCTGTACTGAAACAGAAAATTTACGATAATACCTTTGAGGTATTTAACTTGATTAAGGAAGTTCTTCATGAAATGTCGAATGACCTAAACTTTAATCTAAGGAATGTAGATAAGCGTGTTAGGCTTGAGTATAGAGATAGGGGTAAATACGAGGCTGAAATTAGAGTTGCTGGTGATTTGCTTATATTCAGCATGCATACCAATATCTTTGAGTTTGATCGCGATCATAGTATATGGAAATTGTCCTACGTTAAGGAAAACAAATTGGCTTCCTACTGTGGAATAATAAACGTTTACAATTTCCTTACCGATTCATTTAAGTATAACAGACTTGACGACTTGGGCTACCTTATTGGAAGAATATTTATCAATAAAGATTATCATTACTTTGTAGAGGGGAAGCGACAAATGGGTTTTCTTTACAATAATTTTGGTACTGCTACAATTGATAAAGAGTCGTTGAGGCAAATAATTGAATCGGCAATTCTTTATGCTCTTGATTTCGACCTGCTCGTTCCGCCTTACGATATGGTAAAAATTGCATCGGTTATGCAAATGAATACTAAAATTGAGAATTCAAAATTGCAAACTGGTAAGCGTCTAGGATTTAAGTTTAACTCCGATGATGTTCTAGAAGAAAACAAATAGTATAAATTTTAATAAGCTTAGTCATGAAAAAATATTTAGTTTATGCACTTGCCGCATCAATTGCATTTACATCATGTGGTACTAAACAAAAAGAGGAGGAGAAGTCTCCCATGCAAAAGAAAGTAGATGAATTTGCACCAGTTGAGCTCCGCTCAGATATTATCCATTTGTCGGCAAAAGAACGTCAAATGCTGCCGTACCTTTTTGAGGCTGCTCAACTAATGGACGATATATTTTGGCTTCAGGCTTATGGAAATAAGGAAAACTTATTTGCAGGAATTGACGATGAAGCAATGGCTGCCTTTGCCGAAATTAATTACGGCCCTTGGGAACGTTTAGGTAATAACAAACCGTTTATCGATGGATACGGTGAAAAACCTCTTGGAGCACAATTCTATCCATTAGATATGACTAAGGATGAATTTGAAGCATTCGATTCTAAGGACAAAACAAGTTTATATACTGTAATTCGTAGGAATGCAGAAGGTAAACTCGAGTCAATCCCATACCATGTTGCGTATAAGGAGCAAACAGCCAAAGCTGTCGATTTAATTCGTAAAGCTGCCGAGTTGGCCGAGGACGAAGGTTTGAAAAAGTACTTAACGCTCCGTGCTGAAGCGTTACTTACCGACGATTACCTTGCTAGTGATATGGCTTGGATGGATATGAAATCGAACAACATTGATTTTGTGGTTGGTCCAATTGAAAATTACGAGGATGCTCTTTTTAACTACAAGGCTGCTCACGAGGCGTACATTTTGATTAAAGATATTGATTGGACTCAAAAAATTGGTCGATTTGCCTCGTTACTTCCTAAACTTCAGGAAAGTTTACCTGTTGATCAACCATACAAAAAAGAGGTTCCGGGGTTAGACTCAGATTTGGGTGTTTACGATGTTGTTTTTTATGCAGGCGATTGCAATGCAGGTAGTAAAACCATTGCGATTAATTTACCTAACGATCCAAAAGTTCATTTAGAGAAGGGTAGTAGGAAGTTACAACTTAAGAATGCAATGAAATACAAGTTCGATAAAATTCTATTACCTATTGGAAATATTCTTATTGATGAGAGTCAACGTGGACATATAAAATTCGATGCATTTTTTGAGAATGTTATGTTTCACGAAGTGGGACATGGGCTTGGTATAAAAAATCTTGTTAAAGGTAAAGGTACTGTTCGCGAGGCTATGAAAGAAATGTATAGTTCATTGGAGGAAGGAAAAGCCGATATTATGGGATTGTATATGGTGTCGAAACTTGCCGAAATGGGCGAATTACCAGAGAAGGATATGATGGATAACTATGTTACATTTGTTGCTGGAATATTCCGCTCTGTAAGATTTGGTGCTGCATCCTCCCATGGAAAAGCAAATATGGTTTGTTTCTATTACTTGCAGGAGCGTGGTGCTTTTGAGCGAAATACCGAAACTGGAACTTACAAGGTTAACTTCGATAAAATGACAGAAGCGATGAACTCCTTAGCAAAAGACATTTTAACGCTACAGGGTAATGGTGATTACGAAGGAACTAAGAAACTTTTTGCCGAGAAAGGGTTTATTGGTGAGGAACTACAGAATGATCTAAATAGGGTTGCTGAGGCAAATATCCCGCGCGATATTAGATGTATACAAGGCAAAGAGATGCTAGGACTATAAAAATTAAAGGTCGGTTTAATCCGACCTTTTTTATCAATATTTTGGATTGTGGGTAAAGAATATTTATATTTAACCACATCATTGCAAAGTTTAATTTCAAAAATTAAGCGTATGAACCTTTCATTTAATTTTATAAAATCGGTATCGAATATCTACGACGAAATGATAGATAATGGTTTCTCCTTGGTTTATTTGGGAGAGTTTAGCCATGAAATCACAAAGATGTTTACATCTATGGCCGAGTCGGATATGGAGAAGAATAGTGAGGAACGTTCGGTGCAACGAAAGGTTTACCATGTTATGGTAGAAACACTTCAGAATATGAATAAACACTCCGATGAGATTAAGGAGCGAAATATTGGAAACGGTTTATTCATTATCGGTAAAAAGCACGATACTTACTATGTCATAACTTCCAATAAGGTGTCCAAAAGACATAAGGAACCATTGGAACAAGCATTGATCACTGTAAATAATGCTACTCCAGGAGAGCTTAAGGAGATGTATAAACGTCAAATTAGGGAGGGTAGTTTATCCGATAAGGGTGGCGCAGGCCTTGGTTTAATTGATATTGCCCGAAAAACAGGTGAAACTCTTAATTACCAGTTTTTACCACTCGATGAGGAGAGCTATTTCTTTATTCTAAAAGTAGAAATCAACGCTAAGAAATTTGCTAAGGATTAGTGTAAGACCATAGAAATGGTTGTCAAATCGTATAAAAGAATATACTTAATGGCCATCTTTACTGTTGTATCGATGGTTTTTTTTATTGAACATAGGTCGTTTGCCCAAACATCGACGATTAATCATCATAGGTTTTCGCATTTTGTTAATATGAGTGCAGTTAATGATAGTCTGCATTCGAATGTAAATACTATAGGAAATACCCTGGCAATAAACAGCATAAGTTCTGATAGTGTAAAAAAATACTATGTGTTCCGTCAGCTCTATGGATTTGTTTCGAGGAAGGATGACCTTAAAACGAGTGGAAAAGTAATAAAGGAGTTTGAATCCAGTGAGCGTTATGTTCCCTTTGCCGGAAAGCAAATTGAAGATATTAGAATTATCAGGCTTAAAACCTTTGGCCAGTCTGTTTACGATACTTCATTAACCCCAAATTCAATAGCAGAAAAATTTGGGAATTCGTTACACATAACTACTTTAAAAAGGGTAATCGAGAATAATATTCTTTTTAGTTTGGGGAGTAAGGTGGATCCTGTGGAATTTTCAGAAACGGAACAGTTGATTCGTGAATTACCTTACATAGAGGATGCCAATATAATGGTCGAAACGCTTTCCGACACAAATAAAGTAAGGGCTATTGTTGTGACAAAGGACAAGTGGACTCTTTCGTTAGGAGTTAGGGTTGATGATGTTGATAAAGGAAGCGCTGTAATATCTGAAAGTAACTTTGCGGGAGTCGGATTAGGAGCAAAAGCATCGGGATATTACGATAAGTCTAAGCCCGATATATGGGGTTATAAGGGGGAGTTCAAAGTTCCAAATATATGGGGATCATTTATTGATGCAAATCTATGGATGAGAGAAGGGTTAGGACATTCTTCGTACTACACAAATTTTAATAGAGATTTCTATTCATCGCAGGCCAAGTTTGCAGGAGGTTTCACCTACTTTCTTAGTAAAGAACCCTATAAGATATTTGCTAAAGATTCTATAATCTCTATAGACTATGATCTTTTTGATTTTTGGCTAGGACGCTCGTTTCGAGTAAGCAGTAAAAAATCGTTAAAAGCGCCCTACATCTTGACCTTGGCATTTAAGTATAGAAAGGTTGATTTTAATAAGGCCGATATTGTTACAAGAGACTATAATCCTTATTTTCATTCAACTAATCACTATTTAGTGTCGTTAGGCTTGTCAAATCAGAATCTTTATCAGTCTAACTTAATTTATTCTTTTGGTTCGACTGAGGATATTCCAATTGGTTTTAAAGTTCAGTTTGCCTCAGGTATAGAGCAGAGCCAGTTTCAAAGAAGATTTTTGCTGAATGGAGAGATGTCGGCAGCTGAAATTACCCCTTTGGGTTACCTATACCTATCGGTTCGCACAAGTGGTTATTTGGCCGAAGGACCAAAATTGGAGCAGGCAGTTATAAATATCCGATCTACATACATCACCAATCTTTTTCAGGTTGGGAAGGCCGATCTTAGGCAATTTATTCGTTATGACTTTACTCGAGGTTTTTCAAGATTTACAGGTGAAAAAGAATATATTGCACTACGGAACGATTACGGTATAAGAGGATTAAAAAGTAGTTCTCTAACAGGAACAACTAGGCTAATGTTAAACCTTGAAACTGTTGTTTTTAGCCCGCTTTATATTTATGGTTTTCGATTTGCATACTATGCATTCTGCGATATTGGTGCAGTTGGTTCCTCGGACGATTTGGTTTACAGTAATTCCATCTATAGCGGTTTTGGTGTTGGTTTGAGGATTAAAAATGAAAACTTAATTTTTCCCACATTTGTTTTTCGAATAGGTTACTACCCAAATATTCCGAAGGATGCAGAGGTTGCTTACTGGCTTATTTCTTCCGAAAGCCGTCGAAATTTTGAGAAATTTAGAATTAAAGAACCCTATATTTTACCATTTGAGTAATACTTTTGTTTTTGAACATTGATTTTAGTTTAGTGTTTCTTGTGTAAAATGCTGAGAAATGGAAAAGGTTATATTAGTTACAGGAGGAACTGGTTATTTGGGTTCCTGGGTGGTTCAAAAGTTATTGAGCAAAGGCTATTCTGTTAGAGTGCCTGTTCGTAATAAACAAAATAAAGATAAGTACTCGCATTTGCTTGAGTTGGCAAAGGATTACCCTGATAAATTAAGTTTGTTTGAAGCCGATTTGCTTTCTTCCGGATCGTTCGATGACGCTGCCGAAGGTGCGCACGCAATAATACACATGGCTTCGCCATTTACTTTACGGTTCAAAGATGCTGAAAAGGATTTAATACTTCCGGCTGTTAATGGAACCCGGAATGTTTTGAATGCTGCAAGTAAATCATCCACGGTGAAGAAGGTTGTTTTAACTTCTAGTGTTGCTGCAGTTCATGGCGATAACATTGATCTTAAGAATCTAGGAGTAGATGAGTTTACCGAGGAGCACTTTAATTTTTCGAGTAGCGCAAAGCATCAACCCTACTCATTCTCAAAAGTTATGGCCGAGAAGGAAGCTTGGACATT
>Ga0075012_10002984_pt1 | contig 16387 bp, 12 predicted proteins | sample All_14_2_FD_71474 | JGI IMG/M metagenome (GOLD analysis project Ga0075012, IMG submission 71474) | Freshwater microbial communities in response to fracking from Pennsylvania, USA - Allegheny Zone_MetaG_DW_15 | ecosystem: Environmental > Aquatic > Deep subsurface > Groundwater > Drilled... | reverse complement strand
ATGCAGGTCCACGTAGCTCATCCGGTTGAGCAGGTCGTCGTGCGGGTTCGCGGCGAAGGCCGCCGCCAGGTAGCGCTCGGCCACGCCCGCGTCCCGGCCGAGCAGGTTGGAAAACTTGTCGCTGTAGAGCCCGGCCGTCTCGCCGGGGCCGAAGAAAGAGACCGTGGACAGGTAGCGCCGCTCGGGCGTGTCCATCAGCGAGAACTTAAGGAACTTCTCCAGCCGCCAGAACACGTTGAACGGCGCGGTCTTCGGGAAATGCCCAACTCCGGCGAGCGCCGCGCGCTTGGCCCAGGCCGGGACCCCGCTCACCAGCCGCTCCGCCTTCATGCCCACGTAGCGCAGGTAGCCGCCGAAGGCTTCGTCGCCGCCGTCGCCGTTGAGCGCCACGGTGACGCTGCGGCGCGTCTCGCGCGACACGAAATAGCTGGGCAGCGCGCTGGAGTCGGCGTAGGGCTCGCCGTAATGCCAGGCCAGCTTCTCCAGCACGTCGGTCATGCGGGCCTCCACCGTGAATTCGGTGTGGCTGGTGCCGTACATTTTGGCCACCTGCCGCGCGTAGCCCAGCTCGGAATATTTTTCCTCTTTAAAGCCTATCGCGAAAGTTTTCACCGGCTGGGCGGAATGCCCGGCCATCAGCGCCGTCACCACGGAAGAGTCGATGCCGCCCGAAAGGAACGCCCCCAGCGGCACCTCCGATATCAGGCGCAGGCGCACCGCTTCGGAGAGTTCGGCCTTCAGGCGCTCTTTCAGCTCGGGCAGCGGCACATCCTCCAGCTTGGGGGCGCCGGCCGGCAGGTCCCAGTACTTTTCGGTCCTGACCTTGCCCCCCTCGAACACCAGCACCGAGGCGGGCTCGAGCTTGCTGACGCCCTTGAAGATGGTCATAGGACTCGGGATATACTGCAGCGACAGGAAGGCGTCTATGGCGGCGGGGTTCACCTCGCGCTTTACTTCTTTTACGGTCAGCAGGGAGCGCAGCTCCGAGGCGAAGGCGAAGGCGCCCGGCGTGACGGCGTAGAGCAGCGGCTTCTTGCCCACCCTGTCGCGCGCCAGCACCAGCCGTTTGCGCCCGGCGTCCCAGATAGCCACGGCGAACATCCCCCGCAGCTCCTTGGGGAAATCGGTCCCTTTCTCCTCGTAGAGGTGCAGGATGACCTCGGTGTCGCTCTTCGTTTTGAACTTGTGGCCGCGGGCCAGCAGGCCCTCGCGCAGCTCCTGGAAATTGTAGATCTCCCCGTTGAAGACTATCTGCAGCGTGCCGTCCTCGTTGGTGATGGGCTGGTGCCCGGTGGAGATATCTATGATGGAGAGGCGGCGCATGGCCAGCCCTACGTTCTCCCGCTCGAAATAACCCTCGTCGTCGGGGCCGCGGTGGACCAGCAGGTCGTTCATGGCCTTGAGGTCCTGCCGCGTCACGGGCAGGCCGGAGCCGTAATTATAGAGGCCGCAGATGCCGCACATAAAAGTTTAAGCGCCCCCCCCGTAAATTTCCAGCAGCTCGTCGGTGACGCGCGCCAGGGAATATTTCGCCACGGCGGTCTTGCGGGCGCCCTCGCCCAGCTTTACCGCCAGGCTGCGGTCGGCCATGTGCCGGCGCAGGCAGTCCTTGAGCTCGGCGCGGCTGACCGGGTCGAACAGGGTGCCGCTCGCGCCCGGCTCCACGGCGTCCCGGGCGCCGCCCACGCGGCTGGCCAGCACCGCCACGCCGCAGGCCATGGCCTCGAGCATGGAGTTAGAGAGCCCCTCGGAGATGGAGGGCAGGATAAAAACGTCGGCCGCGCGGTAATAGGGCAGCAGGTCGTCCTTGCGGCCGGCCAGCGTCACGCTGCCAGCCAGGCCCAGGTCGGCCACGGCCCGCTCCAGCGCCCGCCGCTCGGGGCCGTCGCCCACAACCAGCAGGCGGGCCTTGGGCGGCTCGCCGCCCTCGTTAAAAAGTTCGGCCCAGGCCTCCAGGAATTCCTTTACCCGCTTCTCCGGCGACAGCCGGCCCACGAACAGGAACAGCTGGGAATTATCCAGCCCCAGGGCGGCCTTGGCGTTTATCTTCTCGTTATAGAGCGGTGGCGTATAGCGGCCGGTGTCCACCCCGTTGCGGAACTGCCGCAGCCGCAGCCCGGAAAATTCCGGCAGGCCCTTCAGCCAGCCGAACACGTCGGAGTTCATGACGAGCAGGTCCGGCCCGGCGGCGCGGAAGAAGGCCAGTTTAAGCCGCCCCAGCAGGGTCTTCATAGAAAGGGTAATCTCGTCCACCCCGCGGCCGCCGCCCAGCTTCACCAGCGTTTTCTTTCCCGTGAAACGGGAGGCCAGCACGGCCGCCACCGCCGGGGACGAGGCCAGGTGCACGTGCACCGCGTCGTAGGCTTTGCGGTTGAACAGCAGCCAGAAGAAGCTTTTCACCATGAACAGCGCCGAATCCAGCGCCCGCGGGCCGAAGACCGCAAGGCGCCGCACCTCGAAGCCGTGCAGGGTCTCCGCGGCCGGCAGGCCGCCGGGCTGCCGGGTGAGCACCGTCACCTTGACTCCCCGCGCCGCCAGCGCGGCGGAAATTTCCAGCGCCTGCTTCTCTGACCCGCCCAGGGCGGGATAGAAGGTCTGGCTGAGCATCAGCACCGAGCGCACAGGCGGGGTCATTCTTTTTTCCCGCGCGCCGCAGACTTGAATTCGCCCCAGACCCGGCTCACGGACTGGCCCATCTGGTAGATGAAGAACACGCCCATCACCGTCATGACCAGGTAGCCGGTCACGTGGGCGAAAGAGACGTAGGCGAAGCCCGTTTCCTCGGCTATACCCCAGGCGGCCAGCACCTTCATGAGCACCAGTTCGTAATTGCCGAAATAGCCGGGCATGCCCGGCACCGAGGCGGCCGCCGCTCCGGCGAAGACCAGCGCCACGCCCTTGAAGATGTCGATGACGGCCCCCAGGCCGAAGGCGCGGGCCAGCAGCACGAACAGCACCGCGTCGAGGAACCACTGCAGCGAGGCGAACAGCAGGATCAGCGCGCCGCTCTTGAAGGAATGAAAGCCCTTGATGCCCATGGCCACGCGCTCGAAGAGGCTCTTCACGCGCGGAAAGCGCCTGAAGAAGCCCGCGAACCACGCGTGCGACACCAGCTCGTCGGCAAATATCAGCGCGGCTATGCCCACGGTCACTCCGGCGCCCAGCGTCCACAGCGCGCCGCCGTAATCCAGGAAGCCGCCCGTCAGGCCGCCCAGGCGCGCCGCCGCGATGAACATCAGCAGCAGCACCACCACGTCGAGCAGGCGCTCCACCAGGATGGTGGCCAGCACGGTGAGCAGCGGGATATTGAAGAGGCGCGCGGCGAAGGTGGCCCGGGCCAGTTCGCCCAGCCGCAGGGGCAGGATATTATTCAGGGCCAGCCCGGCCGCTTCCAGCTTGAAGGCGTCCATGACGCGCACCGAAGGGTTGGAGGGCAGCAGCAGCAGGCGCCAGCGGCAGCCGCGGAAGAACAGTTCCAGCCCCACCGCCAGCACCGCCAGCGGCAGGTAGGAGGCGTCTATCGCCGCGTAGCTGGCCGCCAGTTTGCTGAAATCCACGTTGCGCAGCGCCAGCCACAGCAGCAGCGCGCTGACGGCGAATCCGGCTATGATGGAAAGCTTGGCTTTCATTTAGATATTCCCGGCCTTAATGCCGGCGCAAACCAACCCCTGGCAGCCCCCGTTAGCCTGCCGCTATTGATAATGTTAATAATAATTATAGCAGAAAGGGGCGGGGCGGCAGAAAAACCCGGGGCCAAATCCTTTTCCAAAGGGCCTAGCCCCGGGTAGGCCCTAAAACTTTCCCTTTTTGGGCCTTCCGCCTCTATTGGCGGCCCCTTATAACCGATAAACTATAATCATGATAAACAAGAACCTTAAGTTCCTTACCGCAGTATTCTCCGCGGCCGTCCTCGGCGCCTCCCTGGCGAATGCCCAGGATTTCGATCTCAACTCCCTCAATGCCGCCGACGTCCGCGCCATGCAGGCCGACAAGGGCATCCTCGATTTCATCAAGCCCGACAAGCCCGAGCCCTCGAAGGTCACCAAAGAGTGGACCATCATGGTGTTCATGAACGCCAAGAACGACCTGAGCGACAGCCAGCTGATGGGCCTGGTCGGCAAGTGGGCCGAAAAAGATATCAAGGAAATGAAGGAAGTCGGCACCACCGACAAGGTCAACATAGTGGTAGAGCACGGCGCCAAGGGCAAGGGCTCCAAGCGCATGCTCATCACCAAGAAAGGCGGCGTCTTCTCCTCCGGCGAGAAGGTGTACGGGGAATACCCGAACGCCGACATGGGCGATTACAAGCGCGTCGTGGAGTTCGCCAAGTGGGCCAAGACCACCTTCCCCGCCAAAAAGACCATGCTGGTGCTGTGGAACCACGGCCTGGGCTGGATAGACCCCAAGATGGAGAACGCCCCCGCCGGCACCGGCACCGCCAACAAGGGCATCCTCTTCGACGACGAGACCAAGAATTACCTGCGCACCGCGCAGATGAAAGAGATGATGCGGCAGATCGGCTACACCGACATCGTCATGCAGAACGCCTGCCTGCAGCAGATGGCCGAAGTGCTCTACGAGATGAAGGACTACGCCGGCCTGTTCGTGGGCTCCGAGGAGACCATGCTGGCCCAGGGCTTCGACTACACCGGCCTGCTGAACTTCATGAACGCCAACCCGGCCTTCACGCATGAGCAGCTCAGCGACTACCTGATGAACTGGTACAAGGCTTTCTACGCGGCCGGCATGAGCGTGGGCCCGATCTCGGTGCCCCTCGACGAGATGGGCGCCACCCTCTCCACCGTGCGCCCCGCCGCCCTGGGCGAGCTGCCCGCTTACCTGGACGCCTTCGCCGGCGCCGCGATGCGCAACAACGAGACCGAGGCCGCCAAGCTGGCCGTCGAGCGCGTCATCCGCTTCACCAGCCTGGACCCCGCCAACGACAAGAAGAAGCTGATAGCGGCCTACGCGGACCTCTACGACTTCGCCAACATCCTCGGCGGTGCCGCCCGCAGCCAGGAGACCAAGCAGGCCGCGCAGAACCTGATGGGCTTCATCAAGAACGGCCTGGTCCTGCGCTCCGTGGGCATCAACGGCGACAAGGCCAACGGCTACGACTACACCAAGGTGGGCGGCCTGGCCATCAACACCACCATGAAGATCAAGACCGTGCCCCCGCAGCTCGAAGCCATCTTCGAGACCAAGTACAACGAACTCTCGCTGTCGAAGGCCTCGCAGTGGGACGAGTTCGTGACCTGGACCGACGGCGTCTGGCGCAACTGAGCCGATAACTACGAATAAATAAAAACGCCCGGGCGAACAAGCCCGGGCGTTTTTATTTGGCCGGCTCGCCTACTTGATACTATAAACACTAAAATCCGCGTTGGCGTAAATCCGGAGGAACCGCGCCTCGTTGCGCGCCAAGAAGGGGAACAGGAAAGCCCTGTCCTCGGGGAAGACAGAGCCTGCTATTAGGTAGTCAGCCCCGGTCGCCTTAAAGTAGGCCAGCAGTTCCGCGTCGGGCCCGAAGTGATACATGGAGGCCCGGCGGCCGGCAAAGAGCGAGAGCGTGCGCGGCTTGCGGCAGATGACCACGGCCTCGGGCGGCACGGCGCTGCGCACGAATTCAAAAAGCTGTTTAGTCTCCGCTTTCTCAGTGCCTTCGCGCAGCGCGCCGTACTGCGCGCCGAAATAAGCCCCGGCGTAGGAAAGCCCGGCGGCCAGCAGCAGCGCCGGCGAAATATAGCGCGCGGCCCGGCCGAATTTTGAAGAATACTCCTCCCAGCCCGCGGCGGCGAAATAGAAAAGGAAAGGAACCAGCGGGAAGGCGTAGCGCAGGCCGTCGGCCGCCGGGAAGAGCAGCAGCAAAAGGATATTGAGAACGGCGTAGGCCGCCAATAGCGGCTCGCGCCCGGCCCGCCGCGCGAAACCGGCCGCGCCGAGTGCCGCCGTTACGGCGAGCAACAGCGCCGGCAACAGCGGGACAAAACCGTTCTCGAAGAGCAGAGTAAAGCGCTCGGCGTAGCCCAGCAGGTTGCCGCCCACGGACGCCAGGAGCGAAACGCCGGAGAACAGCTCGCGCGCCTGCCCGGCGTAAACCGCGTCGCTGTGCAGCGTCAGCCATTGCGCGGCGGCTAATCCCAGCGCGGGCAAGCAGCAGGCCATAAAAGTTTTAGAGATCTTTTTCCTTTCGACCAGGTCGGCTATAAAAAAAGCCGGCAGCAGCACCAGCCCGGCGCTGCGGGTGCCGTAAGCCAGGTAGGCCAGGAGCCCCGCGGCCAGCGCCCGCGGCAGCCAGCCCCGCCCCGAATCTTCAGCGGAGCGCGCCCGGCCGTAAACGTAGAGCGCGCCAAAACTGAAAAGCAGGAACGGGTACTCGGCGTAGAGATAATCTTTGAATTTCCAGAACACCGGGCTTAAACCCACCAGCGCGGCAATCAACAGCGCCCGTTTTTCCCCCAGCCCCTGCCTGAATAGCAGCCATAGGACATACAGAAAACCGGCGAAACAGAAGACGGTAAGCGCCTTCATCGCCTGCAGGTTCGGCCCGGCCAGTTTATAAACGGGCGCCAGCAGCAGCGGAAAAACAGGCGGGTACGTGACGGGGCCGGCGGTCTGGTAGGCGGGGTTGAGGATATAGCCGGTGTCGGCGTAAGGGCGGCCTTCGGCCAGGTTGCGCGCGTGCAGCACGTACTGCGCGTAGTCGTCCATCCAGCCCTGCCCCTGCCGCAGCGTCAGCAGGTAAAAAACGCCGGCCCCCGCGGCCAGCAGCAGCGCCAGATGTTTAAAGTTCAGCCGCCCCATACTAAGAGTTTATACCACAAAAAAAGCCGCCCCGCGGCGGCTTTCTTCGCAAGCAGTGGGCCTAGCGGAAGTGGTCGCGCATCATGCGCACCAGGCCTTCGGTGGCCTTGCCCGGGATCTCCTCGCCTTCCCAGTTGATGGAGAAATGGGCGTTCTTCTGCGTGGGCTTCACGTAGGTCTCGTACATCGGCAGCACGGTGGCGAGGATCTGGTGCTTGATGCCCTCGATGTCGCGGCCGCGCTCGCTGATGTCGCGCTGCACGCGGCGCAGCACGGCGGTCACCATGCCGGTGGAGACGAAGATCTTGTAGTCGCACTGCGCCAGCAGCTTGGGGAAATAGAGGGTATAAAGGCCCTCCAGCACTATCAGCTGCGTGGGCTTGCAGGGCACGCATTCCTGCTCGCGCGTATGCTGCTTGAAGTCGTACACCGGCTGCTGGATGGTCTTGCCGGCGCAGAGGTCATGCAACTGTTTTACCGCCAGGACGGAATCTATCGCGTCGGGATGGTCGAAGTTGTAGCTCTTGCGCTCGTCGAAGCTCAAGTGGTCGAGCGGCTGGTAATAATTGTCGAGGGAGAAGATCTGGCCGGTGATGCCGATCTTGGCGCACTGGTCCACCAGCTTGCCGGCCAGCGTGGTCTTGCCGGAGCCGGAGCCGCCGGCGATGCCGATGATGAAGCGGGATTTCTTTTTGTTGTCCATTTTTGCCCTGCTCGCGGAAATTTGGCCGAACCGACCCCTCTATGATACAAAAATATAAACGCGGCCGCCCTAGCCCCCCAAGAGGCCTCATAATTTTGTAAAATCATATTACAGATGCAAAAACCCCCTCAAACTGTTAATACCCCCCAGGAGATCCTCATGGAAACGGAACACGAAGAAAATTTCGCGGATTTATTTGAAAAGAGCTACAAGGAGCCCACGCGCATGGAGGCCGGCCACAAGGTCGAGGCCCCCATCGTGAAGATCACCCCCGAATGGGCCCTCATCGAAGTGGGCGGCAAGGGCGAAGGCTACGTGGACATCAACGAGCTCAAGGACGCCGACGGCAACCTGATCGCCAAGGAAGGCGACGTGGTGCGCGCCTGGTTCCTCCGCTCCGAAGAGGGCGAGATGCGCTTCACCACCAGGATAGGCACCGGCCCCGCGGCCCGCGCCCAGCTGGCCGACGCTTTCAAAGAACACCTGCCGCTGGCCGGCAAGGTGGCGGGCGAGATCAAGGGCGGCTTTGAGATCACCCTGCCCGGCGGCCTGCGCGCCTTCTGCCCCTTCTCCCAGATGGGCATCCGCCGCGACGAGAGCCGCGAGGCCTACATCGGCGTGGAACTGCCCTTCTACATCCTCGAGCTGGACCGCCGCAACATCGTGCTGTCCCGCCGCGAGATCGTGGAGCAGGACCGCCAGGCCCGCATCGAAGAGCTGAAAGGGACGCTGCAGGAAGGCCACAAAGTGCGCGGCACCGTCACCTCCATCCAGAAGTTCGGCGCCTTCGTGGACATCGGCGGCGTGGAAGGCCTGCTGCCCGTCTCCGAGCTGGCCTGGACCCGCACCGAGAAGACCAGCGACCGCCTGGCCGCCGGCCAGCTGGTGGAAGTCATCATCAAGTCGCTGGACTGGCAGAACAACAGGATCTCTTTAAGCCTCAAGGACGCGCTGCCCAACCCGTGGGACTCCGCGGCCCAGAACTGGCCCGCCGGCTCCTACCACAAGGGGCGGGTATCGCGCCTGGCGCCCTTCGGCGCCTTCGTCACCCTGGGCGACGGCGTGGACGGCCTGATCCACGTTTCCCGCCTGGGCGGCGACCGCCGCGTCAACCATCCCGAGGACGTGCTGAAAGCCGGCCAGGAGATAGAGGTGCTGGTGGAAGCGGTGGACGTCAGCAACCGCCGCATCTCCCTGGTGCCCGCCGAGGTCAGCCGCGACGAGGCCGAGAAGGCCGAGACCATGAAAAAATACCAGCAGCCCGACCAGCCCGCCGGCGACGAGCCCATGGGCTCCCTGGGCGAGCAGCTCAAGCGCCAGATGGAGATGAAGGGCAAGCTGAACAAGTAACCGTAGCCGCCCGTTACACCGAAGCCCCTCCGATTTTATCCGGAGGGGCTTTCTTTTTAGGCTCCCGGGCAGGGGTTGACAGAATTAAAAGTCCCCCCTATACTATGAAAAGCACCGGATACCAATAGTTTCAGGGGGGCCCATGCCGTTTAATTGCGCATCCGCCATTATCTTGGCTACGTTGCTGGTTTCAACCGCCTGCGGACCGCTGCAGGCCGCCGACCCTTCCATCAACGGCGTAAACATCTCCACCATAAAGAAGAAGCTCAACAAGAAGGGCGTCACCAACCTTAGGAGCAAAGCCCCGGCCATACAGAGCAAGCTGAAGCAGGTCGTCGAGACCAAAGACCCGGACGCCGCAGCGGACCTGGTAGAGGAATACGGGGACGACGCCGAGGAAGCGGCGAAGGAGGTGGCGCCCGGGCAGGCCATCAGCCAGGGCGGCTCAGGCGGGTCTTTTCCGGCGCTCAACAGGAACAAGCTAAAGGCCAATGTGCAGGGCGCCGGCGGGGCGCCCGGCAAAAGCTCTTCCGGAGAAGGCTCCGGGGCGGCGGACGGGAATTACTCCGCCCTGATGAGCCGCCCGCCCTACGTAGGTACCGCGGAAGCCCCGTGCCGCTATGGGCCGACCACGGGCCGCTGCACGCACGAAGGGAAACCCCTGGCCCCCCCGCCTTCCCCGTCAGGATTTAAGAAGATAGACGTGGACGACATCCCCTTCTACCCGGGCACCAACCACAGGGCCTTCGCGCTGCGCGGCCAGAAATACGCGATCAGGTTCAAAGGCCGGACCAGTCCCAAAAGGTTCCCGGTGCATTTCGACAGCCCCAACGGTTTCGTGCCCCGTTCAGCCATGAACATGTGGGTGGCGATCTCCGAGAAGCCCGGGGACTACAATGTGGCCAAAGAATGCCTGGTGCTGCCGGACATGCTGACCAACGGCTGGGCCGGCGGCGCCGCCCACTCGGTGGCCAGGATAGAGGTCTCCCTGGGCCCCACGAAAGAGCGGGACGTCTGCGCCCTCAAGACGGACGGGCGCGACTACTATATAAACGTGGCCGGTGACTGCTCACAATACTGGAGCAGCGCCGAAGAATACGTCAACGCGGTAGCCCACGGCTGCGTGACGGACCTGGTCAATGTGAACGGCTGGATACAAGCGCTGGCCCCCTGAGGCCGCCGCGGGATGCGGCCGCGCGCCAAAAAAAGACCCGGCAGCCCGGGTCTTTTTTTCTGTGCTATCCGCGCTTATTTCAAAGCCGGGGCCGCCGGCGGCTCACCGGGCAGCCCGTCGAGCAGCGGGGTCTCGTAAACCTCCAGCAGCACGCGCCGCTTTTTCCCTTCCTGCTCCCGTATGAACTCATTGAGCAGCTCCAGGCAGCCGGGGCGCAGTTTCACGCAGCCGCTGGTGTCGCGCCAGCGGAAATCCGTCTTTTCCGGCCGCCCCTCGTACTTGGGGTCGGCCAGCCGCGCCGGCTCTTCCCAGCGGTCGGTATGCACCGCGAAGCCGTGGCGCCCGTACGGGCCCTTGTAATATTTGGGATTGGCCGCCAGCTGCCGCGCGCGGGCCGTGGCCTCCTCCGGCTTGAGCAGCGAGGCCGGCATTTCAAAAACCGGCACACCCTCGCCCTGCGAGCCCGCCTGCGCGTCCTCCGCCCAGGTCATGTCCACCGGCACGGCGGGCGAACCCGACGGGTACCAGTGGCTCCAGACGGCGGAGTAAAGGCGCTTGACCTTTTTAGGCGTCTTGGCCGGCCTGGCCGTTTTCGCCAGCAGTTCCTCGTCCGGTTTGTTCAGGAAAGCTATATCGTAGCGCTCCGGGGAGATGTTCCTGAGGTCGTAAACGCCGGGCACGGTAGCCCCGCCGGACATGTCCTTGGGAGCGTAATAAACGGTGGCGCTCCCTATCAGCCCTTCTACCCAGCGCGGCCGCGGCTCCGGCGCGGTAAGGCCGCGGCCCAGGGCCTCGCACTGGTAGAGGCCGGCGCGCTCGCCGCCCTCTATCTCGAAGGTCAGCGCCCCGGCGCCGGCGCGGTCACGGGGCAGCAGCAGCAGCGCCCGCGAAGTTTTTCCCCGGCCGTTGAGGCCGAGCGACTTGACCTTGCCGCGCAGCAGCGCGGAAAGTTCTTCCAGCCCGGGCCTGTCGACCGGGATATAGGACGGCGCCAGGGACTCCGGGCGGAACGCCTCTTTATCGGCGGCGCCGGCCGAGGCGGGCAGCAGCAGCAGGCAGGCGAGTATGAGCTTGTTCATGATAGGTCTCCGTTAAAATAATAGCAAAGCGGCCTCAGAACAGGAAGGCCATGCCGGCCGCGAAGAACACCAGCGCCAGCAGCAGGTACCCCGACGGCGCCTTGCGCGCCGCCACGCATTCGAACAGCGAGGCGAAAAGGGTGCCCGTGATGGCGATGCCCGATACCGCCGCCAGCGCGCCCGAATAGCGGACGGCGCTCAGGTAGAACATCAGCGACAGGTAGGTGCCGGCCACCGCGCCCACCGTTATCCACAGCAGGCCACGCGGCCCCAGTTCCCTGATGCCGGCCCTGAAGCCGAAGGGCTTGAGCCGCGAGATAAAGCCGAACAGCAGCAGCGCCCCGAGCGCGCGGTAAAGATTGCCCTCGGTGGTGCCTATGCCGGGGCTGTTGTCGAAAGCGTAGCGGGTCACCAGCACGCCCAGGCCGTCTAGCGCCACGCCGCCCAGCGCGAACAGGCTGGCCTTCACGTTCCAGTGCCCCTGCTTGCGGAAAGATTCCAGCGAGAAGATGTAGAGGCAGACCACGAAGAACAATATGGCGTAGACCTTATTGGCGTCTATGGCCTGCCCGAAGGCGAAATAGCTGGCCACGCCGATGATGACCGGCTGGAAGCCGAAGAGCATCATGGTGCGGCCGGGGCCCATCATCGAGAAAGCCTTGATCAGGAAGAGGTCCGCCAGGCCCAGGCCCATCATGCCCGACAGCAGGAAGAGGGCCGCGTTGGCCGGGGCCACCGCGTGGAAACCACCCTGCAGCATGACGGTGACGGCGAACAGCAGCGCCGCCACCGCTCCTTTGTAGCAGTTCACCCAGCGGCTGGACATCACCTTGGCGTAATGGGAGAAGAACTGCACGCCTATAGCGAATGAAAGATTGGCGGCGAGGGCGAAGAGGTAGGCTTTTTCCATGTCGGCTGTCCTATATTATAGAATTATGGGCGTAGTCTTTCCCGGATTTAAGGAAAACAGGCAAAAGCGAACCCGACAGGCCCTTGTCGGGATGGTCTGCTATACTTTTTATATGGACCTGCAGCAAAAACTGGAAATACTGGCGGATTCCGCCAAGTACGACGCCTCCTGCGCCTCCAGCGGCTCCAACCGCGGCGGGCGGGGCACCGGCGCGGCCCACCAGAGCGGCGTCTGCCACAGCTGGACGGCCGACGGCCGCTGCGTCTCCCTGCTCAAGATCCTGATGACCAACGAGTGCGTCTACGACTGCGCCTACTGCGTGAACCGCCGCTCCAACGACGCACCCAAGGCCATCCTCACCCCGGACGAGATAGCCGGCCTCACTTTCGAATTCTATAAGAGGAACTATATAGAGGGCCTGTTCCTCAGCTCCGGCATAGTGGTCTCGCCCGACCGCACAATGGAGCTGATGCTGGAGGCGGTGCGCAAGCTGCGCGAGAATTTCCATTTCAACGGCTACGTGCACATGAAGGTGATCCCGGGCGCGGACCAGCGCCTGATAGACCAGGCCGGCCTCTGGGCCGACCGCGTGAGCGTGAACATCGAGCTGCCCAGCGACAAAAGCCTGCGCCTGCTGGCCCCCGGCAAGACCAAAGATACCGTGCTCACGCCAATGAACCGGCTGGCGCAGCAGATAGCCGCCCACAAGGACGAGCGCCGGTCCATCAAAAGTTCCCCCGCTTACGCCCCGGCCGGCCAGAGCACCCAGCTCATCATAGGCGCCACTCCGGAAACGGACCGGGAGATAATAAAACTGAGCGAGGCGCTGTACGGCAAGATGGCCCTCAAGCGCGTTTACTATTCGGCCTTCGTGCCGGTCATGAAGGACAGCCGCCTGCCCGCCCTGCGCGAACCGCCGCTCCTGCGCGAGCACCGGCTGTACCAGGCGGACTGGCTGCTGCGCTTCTACGGCTTCACGGCCGACGAGCTGCTGGACGCGGAGCACCCCCAGCTGGACCTTTCTTTCGACCCCAAGACCGTCTGGGCGCTCAACAACCTCGACAAGTTCCCGCTGGAGGTGAACAAGGCCTCTTACGAGGAGATACTGCGCGTGCCCGGCATAGGCGTCACCTCGGCCAGGCGCATCCTGCGGGCGCGGCGGGCGGGGCCGCTGAAGTTAGACGACCTGAAGAAGCTCGGCGTGGTGATGAAGCGCGCCATGTATTTCGTGACCGCCGGCGGCCGCTACGGCGGGATCAAGAAGGAGACGCAGGAGGCCATAAAGGTAAAACTGCTGGAGCACAAGAACCCCAACAACCAGCTTGACCTGTTCGGGCAGGGCGAACCGGCAAAAGAAGGCCTGGAGGCCGCGGTTACCGGCCAGCTATGAGGACTTACCTTTACGACGGCACTTTTGAAAGTTTCCTTACCGCGCTCTCGCTGGCCCTCGAGCGGGACGAGGAGTGCGCCCTAGCCCGGGAGGCGGGCGCCGAGGCCGGGCTGTTCTCGGAATTCATGAACGCCGGGACGGACCCGGCGCGCGCGGCCGCCATGCGGGACCTTTTCGAACGGCGTGGCTCCGGCGAGAGCTGGCACCACGCCAGGTACGCCTTCCTGTCGGAGGCGGCGGGCGCGGAAGACGCCGTGCTGGCCTACGCCAGGCTTATAAAAGAAAAAGGCCGGGCGGCCGACGACATGCTGGCCGACGGCCGCGTGAAAAAGGTGCACGGCCTTTCCGCCTCGGTGGGCGGCGAGGCGCACATGTTCAAGGGCTTCGTGCGTTTCAAGGAGCTGGCCGACAAAACTTTATACGCGAAGATAGAGCCGGACCACAATATCCTGCCGCTGCTGACCGGCCATTTCAAGGCGCGCCTGGGCGAGCTCAACTGGGTCATCCACGACGCGCGGCGCGGGCGGGCGGCCCTGTATCTCAACGGCGGCCTCGTCTACGCCCCGCTCACGCAGGCGAAAGCGCTGGAGTTCGACGGCAAAGAGGGGCAGGTGCAGGCGCTGTGGCGGCATTTTTTCAAGACCGCCGCCATCAAGGAAAGGACCAACCCCGAACTCCAGCGGCAGAACGTGCCGCTGAAGTACAGGAAAAACCTCACCGAATTCGGGGACTAGCCCGCCGGCCGGCGGGCTCAGAAAGAATAATTATAGCGGGTCAGCAGCGTGATGTCCGACGCGTCCAGCGCCGGGTTGTACTTGTCCGTCCTGGACAGCAGCCCCAGGCCGAAGGTCAGCTTGGAAACCTTGCTCTTGAGCCACATCGTCTCCAGGTTGACAGACATGCTGCTGGTCTCCGACGGGGTGGTCGGCGAATCGTTCTCGCCCGAGGACATGGAGCCCCACAGCTGGAAGCCCAGGGCGCGCTTGGGCATGGAGTAGGCCAGGTTGGCGTTGATGGTGTTGTTGCTGGCGGCGGAAGAATCGTACTTGTCCTTGGTAGAAGAAGTCACGAAGCCGGCCGAGGCCGACATCCTGGGCGAAATCCTGAACGAGCCGGAAAGCGAGATCAGCGAGGTATCCAGGTCGTGGGAGAACCCGGTATTGTCCGTGAAGGCGCTGTTCTGCATCGAGGCGCTCAGGTTATGCGCCCCCACGGGCTGCAGCACCGAGAAGCTCAGGGTGGTGGTCTCGTTGTCCTGCGCGGCCGCGGGCTCGCCCAGCGCGGTGTTCATCATGATGCTGCCCGTCAGCATGGTGCCGCCGAAGACGCGCGTGGTGTTGGACAGGCTGGTCTGCGTCTGGGTCGTAGTGGTCTTGGCCGGGTCGCCTTCCAGGTTGTCGGTGTAGGTATTGTAGGTGACCGACACGTTGCTCCAGGACGCCAGCGGGATGCCGGCCTCGAAATCGATGGTATTGCGGTCGGGGATGACCGAAGGGCTGGCGAAGGAAACGAATTTCGTTCCCACGCTGGAATAGGAGGCCCGGGCGCTCAGCAGCTCGCCGCGCCACTTCACCTCCTGCTTCCAGGCGGTGCCGCTGCGGGACTGCGGCGCGTCCAGGTCGGCCTTGTAGGTACTGGCCTGCAGCTCGGCCGTGTAGGTGACGCGCGGGTGCGCCTTCCACTCGGCCAGGCCGCCGTAGACGAAGCTCTGCTGCGGCAGCAGCACCGTGGCGCGGGTGTCCTGGGTGATGGAATACTCGTCGTCGCGGCTGAGCACCATGTCCGCCACCAGCTTGAGGTTCGGGCGGGCCTGGTAGGCGTACCGGAAGCCGCCGGTGTAGCGGGAAAAGCGGCCCGCCGTGGTAAGGGTGGGCTCTTCGGGCGCCACTATGCGGCCTACCAGCGCGGTCCAGGAGGTTTTATTCCTGGCCCGCTCGAAGGCCACGCCGCGCATGCCCTGGCCTTCCATGGACAGCGGCGTCAGCGTGGGCGACACGTCGCCCAGGCTCAGGGTGCCCCAGGGCGCGTAGAAGTTAAGGAAGATCAGGTTGGCCGTGATCGGCCGGTGGTAGGTGTGCACCAGGTAGGTGTTGAAGAGGAAGGAGGACTGCTTCACCTTGCCCACGATATTGGCCGAGGTGATGCCCTGGTGGTTGCTCCAGCCGTCTGGGCTCGAGTTCTTGTAGGTGAAGGAGACGTCGCCGCCTATGCGCACGTCCTCGGGGGGCGGCGGCTTGAACTCCCGCTCTATCACCTGGAAGCCGCGGTAATCGGTCTCCAGCAGGCGCTTGCCGTTGACCACCAGGAAGGCCCGGTACAGCAGGCGCCGCCCGCTGAACATCTCCGGCACCAGGTAAGGGATCTGCACGCCGTGGGCGGTGCCAGGCTGCACCGTGTCGGGCGGGGAGAGCGGGTCGGTCTGCGCCACGAACTTCCGCTCGTCGCCTTCCAGGGAATAGATCTCGGCCACCCAGTAGTAGCTGCCGCGCGTCCAGACGGTGGCGCCGGTGTTCACCACCAGCGTCTGGAAGATCACCTCTTCACCGGCCATGACCGGGTCAGGGGCCGCCACCGTGAACTGCAGGCTGGCGCCGCCGTTGGCGGCCGCGGCCGCCGGCAGCAGCAGGCAGGCGCACAGGAGCGCGGTAAGATGTCTTAATTTTAGCAGGCGCATTTAATTACCTTTAGAATTCTTTCAAATTTAACAAACCGCCGCAACAGAAACCGGCCTCCGGCTCCCTCAGAGCTTCACCACTATCGACACCCGGTGGGCGCTTCCCAGCTCGCCGTAAGGGGCGATGGAGTAGTCCAGCGAAAAGCCGCCCAGGTTCAGCCCCACTCCGGCGAAGAAGCCGAACAGGCTCGACACCCCGGTGGCCCCGCCGCCCAGCTCCCGGCCCAGGATGGCGTCCCGGTCGCCGGAGGAGGAGGTCTTGTAGCCCGCCCGCAGCCTGAAGTTCTCGGTGGCGGCGTATTC
>Ga0075012_10002982_pt1 | contig 16405 bp, 11 predicted proteins | sample All_14_2_FD_71474 | JGI IMG/M metagenome (GOLD analysis project Ga0075012, IMG submission 71474) | Freshwater microbial communities in response to fracking from Pennsylvania, USA - Allegheny Zone_MetaG_DW_15 | ecosystem: Environmental > Aquatic > Deep subsurface > Groundwater > Drilled... | reverse complement strand
GACCTGACGCATCAACGTACGGCTCAAGCCAGCCTGCACGCCTTCGGCCTGGGCGGTGGCGCCACCGCCCAGGCCGAAGGCGTGCAGGCTGGCTTGAGCCGTACGTTGATGCGTCAGGTCATGGCGCTGACCAATGGCGGCCTGTACCCCGCCTTGTGCGGCGATCGCCTGACCGCGGGGCACTGCGTCACCCATGCCGCCGCGGGTGGGCGCACCAGTGCCCGCGGTTTGCGTGCTGGTGAGTGCCAGTGTGGCGGTACTGGCTGCCGGGTCGCGTCCCTGACTGCGTTGCCCCTCGGCCAGGGCACGCGGCCGGCTGGCAGGCAGGGCGATCTCCTCGCCGAGTTGCAGTGCCAGCGGGTTGCCGACCCCGGCGGCAAGCGCACGCCAGGCCGCGGGGTCGAACCCGGCACGCGCTGCGAGCTGGGCGAGGCTTTCGCCGGGCATGGCCGAGACCACGCGGCTGATGGCGGCGCCCATGCCAACGGTACCGGGCAGCCCGGCGGCACTTGCGCCCGGCATGCCGCCAGCACCCCGGGCCCCGGCCGTGCTGCCTGCCGGGGCGTTCTTCTGTCCGGCAGCCGGTGTGTAGGTCCAGCGTGGGTCCTGGCCTTTGATGGTGACGGCGACCCGGGCGCGCAGCGGGGTACCGCGGGCGTCGAACAGGTCGAGATCGAGGTTGGCGCTTTCCATCGTGCCCTGCACGACGAAGCTGCCCCACTTGAAGATCACCCGCGGTGGTGCTTCCTCGCCCTCGCGTGGGCCGCGCGGACGCACGAAGCGCTCGACCATGCGGGTGCGTTCGAGCACGTCTACCGCCTCTTCGGTGCTGCCCTCGTCGGCGGTGTCGAATACCAGCTCGAAGCTCACCGTCATCTCGCCGGTGCCGGGACGCTGGCGGGCCTGCGCACCGGCCTGCTGTCCTCCCGCCGTGCGGTTGGACAGTTGTACCCGTAGCGAGGTGGGGTTGAACTGCACATCCACCAGCGTGCCCGGCACCTCGGTGGGGGCGTCGTCGGCGGTAATCTCGCCCAGCTGAGCCTTGGTCAGTGCGCTCATGTCATCGGCTCCTCGGCGGGTAGCAGGCGCAGGCCCTCGTGGGCGATGCTGAGTTCTTCGATGGCGACCTCGCCGGTGCGGGCATTGAGCTCCGGACCGCGTATCTTTGCCGGCAGGCCGCGGTCGAACATCCAGCTTGCACGGAGTTCGCCGTCTGCACTCATGACCTGGATCAGGCCGTCGTGGCGTGGTACCGGACGTTCGCCGTTGATGATGCGCTGCATCCAGTGCCATAGCTCGGTGTTGACCCGGCCGTCGCCGTCGGTGCTGTAGAACATGCCCCGGCGCAGCACCACCGGGGGAAACTTGGCCCGGCCGACGCAGCGCACCGTGCCGTTGTTGCGGCCACCCTCGGCGTAGTCCTGGATGTCCATCTCGATCTCCAGCCCGGCGCACTCCTGAAAGGCGCCGCGCCACTCGCTGGCGCCACGACCGCCCAGCACCGTGTCGCCACTGGGTGGGGTGTAGCCGCGACGGGCTCCGGGCAGTACCTGAGAGCCGGCGACGATGTCCGGCGAGCGGATCAGCTTGATCTCGAAGCGGAAGGCGGGCAGCAGCAAGGTGGTGGCCATTGGCTCAGTCCTCCAGGCTCAGCGTACCGTCGCCATCGCGGCGCAGGCGGACGAGGATGAACTCCAGCGGCTCGGCCGGGGCCACGCCGATATCCACCTGCAACTGACCGGCTGCCTGCAGGCGTGCATCGCTGTGGATGCGCACGAAGAAGGACTCTGCTTCGCTGGCGCCGGCAAACGCGCCGGCACGGAACAAGCCGCGCAGCAGACTCTCGATCGAGCGTTGCAGTTCGCGCCACAGTGGTGGCCCATTGGGCTCGAAGACCGCCCACTGGGTATGCACGAGCAGTGCGCGCCGTAGCATCAGCATCAGCCGGCGCACCGACAGCTGACGCCAGTCGGGGTCGTGCGACAGCGTGCGGGCAGCCGTCAGCACGATGCCTTCGGGTTGGCGTGCGTAGCAGTTGATGCCAAGCGGGTGCAGTGCGTCGGCACGGCCCTCCGGCTGGGTTTCGGCGAGGTGGATGACTTCACGCGCGAGCGCATTGGCCGGGCCGTACTGTATGCCGCGCTCGAACTCGCGACGCGCAATGATGCCCGCTGCCACCACGCAGGGTGGCAGCGGGCGCAGCGCTTGCCCGGACTGGCCGTCGTGACGGCGGGCGGGGACCAGCCAGGGATGGTAGGCCGCCGCCCAGGGGCTGTCGAAACGCGCCCGCCACTGCTCGATACGCCCCTGGGACAGTCCGGGGGGCACGTCGAGCAGGGCGATGTGGTCGCGGGTCTGTTCGCAGAATTCGACGACCCGCAGCTGCAGCGCGGTGATGGACTCCAGCCCGGCACTGGTACGGGGGTCGAGCATCAGGCCGGTGAGCGCCAGCGGCGGGGTGGTGGTCGCCGCCTGCACCTGCAGGGTGTCGGCGCATTCGCCGAATTCCGCCCCCGCACTGCGACCGCTGACAATGTCCATCGTCTCCCCGCCTGCCCATTGCGCCGGCAGGTAGAGGTCGGGCACCACCAGCTGGGTGACCTGGCCGTTGTGAGCAAAGGCGGCAATGCCGTCACCCGGGCCTTCGTCCGCGGGCGTCCAGTGTGGATCGAAGAAGTCGTCGGCCTGCAGCCCACTCCAGTCGTCCAGCCCACCGCCCAGGCGTGCACTGGCATGCAGGGACTCGATGCGGGTGGCGGCCGGCTGCAGCCGGGTGCCCACCCAGCCTGGGTCCGGCCACAGCAGTTGCGAGCGGTCGCACAGGACGCTGGCAAGGTAATCGGCATGTTCCGGGGCGAGCGCGAGGTGGTCGAAGCGTTCCACCCACCCGGCACCGTCGTCGATCTCGATGCTGGCCCGGATCAGTTCGAGCCGGAGCGGGGCGACAGCGGGTGCAACATCCAGCGTCAGCCGCCAGTGGTGCCGCGCGGCCAGCGGGTCGCGGATACGGCGCAAGTCGGTGACGAGGGCAAGACGCTGGCTGCCATCGTTCTCCGTGAGACGCAGTGTGCTGCCGGCTGGCAGCGGCGCATTGGCCGGGGTGTCGAGATGGCCGGTTGTCCACTGAAAGGCTTGCGGTGTGCTGTGGAGGGCGAGGCGGACGCGGATGCGGCTGCCCCAGCTGCCTTCGTTGCGAGCGATGAAGCCGACCGGCACGCTGAAGACTCCGGCAACTTCAGTACGCGCGCAGCCGTCGTCGAAGCGTGCAGCGCGGTCATGGACAATGCGCACGATCCAGGCAAGCTGGCCGCCCTGCTCGAACCAGGCAGAGACGGCATGGGGTAGCAGACCGGGGCCGTCGAAGCCGCCGAAGTGACGCTGGTATTCGTCAAAGCTGCGTACCGCAAGGGCGACACTGCGCCGACACGGGCGGCCATCATCGAGCACACGGCGATAGCCACCCGGCCATTCGGCGTCGGTCACTGGCTCACGGGCGGGGCCACGTGGCGCAACGCCGGCGAAGCCGCATACATCCATGCGCTGCGGATGCAGTGCGGGTGGTGTGCGCGCCGGCAGCGCGAAGACACCGGGCAGGCCAAGCGGCGAGCGGACCTGGGGCAGCATCAGCGTGACCTCATTCCTCTGCACTCCGTGACGGGGTGGTGGCGATCGATCCGGCGCTCAGGCAGACGGTTCCGGGCCGGGTCCTGGGTGTTCATCTCCTCCCGCTGGGGAGGGGTTCGGGTTGCCGGGACTCATTCGTAGGTGATGCCCTCATGAGTCAGGTGCAACTCCTCCATGGCCACTTCGCCGCCACCTTTGGCAGCCAGGGTCGGGCCGACCCACTTCTTGGGCTGGGCATTGGCCAGGCGGAATGCGCCCACCGGGTTGCGGGCTTCGTCAAGCACGGTGATGGTGACCGAGCGCCGGCCGTCGCCGCCCTCCTGTACGTCCTTGACCCACTGGTACAGATCCAGCGAACCGATCAGCCCGCGCTTGAGCGTGACGTCCTCGAGCTTGAAGGTGTTGGGTACCTTGCGTACGGTATTGATCTTGTCGTTGCCGTTGCGGTACTCGGAGTAGTTGATCTCGGTGCCCAGCCCGGACACGTCGGAGAAGCCGGCGATCACGTCGGTTTCGCTGCCGTTGCCCAGCGAGACCAGAAAGTTGAAGGCGCCGTAGGGGTTGTTGCGCAGGGTGGCCATGGCGATGTCTCCTCAATCAGGCGCGGGCGTCGGCGGTCCATTGGCCGACGCGGAAGATCACGTATTCGGCCGGGCGGCTGGGGGCGATGCCGACCAGGCAGATCATGCGGCCGTTGTCGAGATCGTTCTGGGTCATCGTGGTGCGGTCGCAGCGTACGAAGTAAGCTTCTTCGGGCTTCGCGCCGATCAGCGCGCCGTCACGCCACAGCACGTACAGGAAGTCCTCGACCATGGTGCGGATGTTGGTCCACAGGCGGTCGTTATTGGGTTCGAACACCGCCCACTGGGTGGCCTTGTCGATCGAGTGTTCGACGTAGATGAACAGCCGGCGCACGTTCACGTATTTCCATTCCGGGTCCGAACTCATCGTGCGTGCCCCCCACACCCGGTTGCCGCGCCCTTCGAAGAAGCGCAGGCAGTTCACCCCTTCCGGATTGAGCACGTCCTGACGCGCCTTGTTGATGTTGATCTCGAACTTGGTCAGGCCGCGCACGACCTCGTTGGCAGGGGCCTTGTGCACCCCGCGCTCGATGTCGTTGCGCGCGTAGATGCCGGTGACAAAGCCGGAGGGGGGGAGCACCAGCTTGCGCGGCGGCACCCCGGGCGCGGCGGGAAACAGCGGGTCGAGGATCTCGATCCAGGGGTGGTAGAGCGCGGCATACTTGCTGTCGAAGCGACCGCGGAAGTCGCGGATTTCCGACAGCGAGCTGTTTTCCGGGCCATCGACCACCGCAATACGGTAGCGGCACTTCTCGGCATGGGCGATCAGGTGATCGGCGACCGCCTGGATCGAATCGATGTCGTCCATCGCACCACCGTCGGGAACGGCGACGATTGCGATGTCGGTGAGTTCGCCAAGTGCTTCCAGCCCGGTGGCGCGTACATCGACATCGTCGGGATCCGCCTCGGCGCCGCGGATGGCATCGGGGCCGGGCAGCGCGCCGTCCATGGCCACTCCGGCCACACCGGTCAGGCGTTTGCCGGCGTTCTGCAGCCCGACCATCAGCGCGGCGGGTGAGAAGGCATTGACGGCCGGGGTCCAGTCCAGCCAGACCATGGCGTTTTCGTCCTCGGGGTCGTCGAGTTCGAGCACCTTGCCAATGTAGCGGCGCTGGTCGGGATGGGCAGCCAGCTGATCGTAGACGTCGGTACGCCCTTCGGCGCCGAACACCGTGACGCGCAATTCCACCAGCAGGATCTGGCTGCCCGCAGTGACCGCGACCCGGTCGCCGCTGCTGTCGATGAAGTGCTGGCGCCCATCACGATCGACATCGATCACCCTCAGGTTGGCGGGGTTGAGTGGCGCATTGCCGACCGGCAAGGGGTCACCTGCGGCGACAATCTCGACCACCGCGCCATGGCGCACGCTCTTGACCTGCGGCCCCCAGCTGTCGCGACCAAGCAGATCTTCGGGATCGGCGGCATGCTGGAACGCCAGATTCTTGCCACGTACCGCGCGGGTGTCGACCAGCACGGCGCCATCCTCGCCTGGCCAGCGCGCGCGCCAGGTGGCGCTACCCAGGCTGACGGTGACGGCCAGCCGGGCGATGCAGTCGGCAACGGTCTGTCCGCCAGGTGGGGCGAACACCCGTGACACGTAGAGCCGGCGCCCGCCATTGTTGAAGAATGCGCGTGCTGCATGGGCCAGGTAGGCGGTGCGTTCGCCGTCTGCCAGTTGCAGCGGGGCCAGGCTGCCGTAGACACGTTCAAATTCGGTATAGGAGGTGATCAGCCGTGGCCGGGTGGTGGAGGGGCCGCCGGGGTACTGCACCGGGCCGTAGCGGGTGACCCCGGCATAGCCGGTGGTGCTGGTCGGCACGCCCTCGATCGACTTGGAGCGGAAGCTGACTTCTTCGACATATACGCCGGGGGCAAGGTACTCGGGCATGGTGTTCCCCTTTTAGTCCATCACTGCGGTTGCTCTGTCGCGTCGCGTCTGCCGGGCGGCGCACCTGCGGGAGCGGGTGGGTGTCATGGTGGTCAGGCCGGGATGTAGTCCAGCGCGTCGTCGTGGATCGTGCTGACCTCGCCCGGGCTCAGGACCCGCGTTACCGCGGCCTGGCGGACATAGCCCGGTGGTGCAGCGGTGCCAGCCAGAACGGCGTTGTGCAGGTCGCTGCCGGCGATCTCGATGGGCAGCTGGTCGAAGGCGTTGTCGCTGCCGCCCGCTGGCGGCAGGAAGACCCATAGGCGCACCGTGACACTGGCCGGCAGCGCTGCTCCACCGGGCAGCAGCTTGCTGCCCAGGACCGCAAGGAATTCGCCGCGGTCGTCACCGTGTGCCCAGCCGACCACGGTTTCATTGTCGAAGTCGGCTGCCGCCAGCGGATCGGCAGGGCGGGTGAGTGTGACCCTTGCCCAGGCGACCGGAGCGAGGGAATCTGCGTCCGGTCCGCTGCGGATACGGCCGCGCACCGCGGTGGCATTGGCCGGCAGCGGCCAGCGAGCGCCGGGCCATAGACCGACCTCGCGAATATTGAACCATCCGCCAGCCGGCTGCAGTCCGTCCAGTTGCGGGATCAGTGCGAGGCGGCGCGGTACGTAGCGACGCGGGTCGTCCTGCGCATGCCAGATGCCGCTGGCGCCGTGGCCAGCTGCGATCGAGATCAGCAGACGGGTGGGATCGTCGGCTGCAAGCGGGGGTGGAATGGAGGCCTTGTCGCTTGCCGCTCGGGTCATCACACGGGCGGCGTGGTCGCGCAATAGCAGCGCATGACGGCCGTGGCCGTGCGGTGCCAGGGCTTGACCGAGCGGGCGGTTGCCAATCGCTTCCAGCCGGCAGCTCATCCCGTCGGCTGGCTGGCCCGCCTGTGCGTCCAGCAAGGTCAGGCCCAGCGCCAGCCGGTGGCGTACGTGCGCAACTTCGCGGGTCAACGCCGGGTGCAGGGGCAGGGTGACCGTGCTCATGTCGGTATCTGCAGGCGGATGTCGGCATCGACCACTGGCGGTGCTACCGCGCGGCGGGCGGTATCGATGCGGACGATGCGGGCGACGTAGGGCACTGACAGCCGGTAGTCGCTTGGCAGGGAGTCGAAGGTGCGCATCAGCGCCTCGGTAGAGATCTCCTCCAGCAGCAGTTGTACAGCGTCGGTGACGGCGGTTTCCGGTTCGCCGGCATAGTCGGGCATTGGCAGGGGTGGGCTGTGCAGCAGTGGCCCCGAGAGTACGGGCGTATGTTCGAGGGCCTGCATCGAACGCCCCACGATCATGTGCTGGTGTTCGGCGTTGTCTGCCCAGGGGGTCAGCAGGTAGTGCAGGTCGAGCGCGAGATGACCACGCCCGTCTGTGGTACCGGCGCCGGACCACGCGGCACGTACCGATTTATTGAAATCGACGCGGTAGAGCAACAGGGTGACGCCCTGGTTGCCGATCAGCTCGCGGATGGCATTGTCGTCGGCGAGATCTTCGGTGCGGATCAGCGCTGCGCGGGAGAGCCGGCCGGGGATGGGCTGGCGCTCGACGAAGGCCCGCGACAGCAGGCGCTCGATGCTGGTGCCAACGGCTGCAATGCCTGCGAACCCCGCCATGTCGTGTCCCCTCCGTTGAGCGACGGTATGCGGCCAGCAAGTTCCAGAGGGCTGTCGGATGTTGTACTGATTGGATTCACGACGTATGAATCCGCACTCTGTGTCGTTGCACAGTGATCCTTGCATACCCCATGTTCATTGGGTTTAGCAGAAAAAAAACAGAACGCAAGTTGCCGTTTGCGGCAGTTCGGGCATGTGGGCTTGCAGGGACGGTGCGTCGCTCCGGGGTCGGTCGTGCGGGCGGAAAAGCGTGCTTCATCGCCATCTGCGCGATGGAGGGGCTTTGTTGCTTCAACCCATCGTGCATGGCTTTACGCTATCATTTGGACCGTTTTTCATGCAGTCCACCTCGCGGTGTGCTGACCATTTTCTTCTTGCTTCACGCTCTTGCTTCACCCACCTCATCGCCCCTGAATACGCAGGGCCAGGCAGATACGCGACAGACATGAAAGAGGTCATCGGGAACTTCCGGATTCTCGGAAAGATTGGCGAGGGCGGCATGGGCACCGTGTTCCATGGTCGCGACCTCATGCTCGAGCGCGATGTGGCGATCAAGTCCTTGCGCCCGGAACTGGCCAGCAACGACGAGATCGTCGAGCGTTTCCGCATCGAGGCGATTGCGCTTGCCCGTCTCCAGCATCACAACATTGCCAATGTTTTCAGCTTTTTCGCTGAAGATGGGCAGTACTACATGGTGATGGAGTATGTGGATGGCGAGTCACTCGGCCAGCTGACTGCGCGCCGGGGGGCCCTGCCCTGGCGCGAGGCGGCTGGCTTGATCGTACAGGCCTTGCGGGGGCTGGAGCACGCGCACAGGGCGGGCGTGATTCACCGCGACATCAAGCCAGCCAACATGATGGTGAGTCGTGATGGCACGCTCAAACTGATGGATTTCGGCATTGCCCGGATCATCGAGAAGGCTGGCCTGACCCGTACCGGCTATGTGGTGGGTACCTTGCAGTACGTATCGCCCGAGCAAGTGCGTTGTCATGACCTGGACGAGCGATCCGACCTGTATTCGATGGCAATTGTGCTGTACCAGCTGCTGACCGGCCGGGTGCCGTTTGACCACGGTAGTGAGTTCGAGCTGATGCGCGCCCATCTGGAGCAACTGCCAGAGCCCCCTTCGCAGTTCATCGACGGCTTGCCACCCGAGCTCGAGGCCATTGTGCTGCGTGCCATGCACAAGGACCCGGCACAGCGTACGCCCAATGCACTCACCTTCCGCCGCGAGCTGGAGCAGCTGCTCGATGTTGAAGCCGGCTTTGCATCGGATCGTGAGGAGGCGACCGTCATCCGCCCGCGGCCCGACATCATGCCGGCGACTGTCGGTGCGAGTGAGATGCCGTCATCCACCGTCGCGCCGTCACCTGCGCCGGTGACTGTTGCGCCAGCCTTTGGCCCCTCCGTCGCAGCGGACACTACAGCCTCTGTCCAGCACACGCCATCCACCACGACCGGGGTCGTGCCCGGCACCGTCGAGGGGGTGGGCATGCGGCCGCGCTGGACCCTGATTGCCGCAGCACTGCTGGTGCTGGCCATTGGTGCAGCCTATCTGGGTGGGCGGACTGTGGGGGCCTTGAAGTCATCTGCCGTGCCGGAAGCGCAGGTACCGGTGTCCGCGCCGCCCGCTGCTGCCGCGCCCGGGATCGCTTCCCCGCAGACGGAAGACCACGCCGCGAGCCAGCCCGCCCCCGATCTTGCCATTGCCCCGTCAGTTGTGCCGTCAGCAGGCGGCAGTGACCCCCGATCTGGTGCACTGCCGGCATCCGATGTGGCGTTGCCGGTTGTGGTCGCGCCCGCCGCGCCGGACACGGCCGAGCCTGCACCGCCACCGCTCCAGCGTGCACCGGCTGCACGCCAGACGGCTCAAGCCACGCCGACGACGGTGGACAAGGCACCGTTGCGCAGATCGCCCCCGCCCGAGCCGAGTGCCACCGCCGAAGCGCGAGCTGCGGCACCTGCCCGCAGCTCAAACTGCGCCCGTATCATTCAACAACTCAGCCTGGGTGAGGATTTGAGTGAGGCTGACCGAAGCTATCTGAGGAGCCATTGTGGCAACTGAATCGCGGACAAGATGGGGGGCGCTGCTCATTGCGGCGGCGCTGGTGCTGGGTTTGAGCGCCTGCAAGACTGCGCCTCGACAGCCAAATACCGACACGCTCGACCTGCAGGCGGCGACCCGGGTGATCGTCGATGACCTGCTCGCACAGGCCGGGCCGACGATTCTCGATCGCATGGTGTCGCGGCGGGTGGCCATCGACCCCTTTCTGGACGGCGATACAGGGCAACAGACGGTGGCAGCAAAACAGGCTGAAACCCTGCTGGTCGAGCAACTGAGCGCGCGCCGCAGCCACCTGCAGGTCCTGCCCTTCAGCGGCAGTGACATCGAGCGGACCGAATACCTGATCACCGGCTCCTTGAAGCGGGCCGGGCGCGACAGTGATGCCTATGTGCTGGCCGCATCGCTGACCGATCGCCGCATTGGCCTGGTGGTGGCGCAGTCTGCGGTACCGGTATTGCGTGCCGGCGTGGATGCAACGCCGACGCCCTTCTTTGCCGAGAGCCCCTCGCTGGTCAAGGACCGCGTGACTGAAGGCTACCTGGCTACGTCGCAAACCCCCGCGGGTGGGGCTGCGGATCCGGTCTACCTCAATGCCGTGCCTACGGCGGCCTTGCTGTCGGAAGCCCTCGAGGCTTACAACACGCAGCAATGGGAAAAGGCCCTGGAGTACTACACCGCAGCCGCAGCGCGGCCAGACGGTGCGCAGTTGCGGGTATTCAACGGCATCTACTTGTCCAATGTGCAGCTTGGCCGCAAGGAGGCTGCGCAGGAAGCGTTTGGCCGCATCGTGGCACTGGGTCTGGCGACCAATAACCTGGCGGTGCGCATTCTGTTCAATCCGGGCAGTACCGAGTTCTGGCGCGATCCGAGCGTGACCGGCGTGTACCCGATGTGGATACGCCAGATCGCGCGCGAGACCAAAGAGGGCGATTATTGCCTCACGGTGATCGGCCACACCAGTGCCACCGGCACCGAGGCGATCAACTCGCGCCTTTCGCTCGCGCGTGCGCGGACCATTCGCGACGCCATGCTGCGCGAAGTACCGGCTCTGGCCAACGCCCTGCGCATCGATGGCAAGGGGTCGAGCGAGAACATCGTCGGCAGCGCGACCGATAATGCGGTGGATTCGCTGGATCGCAGGGTGGAGTTCCGCACCACCGCATGTGGTGGCTGAGGCTTGGCGACCGCTGGGTTCGGGCGCACGGTCGGCCGGTGACTGCAACGGCGTTGTCGTGACTTTGCGCTATATTCATTCAATGCGCATCCGGGAACGCTACCCGGATTCAGCGCCTTCTTTTTCACGCAGTTGAACGGGTAGCCGCCATGAATGAGGTCATCGGCAGTTTTCGGGTGCTGGCCAGGATCGGCGAGGGAGATCTGGGACCGGTGTTCCAGGGGCGCGATCTTGACGACACGCGCGATGTCGTCCTGCTGTCACTGCGTTCCGAGCTTGCACTGAGGCCCGATGTCGTCGATGCCGCCCGTGCCGAAGCGGGGATGCTGGCAACATTGCGGCATCGCAATATTGCCGGCCTGATTGGCCTGGTGGAGGATGGCGGACAGTGCTGTCTGGTGCGCGAATTCGTTGCTGGCGAGTCCTTGGCGGAGCGGCTGCGTCGGTGCGGAGCACTCCCCTGGCGCGAGGCCAGTGGATTGGTGGTACAGGCGCTGCGGGGACTGGGCGAAGCACACAAGGCGCATGTCATCCACCGTGACATCACACCTGCAAACCTGCTGATTGCTGCTGATGGCACGTTGAAACTGGCCGGTTTCGGCATTGCTGGCATCCTGGACAAGGCAGGGCTGACCCGTACCGGCAGCGGCGTTGACGCGCTGCACTATGTTTCGCCGGAGCAGGTTCGCGGCGCACTGGTGGATGAACGCTCCGATCTTTATCTGATGGCCGTGGTGCTGTACCAGGCGCTGACCGGGCGGGTGCCATTCGAGCATGCCGACGAGGTTCAGTTGATCCGTGCCCATCTCGAGCAGATGCCGGTGCCACCGTCGCAGCATGTCCGGGGGCTGCCGATTGCGCTCGAGTCCATCCTGATGCGGGCCCTGGTCAAGGATCCGCGTATGCGTACCCCCAACGCACTGGCGTTCCGTCGCGAACTGGAGCAGCTGCTGGAGTCGGAGCCGGCTGCCGACCCTCGTCATGATGGCGTCACGCTCGTGGTGCCGTCGCACCAGGCGGCTTCTCGTCAGGCGGACGCTGCGGTACAGACTGCCCGTTCATCGGACGAGGCACGTGCTGCGGCCATTGCGCCCACCATGATTGTGAACCGGCCTTCCGGACTTGCAGCAGGTGATGCGCGACCGTCCGACGCGACTTACGCCGCCGCCATTGCAAATACCGTGGTGGTCCGCAGTCCGGTGGCCAGCCCTGCTCCAAAAGACTCCACTGCGGAAAAGGCTGCGGGCGCTGCTGCGCCGTCCGATGAGGCGTATGCAGCGGCAATTGCGCAGACCATTGTCGTTCGGCGACCGGTCATGGAGGGGGCGGCAGGCGAGTCATCGGTACCGTGCACAACACCGGTGGCGCGCACCGCGGCCGACACCACCGCCGAGGCGTCCAGCATTGCACCGACACTGGTCATTCGCCGTGGCGAGATGGTGCGTTCGTTCGACGACGCCCCTGCGGCCGGGGTCAGTACAGGCGATGAAGGCTACTCGGCAGACTATCCGCCGACCATCGTGATCCGTCGTCCGGTGGGTGCGAGCGCTCCCGCGCCGGGCGCGCGCCCGGCCGATGATCCGATGCCCAGTGAGATTCCTCCGACCATTGCCATACGCCGGAACGACGCAACCCCTGTAAACGCCGCGGCCGCAACCCGCACAGGCAGCGACCAGACCGGCCGCGCTACCCGGGAACCGCCTCCCGGACATGTGCAGCCCCCCGCGCCATCACGCTGGCCCTTGATTGCGGCCATTGCCATTGCAGTCGTGGTGGGCGCGGGTTACCTGGGATGGCTTTCGGCCGCTTGAGCGGGCTGCACGCAACCGAGCTGCGCACGATCCAGCCCGGCTTCCGCTGGGGAAAACAGTGATAATGGCCGCCTATATGTTTTGAGCGCCATTTCAGGATTCCCCTATGGAAATCAAGGTCAATTTTCTTGACAAGCTTCGTCTGGAAGCCAAGTTCGACGACTTCACCGTGATCGCCGATCAGCCCATCCGCTACAAGGGCGACGGCTCGGCGCCGGGGCCGTTCGACTACTTCCTGGCGTCGTCGGCGTTATGTGCGGCCTATTTCGTGAAGCTGTACTGCGAGACCCGCAATATCCCGACCGATAACATCCGCCTGTCGCAGAACAATATCGTGGATCCTGAGAACCGCTACAAGCAGGTGTTCAAGATTCAGGTCGAGTTGCCGGAAGACATTTCCGCCGCGGACCGTCAGGGCATCCTGCGTTCGATCGAGCGGTGCACGGTGAAGAAAGTGGTTCAGACCGGGCCCGAGTTCGTGATCGAGGAAGTGGAGAATCTGGATGCCGATGCGCAGGCCCTGCTGACGCTGAAGCCGGAGGCTGCAGCATGCACCTATATCGTGGGCAAGGACCTGCCGCTCGAGCAGACCATCGCCAACATGTCGGAAGTCCTTGCGGGGCTGGGCATCAAGATCGAGATCGCCTCATGGCGCAATCTGGTGCCCAATGTGTGGTCGCTGCATATCCGCGATGCACATTCGCCAATGTGCTTTACCAATGGCAAGGGGGCAACCAAGGAAAGCGCCCTGGCGTCCGCACTGGGTGAGTATATCGAGCGACTGAGCTGCAATCATTTCTACAATGACCAGTACTGGGGGGAGGACATCGCCAATGCGGCGTTTGTGCATTACCCGGAGGAGCGCTGGTTCAAGCCGGGCCGCAAGGATGCTCTGCCGGCGGAAATCCTTGATGAGTACTGTCTGGCCATCTACAACCCCGATGGCGAGTTGCGCGCCTCGCATCTGTATGACACCAATTCCGGCAATGTGCAGCGCGGCATCTGTTCGCTGCCTTATGTGCGTCAATCGGATGGTGAGGTGGTGTATTTCCCGACCAACCTGATCGACAACCTCTACCTCAGCAATGGCATGAGCGCCGGCAACACGCTGGCCGAGGCGCAGGTGCAATGCCTGTCGGAGATTTTCGAGCGTGCGGTGAAGCGCGAAATCCTGGAAGGTGAGCTTGCACTGCCCGATGTGCCGCCCGAGGTGCTGGCAAAGTATCCCGGCATCGTGGCCGGCATCGACGCGCTGGAAAAGCAGGGTTTCCCGGTGCTGGTGAAGGATGCGTCGCTGGGCGGGGCGTTTCCGGTGATGTGTGTGTGACCCTGATGAACCCGCGCACGGGTGGGGTGTTTGCTTCGTTTGGCGCGCATCCAAGCCTTGAAGTGGCGCTTGAGCGTAGCCTGACCGAATTGTTGCAGGGGCGCAGTCTTGAGGGCCTCAACGATCTGCCACAACCGACCTTCGAGAGCGGTGCCGTTACCGAGCCGAACAACTTCGTCGAGCACTTCATTGATTCCAGCGGCGTCGTGTCATGGCGCTTCTTCAGTGCCAAGGCGGATTTCGAGTTTGTCGAGTGGGATTTTTCCTGTCAGGGCGCCGAATCCAATGCCGAGGAGGCTGCAGCCCTGCTGGCCATCCTCGAGGGCATGGGCAAGGAAGTGTACATGGCGGTGTATGACCAGCTGGGTGCAATCGCCTGCCGCATTCTGGTGCCAGGGTATTCGGAAGTCTATCCGGTGGAAGATCTGGTCTGGGACAACACCAACAAGGCCTTGCAGTTCCGTGCCGATATCCTGAACCTGCACCGTCTGGATGATGACGCGCTGGCGACGCTGCTTGCGCGCCTGGAGGAGAGCGAGCTCGATGATTACACCGATATCATCACTTTGATCGGCATCGAGTTTGACGAGAATACGGTCTGGGGGCAGCTGACGATACTGGAGCTGAAGCTGCTGATTCATCTTGCCTTGCGGCAGTTCGAGGAGGCAAAGGAACGGGTGGAGGCCTTCCTGCAGTACAACGAGAACACCGTGGAGCGTGTGCTGTTCTATCAGGCCTTGAATGTGGTGCTCGAGGTCCTGCTGGACGACGAGCTGGCGCTGGAAGATTACGAGGCCAATTTCCGTCGCATGTTCGGCAACACGCGCATGGACGCGGCGATCGGGTCGGTGGATGGCAGCGTGCGCTTCCATGGCCTGACGCCAACGAGCATGAAGCTGGAAGGGCTCGACCGACATCAGCGCTTGATTGACAGCTACCGCAAACTGCATGTCGCGCGGGCCCGCGTGGCGGCTTGATCCAGGTGGGCTGACTCGGCAGGCCTGGATCAAGCGAAGCGCGAATCAAATTGCCTTGAACAGGGCGTTGAACTCGTCAGCCGCCTTGCGACTGCCGCGCAGGATCTCGCGCGACAGCGTGTAGACGCGCTGCGTGGTGGTCGCGACATCCTGCTTCAGTTCGCGTCTCTGGACATCGCTCAGGCGGTCGTCGCCGGCATAGCGTGCGAGCAGCAGTTCGACCATCTGGTTGGTCTGCATCTGGAGTTCGGCGCTGTCGCGGCCAAGGGTCGCGGTGTGGTCGGCGATACGGCCAGGGGTGGCGATCAGGGTGTTCAGGGTGTCGCGGTACTCACGCACGAAGGCAGGGGCGTTGCGGATGAAGACGCCGTTGTTGCTGTCCATCATCAGGCTGCGCACGTCGGCATTGGCCGAGCCGATGAAGATGTCGTCACCAAACAGCATCACCTTGCTGTGCAGGGACAGCCGGCTGTCGTTGCCCGGTTGGTACTCCAGATAGCGCAAGGTGGCCGCATCGGCGCCGGGCTTGCGCTCGCGCAGGTGGTCGGCCAGCGCCTTCAGCTGCCATACCGCGAGCAGGTTGACGACGTTGAGGTCGGTGGTCTCCAGCGAATTGGTCAGCAAGGTCAGGGTCAGGCCGCTGCAGTTGCGACTGCCGTCGAGCATGGCGCCGATGTCCTGCAGCAGGTTGGCAGGCAGGAATAAATATGCGTTGTGAAACACCACCTCGCGTGAGCTGCTGGCGTCGGCCAGGCAGATGTCGTGCAGGGCAGCGCGCCACAGCGCGTGGATGTGCTTGTTGGCCGCCTCTCCACCGTGATCGACGCCGTAGCCGCGTTGGCCGTTGCGGGTGGGCAGGTTCTCGAAATAGTGGATGCGGGCTTCGGCATCGATGCGCAGGGGCGCGTGCGTGCGCGCGGCGCGGTACGCCTGCTGGTAGCGGGTCAGGTGAGCGCGGTGGCGTTCCCCTTCGGCCTGCATGCGTTGCGCCAGCGTGCGCGCGCGACGGTCGAACTCGCGATCGAAGCAGCGGGCGTCGGTCGATGTCTGGCAGGTGCTCTGCGCCGCTTGCACGGCATCGAAATTGACCAGCAGGTCGTTGGGGGCATGCTGGCGGACGTCGTCCAGGGTGGCGACCATGCTGCGCAACTGCCATAGCCGGTCGAAGCTGGTGGCAAGTGCAGGGTCGGTACGGGCGAGCTGCAGGCCGACGTCGGTATCCATGAAGATGTACTTGCTGGAGAGCGGGTTGGGTTGCATGTGGTAAGCGTCTTCCACATTGCGTCCGCCAAGGATCAGCGCACCCTCGTCGGCCAGCA
>Ga0075012_10002981_pt1 | contig 16407 bp, 12 predicted proteins | sample All_14_2_FD_71474 | JGI IMG/M metagenome (GOLD analysis project Ga0075012, IMG submission 71474) | Freshwater microbial communities in response to fracking from Pennsylvania, USA - Allegheny Zone_MetaG_DW_15 | ecosystem: Environmental > Aquatic > Deep subsurface > Groundwater > Drilled... | reverse complement strand
ATGGTGACCCACGACCAGGAAGAAGCCATGACCATGGCCGGGCGCATTGCGGTGATGAGCAAGGGCCGGGTGCTGCAGGTGGGCTCGCCGCAAGAGATTTATGAGTACCCGCGCAACCGTTTTGTGGCCGACTTTATCGGCAGCGTGAACCTGCTGGACGGCAAACTCAGTATTGATGAGACCGACCACTGCGCGGTGGAAACGGCGATTGGCGAAATCCACGTGGGCCACAGCATCAGTGGCACGGTGGGCATGCCGGTGGCGGTGGCGGTGCGGCCTGAAAAGGTCAGCATCGGCAAACAGGCCCCGGCGGGCTTGGCGCGAAATCTGTTCACCGGGCGGGTCAAGGAAATTGCCTACTTTGGCTCCTACAACACCTACATCGTGGTCACGCCGCAGGGCAACCGCATGAAGATCACCGAGCCCAACGGCTCCCACCTGGATTTGCTCGACATCACCTGGGAGGACAACGTGTTCTTCTGGTGGGACGACACCGATGCGCTGGTCTTGCGCAACTGAGGGCAGACCGTCATGGCTTTGAATCTTCCCATGCCAGGCAAGCGGTTTGTGATCGGCGTGCCGTTTGGCTGGCTGCTGGTGTTTTTCATGCTGCCGTTTTTGATCCTGTTCTACATCAGCTTTGTGGACATGGGCAACGACATCTCGCCGTTCAAACCCATCTGGGACCATGAAACCGGCCTGCTGCAGCTCAAGTACGAAAACTACATCTCCATCTTCCGCTCGCCCGATGGCGGCGAGCTGTTTCAGACCATTTACATCGAGGCCTACATCCGCTCCATCTGGTACGCCCTGTGTACGGCGGTGCTGTGCCTGGTGATTGGTTACCCGTTTTCGTACTTCATCGCCCGCTCACCCGCCAGCGTGCGCCCGGCCTTGCTGATGATGGTGATGTTGCCGTTCTGGACCTCGTTTTTGCTGCGTGTGTATGCGTGGAAAGGCATTCTGGCCGACCAGGGGGTGCTGAACCAGCTGTTGATGGGCCTGGGTATCACGTCCGAGCCGATCCAGATGCTCTACACCAATGTGTCTATGTTGGTGGGCATGACCTATGTGTACCTGCCGTTCATGGTGTTGCCCTTGTATGCCAATCTGGTGAAGATGGATTTCAGGCTGCTGGAGGCCGCGTATGACTTAGGTGCTTCGCCGTTCAAGGCGTTCTGGCTGGTGACGGTGCCGCTGTCCAAGGCGGGCATCATTGCCGGGTTCATGCTGGTGTTTATCCCGTGTGTGGGTGAGTTTGTGATTCCGTCGCTGCTCGGCGGGCCGGAGAACATCATGATTGGCCGGGTGGTGTGGGACGAGATGTTCACCAGCAACAATTGGCCGCGTGCGTCGGCGCTGGCGGTGGTGATGATCGGGCTGATCGTGATTCCGCTGGCGATTTATTACCACTTCACGGGGGAGGAGAAGTGAGCACGCTAACCCGTTTGGTAGTTTCAACGCTCACCCGCTGGGCGCCTGCATGTTTAACCGGCTGGGAGTTTGCAAATTTGACCCGCTGGGCGTTTGCAAATTTAACCCGCGGCGCGCGTTGGGTATTTAACTCCGCCAATGTCCCCCGGCTTGGGGCGGTAGCCCCAAGCCTCCTCCTTGATTTGGCTGCGTTAAACACCCAACGCACGTCGCTAGTCGTTGGTGGCGCTTGCCAACTCAGGATTGAGGTCGTCCCGGTTGCGGCAACCCAGCGCACGCTCCCAGTTGCTGGTGGCGTTTGCCAATTCGGGCGCAAGGCGCTATCGGCTGGGGTAGCCCAACGCGCGTTGTCAGTTGCTGGTGGAGTTCGCTCATCTGTTGGTGCGGCGCTTGGACCTGGCTTTCAGTTTGTGGATGCCTTCGGCGTCTTGAAGGGTGTCAGATGAACCAGTTCCTCGGTAAATACGTCGGCAAGGCCTGGATGGCGGCGGTGTTTCTGTTTTTGTACCTGCCGCTGATGTTCATGGTGGTGTTTTCGTTCAACAGCACGCGGCAGGACGCCAATTTCACCGGTTTTTCGCTGCGCTGGTACGAGGCGCTGACGCGCGACACCAAAATCGTCGATGGCTTCTGGTTGTCGGTGCAGGTGGCTACGGCGGCGGGGCTTGCATCGGCGGTGATGGCCACGTTTGCTGCGTTTGTGCTGGTGCGTTACCGTCGTTTTCCGGGGCGCACGCTGTTTTCCGGCATGGTGAACGCGCCGCTGGTGATGCCTGAAGTGGTGATTGGTCTGTCGTTGCTGCTGCTGATGGTCGGCATCCAGAACGCGTTTGGCTGGCCGCAGCGCGGTATGTTGACGATTGTGCTGGGCCACACGCTGCTGGGCATGGCGTATGGCATGGTGGTGATCCAGTCGCGTTTGCTGGAGATGAACCGTGCCATCGAAGAAGCCGCGATGGATTTGGGGGCCAAACCGTTCCAGGTGTTCTTCTTGATCACCATGCCCAACATCCTGCAGGCCATTTTTGCCGCTTTTCTGCTGGCCTTCACGCTGTCATTTGACGATGTGGTGATTGCCGAGTTTTTGTCCGGCCCGGGCGTCAATACGCTGCCGCAGGTGATTTTTGGCTACGCGCGCCGGGGCATCAACCCGACGATTTACGCCGCGGCCACGCTGCTGATTGCGTCGGTGACTGCGGTGGTGATCGCCTACAGCGTCTGGGTGGCGCGCCAGACGCGCAGGCGTGAACGCGAAATTGCAGCGGCCACGCGTGCTGAAATGGCGGCGCTGCAAGCCGGTTGAGATGAAAAACTTGGCCGCCATCCCCGGATGGCAGGTCGCACGCGGTAACGAGTGCCAACAACCCGCCCGCTGCGGGCAACATTCTTGAGAGGTGGAGACGATGACCCCAACATTTGATGGCCGCGCCCTGATCAATGGTCAACGTGTCGACGCGCAAGACCGCGCCACGTTTGACTGCCTGTCGCCGGTTGATGGCCGCCTGCTGACGCCCGTGGCGCGCTGCCAGGCGGCGGACATTGACTTGGCGGTGGCTGCTGCCCGCGCCGCGTTTGAAGACAAGCGCTGGTGCGGTATGCCGCCTGCTGCGCGCAAGCGGGTGATGATCAAGTTTGCCGACCAGTTGCTGGCTCACGCCGATGAGCTGGCGCTGATGGAAACGCTGGACATGGGCAAGCCCATCCAGTATTCCCGCGCGGTGGATGTCAACAGCGCGGCCAACTGCATCCGCTGGTACGGCGAGGCAGTGGACAAGATTTATGACGAAATCGCCCCCACCGCCAGCACCGCGCTGGCCTTGATCCAGCGTGAACCCATCGGTGTGGTGGGTGTCATCGTGCCGTGGAATTACCCGATGATCATGGCGGCCTGGAAGATCGCCCCGGCGCTGGCGGCAGGCAACTCGGTGGTGCTCAAACCCAGCGAAAAATCGCCCCTGACGGCGCTTCGTCTGGCCGAGCTGGCGCTGGAGGCGGGCATTCCGCCCGGGGTGTTCAATGTGGTGCCGGGTTACGGCGTGGAAGCAGGCTCGCCCTTGGCGCTGCACATGGATGTGGACTGCATCGGCTTCACCGGCTCCACCCGCGTGGGCAAACAGATCCACGTGATGGCGGGCCAAAGCAACCTCAAACGTGCCTGGACCGAGTTGGGCGGCAAGTCACCCAACATCGTGTTTGCCGATTGCCCGGACCTGGACAAAGCGGTGGAAGCCGCCGTGGGCAGTATCTTTTTCAACCAGGGCGAGAGCTGCAACGCGCCCTCCAGGCTATTTGTCGAGGCCAGCATCCAGGAGCAGTTTCTGGAAAAAGCGGTGGCACTGGCACCCAAATTCATGCCCGGCAATCCGCTGGACCCGGCCACTGTCATGGGCGCCATTGTGGATAAAACACAGATGGATACCGTGTTGCGTTATGTCGAAAGCGGCAGAAAAGAGGGCGCCAGCCTGTTGCATGGCGGGGAACAGGCGCTGGCACAAAGCGGTGGTTTTTACGTTCAGCCGACCATTTTTGCCGGGGTCAAGCCAAGCATGACCATCTGCCGTGAAGAGATCTTCGGCCCGGTGCTCTCTGTGCTGTCGTTCACCGACGCGGCCGATGTGGTGCGCCAGGCCAATGCGAGCGTGTACGGCTTGCAGGCGGCGGTGTGGACGCGCGACATCAACAAGGCGCATGGCGTGGCGCGCGCGCTCAAGGCGGGTACGGTGCACGTCAACCAATATGACGAGGACGACATCACCGTGCCGTTTGGCGGCTTCAAACAAAGTGGGGTCGGGCGCGACAAATCGTTGCACGCGTTTGACAAATACACCGAGATCAAGACCACCTGGATCCGCATCGACAGCCCGGTGTAGGCCACAGGCGCGCAAAAAAAGCGACGATCAACGTCGCTTTCAGTCCTCTCAACAAGAACGTCAAGCGCCTTTTGGCAAACAGGGGGAGGTCAGGCTGCTTTGGGTGCGTCGATCGCGTCCCAGGCGGCCAGGGCTTCGGCCACGGTCATCAGGTTGGGGCCGCCACCCATGTAAACACACACGGCCATGGCTTCTTCCAGCTCGGCGCGGGTGCAGCCCAGGCGGTGCAGCGCCTTGACGTGAAACGCGATGCAGCCGCCACAGTGTTTGCTCACTCCGATCGCCAGGGCGATCAGTTCCTTGTGTTTCATGCTGACCGTGCCCTCGGCCATGGCGGCCTTGGCCATCTGGGCAAAGCCTTGCATGGTCTCGCTTTGTGACTTGCGGAACGGGCCCAGGTTGTCGTTGATGTTTTTCATCAAACCGATCGCGTCATAGTTGCTCATAAAAACTCCTCTTAAAAACTCAATCTGGCAAACGCCGGGTTGCATTCGCAGGGCCGGTCACGCCACCATTGTAAAAATCAGTTATTACTTATTTATTGATTTCTATCAAACGGAGGTCTCTCTAGCCCGGGCGTTGGACTGGCTCGGTAAACTGCCAGCTTTGGGCTCAACGATTCACCATGCAACAACGTCAACTCGGTCCTTTTCAAGTCAGCGCCATCGGCCTGGGCTGCATGAACCTCAGCCAGGGTTACGGCGCGCCGATCAGCGCAGAGCAGGGCACACGTGTGCTGCTGGCCGCGCTGGACGCCGGTGTCACGCTGTTGGACACCGCGTCGCTGTACGGTTTTGGCGCCAATGAGTCCCTGATCGGCCAGGTGCTCAAACAACATCGCCATCGCTTCACGCTGGCCAGCAAATGTGGCCTGACCGGCGTGGACGTGAACGGCGACGGCAAGCTGCAGCGCGTGATCGACGGCCACCCCGAGACCTTGCGTCGCACCTGCGAAGCCAGTTTGCGCCGTCTGCAGACCGACGTGATCGACCTGTATTACATCCACCGACTGGACAAACGTGTGCCGATTGAAGACAGCGTCGGCGCGCTGGGCGACCTGGTGCGCAAGGGCCACATCCGCGCCATTGGCCTGTCAGAAATGTCAGCCGCTACGTTGCGCCGGGCGCACGCGGTGCACCCGATCGCGGCGATGCAGTCCGAATATTCACTGTGGACGCGCAACCCGGAAGTGGCCGTTCTGCAGGCTTGCCAGGCGCTTGGCGTGGCGTTTGTCGCGTTCAGCCCGGTGGCGCGCGGTTTTCTGGCGGGCGAGCCGCTGCAGCCGCAGGCGTTTGACGCCAACGATTTCCGCCGCACCATGCCGCGTTTTGAGGCGGCCAACTGGGCCGCCAACCGTCGGTTGCTGCCCGCTTACCAGGCCATCGCGGCCGAGGCGGGTTGCAGCCCGGCGCAGCTGGCGTTGGCCTGGCTGCTGCAGCGGGGTGGCCACATCATCCCGATCCCCGGCACGACATCGGTTGAACACTTGCATGACAACCTGGGAGCGGACGCTGTTTCCCTGAATGCGTCCACCCTGCAACAGCTCGACGACTTGATCAATCCACGCACCGTCCACGGTGGCCGCTACAACGCGCAAGCGCAGGCGGACGTGGACACCGAGGAGTTGTAGCCCGGCTCAGATCCGTTTGACCTCAGCATCTGCGCTGGAAATATCTCAGCAGGACCGCCGGCAGAGATCAAAAAAATAGCGCCTCAAGCCGTTTTATTTGGGCTTGAGGCGCTTTTTTTATGTCAACGCTGGTGAGTGTTTACAGGTTGTCAGTGAAGCTGCGCAGCTTGTCCGAGCGGCTCGGGTGCTTGAGCTTGCGCAGCGCCTTGGCTTCGATCTGGCGAATGCGCTCACGGGTCACGTCAAACTGCTTGCCCACTTCTTCGAGCGTGTGGTCGTTGGTCATCTCGATACCAAAACGCATACGCAGCACCTTGGCTTCGCGCGGTGTCAGGCTGTCCAGGATGTCTTTGACCACATCGCGCAGGCCGGCCTGCATCGCGGCTTCCATCGGGGCGGTGTTGGCACCGTCTTCGATGAAGTCACCCAGGTGGCTGTCGTCGTCGTCACCAATCGGGGTTTCCATGGAAATCGGCTCTTTGGCGATTTTCATGATCTTGCGGATCTTGTCCTCGGGGATTTCCATGCGCTCGGCCAGCACCGATGCATCGGGCTCGTAGCCAAACTCCTGCAGATGCTGGCGGCTGATGCGGTTCATCTTGTTGATGGTTTCGATCATGTGCACCGGAATCCGGATGGTGCGCGCTTGGTCCGCAATACTGCGGGTGATGGCTTGGCGAATCCACCAGGTGGCGTAGGTCGAGAACTTATAACCACGACGGTATTCGAACTTGTCGACCGCCTTCATCAGGCCGATGTTGCCTTCCTGGATCAGGTCGAGGAACTGCAGGCCACGGTTGGTGTATTTCTTGGCAATCGAAATCACCAGGCGCAAGTTGGCCTCGATCATCTCTTTCTTGGCCGCACGGGAGGCGTATTCACCCTCGTTCATGCGTTTGTTGATGTCCTTGAGCTGGTCCAGCGGCACCACGACCTTGGCCTGCAGGTCGATCAGGCGTTGTTGCAATTCCTGCACCGGCGGGATGTTGCGGCCCATGGTGGCGCTCCAGGGTTTGCCAGCAGCAGCCTGTTTCTCGATCCATTTGAGGTCGAGCAAATGGCTGGCCACCTTGTTGTGGTGTTTGTCACGGCCACTGAATTCGGCAATGAACTGGGCCTGCGGGTAACCACATTTGTCGACGATGATGCGGCGCAGTTCGCGCTCTTTCTTGCGCACGTCATCGACCTGGCCACGCACCATGTCGCAGAGTTTTTCGATGGTCTTGGCGGTGAAGCGGATCGACATCAACTCGTCAGACAGGGCGCGCTGGGTTTTTTGGTAGTTGGCGCTGCCGTAACCTTCCTTGTCGTAGATCACATGGATCTGCTCAAAGTGGGCGCGCATCCGGTCAAAGCGGCTCATCGCTTCTTTTTTGAGCTCTTCGAGCTTTTTGGTCAGCGCCTTGGAGCCACCTTTACCGTCGTCGTCGTCGTCGGCGTCGAACTCGTCAAAATCTTCTTCGGCCACATAGTCATCGGCCTCATTCGGGTTGGTGAAACCATCGACGATGGTGGTGATGACCACCTTGTCACTGCGGATGTCTTCACCCAGTTGCAAGATCACGTCGATGGTGGCGGGGGAGGCGGAAATCGCCTCCATCATCGCCATCAGCCCACCTTCGATGCGCTTGGCGATTTCGATTTCGCCTTCACGGGTCAGCAACTCAACCGTGCCCATTTCGCGCATGTACATACGCACCGGGTCGGTGGTTCGGCCAAATTCGCTGTCCACCGTGCTCAAGGCGGCCTCGGCTTCTTCCTCGGCTTCTTCTTCAGTCGCGGCGGTGGGGCCGTTCTGGTTCAAGAGCAGGGTTTCGGCATCAGGTGTGTGTTCGTACACCGCGACACCCATGTCGTTGAGCATCGAGATCACAACTTCAAGCGTTTCGGCATCGACCAGCTTGTCGGGCAAGTGGTCGGAAATTTCGCCGTGGGTCAAATAACCACGGGTCTTGCCGAGTTTGATCAGGGCTTTCAAACGCAAGCGGCGTTTGGCCAGGTCTTCCTCGGACAACACGGTTTCGTCCAGACCGAACTCTTTCATCAAGGCACGTTCTTTGGCCTTGCTGATTTTCATGCGCAGTGGTTTGACCTTTTCGGTGGTCTCGGTGGTTTCGGCCACGGGTTCACCCGCCAGATCGTCCTCAATGTCGGACATGTCCAGGTCATCGACATCGCCCGCTTCTTTGCCGGCCTTGGGCTTGCGCCCGCGTTTGGCGCCGGTACCGGCGTCTGCGGATTTCTTGACCGTTTTTGCGGCCTTTTTCTTCACAACAGGCTCAGCAACGGCTTCGACCTGGACTTCTTCAACAGCGGCTTTGACTTTGGATTTGGATGCGGGCACGAGGGGCACTTTCGGTTCAGTAGGTTTGCTGGCTGTTTTTTTGACAGCGCTGGTCTTGGCTGCGGGGGCGGCGGAAGTCTTTGACTTGGAAGCAGGCATGTATGAACCTCAAAACGACGACAAACGAAGCATGTGGAGCGCTGCGGGCAGACCAGCGTTTTGGAAAAACATCGCAAAAACGGGCAGGGTCCGGCAAGACGGGTGGGCGAACATTTGGTGTGCAGTCCTTGCGGCAAGGTGGCCGGATGCGCTCAAAAGCATCGTGTTGGCCGGGTCCGGAGGTGCTGCTGTCGCGCTTGCCTGGGCGAAAAACAACGGATTATACCTTTTTTACGAGCTTGAGCGTCCCAGATGGTGCCTAGGTGGCGGGTTTCAAGGCCTTGCGCCGGTCCTGCAGTTCACGGTAGCGTTGCAGCGCTGAGGGGTCGGATTTGGCCTCTTCCAGCGCCTGGGTTTCTGCCGCCATGAGCTGGTCGATCAGCATCAGGTTGAGCAGGCGGCGCAACTCGCTGGCGGCTTCGGCGGCATCCTCATCCACGCCCAGTTCGTGGCTGCTCATCAGTTTGGTGGCAAAGGCTTCACTCTCGTGACCTTGTAGGCCCTCGCGCAGCGCCACCCAGGGTTGGGGGCCGTGTTCGTGGAACTGCGCTTCCAGCCAGGCAAACAGTGGTCCGTAAGGCGCTTCCAGGCCGCACAGCAGGCCATGGTCTTCGACCGACAAGGCCTCGAGTGCGGCCATGTTGTCGAGCAGGATACGTGCGGCATGGTCGGCCCGGCTGGCCGGCAGGCGGCTGTTGCTGGGGATCGGGCGAGGATTGTTTTTAGATTTATAAGATTTTGGACTGTAGCCCTCGTCTTTGTTGCGGTAGTCACTATCACTTTGATAGTTTTCCTTGCGCATCCGTTTGGGCTTGGCTTGTGCCGGGTACCAGACCTCGGTCAGCTCCCGGCTGGAGAGTTGCACCAGATCGGCAATTTCGGACAACAACTGCTGCTTTAGGGCGCCAGCGGGCAAGAGTTCCCACAGCGGTTTGGCGTTGCTCGATAAATGCGAGCGGCCTTCGGCGGTGTGCAGGTCGCAGCCATCACGCGCGGCATCGAGCAAAAAGCGGCTCAGCGGCACCGCTTCGCTGACATAACGCGCGAAGGCTTCCTTGCCATGGGCGCGGATGAAGCTGTCGGGGTCGTGCTCGGGTGGCAAAAACAGGAACTTGACACTGCGCACATCGGTCGCCAGCGGCAGGGCAGCGTCTAGCGCCTTGCGTGCGGCGCGGCGTCCCGCGCTGTCGCCGTCAAAACTGAACACCACCGACTCGGTGAAGCGAAACAGTTTGTGCACATGCTCAGGCGTGCAGGCGGTGCCCAGTGTCGCCACCGCGTTGGGAAAACCGAGCTGCGCCAGCGCCACCACGTCCATGTAACCCTCTGTGACCAAGGCGTAGCCGTGTTCCCGCAAGGCGGCGCGGGCTTCAAACAGGCCATAGAGTTCGCGGCCTTTGCTGAACACCGGGGTTTCCGGCGAATTGAGGTACTTGGGTTTGTCGTCACCCAGCACCCGTCCCCCAAAACCGATGCATTCTCCTTTGATGTTGCGGATCGGGAACATGACCCGGTCGCGAAAGCGGTCGTAGCGTTTGGCTTCAGCGCCGTCTTCCTCGTTGAGAATGACCAAGCCACTTTCCACCAGCAGCGGGTCGTCGTAGGTCGGGAACACGCTGGCCAAGCTGCGCCAGCCCTCAGGGGCATATCCCAGGCCAAATTGTTTGGCCACGGTGCCCGACAGACCACGGCCTTTGAAATAACTCACCGCACGGGGTGAAGCCTTGAGGTGTTTTTGATAGGCCTTGCAGGCTTTTTCGAGCACGTCGTTCAAAGTGTGCTGTTTTTGGCGCTGCTCGGCGGCGCGAACGCGGTCCTGTGGGCTGGCGTCGTCTTCGGGCACCTGCATGCCAAATTGCTGGGCCAGGTCCTGCACGGCTTCCACAAAACTCATGCCCGCGTGCTCCATCAGAAAACCGATGGCGTTGCCGGTTTTGCCGCAGCCAAAGCAGTGGTAGAACTGTTTGGTCGGGCTGACCGAGAAAGAAGGCGACTTTTCGCTATGAAAGGGGCACAAGCCCATGAAATTGGCGCCACCCTTCTTGAGTGGCACATAACGACCGACGATTTCCACCACGTCGGCGCGGGCCAACAGTTCCTGGACAAAGGTTTGCGGGATGGACATGGCGGGATTGTAGGAAGCGCAGCCTCACGCTCCAGACCATCCGGCGGCAAAGAGGCCGTCGCCGTTTGCACGGCCCCCGACAGGGCGCTTAACGTGAAAATCCTTGGCTGTCATCCCGGACCTGGTCCGGGATCCATGAACCCCGTGCCATGGATTGCGGGTCAAGCCCGCAATGACGGCCATTTTCCATGTGCAGGAGTGACTATTCAGCCATGGCAGTTAACGCGGTGCCAGACGAATGGCGCCATCCAGACGAATCACCTCGCCGTTGAGCATGTCGTTCTCAAAGATGTGAATGGCCAGCTTGGCGTAATCCTCCGGGGTGCCCAGGCGCGAGGGGAAGGGCACATTGGCCGCCAGCGCGTCTTGCACCTCTTGCGGCATGCCAAACAACATCGGTGTGCCAAAAATGCCGGGCGCAATGGTCATGTTGCGGATGCCATTGCGCGCCAGGTCGCGGGCAATCGGCAGCGTCATGCCCACAATGCCGCCTTTGGAGGCGCTATAGGCGGCTTGTCCCATCTGGCCGTCATACGCGGCCACCGAGGCGGTGGAGATCAGTACACCGCGCTCGCCGGTCGCTTCGGGCTCGTTCTTGGCCATGGCATCGGCACACAGGCGGATCATGTTGAAACTGCCGATCAGGTTCACGGTGATGCATTTCTGAAAGCTGGCTAACAGGTGTGGACCATTTTTGCCGACGGTTTTCTCGGCCGGGGCAATGCCAGCACAATTCACCAGGCCCATCAGTTTGCCCATGGCGACCGCTGTGGCAACCACTGCCTGCGCATCGGCTTCGTTGCTGACATCGCATTTCACAAAAGCACCGCCGATGTCCCGGGCGACGGCCTCGCCTTTGTCAACCTGCATGTCGGCCACCACCACGCGCCCCCCTTTGGCGGCGAGCATGCGGGCCGTGCCTTCGCCCAGGCCCGACGCGGCGCCGGTTACGATGAATACCTTGCCTTGAATCTCCATGAGTTTCTCCAAAAGAGTGATTGACGTTGACGTAAGCGTCAATTATCGAACACCTCAATCATGAAAATTGTTCGGTCCGGATGCTGTTGGGCCAAATATTGACGCTATACTTGCGTTTTTCCTGAATTCCTCAGGCGCGTAGCTCAGCTGGTTAGAGCACCACCTTGACATGGTGGGGGTCGTTGGTTCGAGTCCAATCGCGCCTACCAAGGTTTTCTGAATATGACCAGATTCAGAACACAAAACCTGGTAATCAAAATAGTCTTCTTCGTCTGAGGTGTTTGTTGCTTTGTGATGGCAGGCAGCGACTGACAGGTCGGATACAAAGGTCGGCTGATGCAGGGGTAGACCCCGACAACTCAGTCGGTGGTCAGGCCCCACAATACACAGCAGCCCGCAGTGATTAAACCGTGCTCAAGATGAGCCTCAGGACGACATATGACTAACGCCACTCCAGCACCGGCGCAGGGCCCGCAACGCATCATCAAGAAGTACCCCAACCGACGGCTTTACGACACCATCACCTCCAGCTACATCACGCTGTCGGAGGTGAAGGCGCTGGTGATGAAGCGCGAGCCGTTTGAGGTGCTGGATGTCAAAACCGGTGAGAACATCACGCGCAGCATTCTGTTGCAGATCATTCTGGAAGAAGAAGCCAGCGGTTCACCGATGTTCACCGCGCCCGTTTTGGAGAGTTTGATTCGCTTTTATGGCCATTCCATGCAAAGCATGCTGGGGGGCTATCTCGAAAAAAACATCCAGTCGCTGATTGATGTGCAAACCCGGTTTGCCGAACAGTCCAAGGGGTTCACCCCTGAAATGTGGACACAATATCTGGCCATGCAACCCCCTGTGCTGCAAGCCATGATGGGCGGCAGTCTGGAGCAGTCCAAAACCATGCTGGCGCAGATGCAGGAACAAATGCAAAAACAGACAGGGCAGTTATTGGGTGCGTTTGGCATCAAGAGCTCCTCCTGAAAATTCACCAAACAGTGCATGAATAATGTGACTTCGCAAGGGGCGCCAGCGCCCAAGGTTGGTTTTGTCAGTCTGGGCTGCGCCAAGGCATTGACGGATTCCGAGTTGATCCTGACGCAACTCAGCGCCGAGGGTTATCAAACCGTCAAAACCTTTCAGGGTGCCGACCTGGTGATCGTCAACACCTGTGGCTTCATCGATGACGCTGTCAAGGAAAGCCTGGACACCATTGGTGAGGCTTTGGCTGACAACGGCAAGGTGATCGTCACGGGGTGTTTGGGCGCCAAGGCTGGCGAGGCCGGTGGCAATCTGGTGCGCCAGATGCACCCCAGCGTGCTGGCCGTCACCGGCCCGCAAGCCACGCAAGAGGTGATGGACGCGGTGCACGCCCACCTGCCCAAACCGCATGATCCGTTTCTGGACCTGGTGCCCAACGCTTTTGGCAGCGCGGGTGTCAAGCTGACACCCCGGCATTACGCCTACATCAAGATCAGCGAAGGTTGCAACCACCGCTGCACGTTCTGCATCATTCCCTCTATGCGCGGTGACCTGGTGTCACGGCCGATTGGAGATGTGCTCAAAGAGGCGCAGGCTTTGTTTGAAGGCGGTGTGAAAGAGTTGCTGGTGATCAGCCAGGACACTTCGGCCTATGGCGTGGATGTGAAATACCGCACTGGTTTCTGGAACGGCAAGCCGATCAAAACCCGTTTGCTGGAACTGGTGCAGGCGTTGGGTGAGATGGCGCAAAGTTATGGCGCCTGGGTGCGCTTGCATTACGTTTACCCTTACCCGAGTGTGGACGACATCCTGCCGCTGATGGCTTCTGGCCTGGTGTTGCCGTATCTGGACGTGCCGTTTCAACACAGCCACCCGGACGTGCTCAAACGCATGAAACGCCCGGCCAGCGGCGAGAAAAATCTGGAGCGCATCCAGCGCTGGCGCGAGGCTTGCCCCGAGATCGTCATCCGCAGCACCTTCATTGCCGGTTTCCCCGGGGAAACCGAAGACGAATTTGCGCACCTGCTGGATTTCATGCGTGAAGCCCAGATTGATCGGGCCGGTTGTTTTGCCTACAGCCCAGTCAAGGGCGCGGCGGCCAATGAATTGCCGGGTATGTTGCCCGAGGCCGTGCGCGAAGAACGTCGTGCAGCTTTTATGGCGGTGGCTGAAGCCGTGTCCGCTGCCAAACTGCAACAGCGCGTGGGTGCCACGATGCAGATTTTGGTGGACCATGCGCCGGGGCTGGGTAAAAAAGGCGGCTTGGGTCGCTCGTACGCCGACGCGCCCGAAATTGACGGCACCGTGAAACTGCTGCCACCCGAAAAAATCAGCAAGACGCTCAAAGTGGGTGAGTTCACCCGGGCCCGCATTGTGGGCGCACAAGGCCACGATCTGCTGGCGCAGCCCATTTGATGCCTATTTCTGGCATTTTCTACAACAACAAAAAAGCCGCTGGTTTAACAGCGGCTTTCAGTTCAAAACATCTGGTTAGTGTCATCGAAACCAACCAGATTTCATTTACATTTGGTGCCCAGGAAGGGACTCGAACCCCCACGAAGTTACTCGCTAGTACCTGAAACTAGTGCGTCTACCAATTCCGCCACCTGGGCATTTCAGGAAAGAGAGAAGTATATCAAGAATTTGAAGCAAACCAGCGCTTTGCTGGAAGAAGTTGAAGGAATTGTTCAAGGTCATCGCGATGGACACGGTTTTGTGACCCGCGATGACGGTGAATCCGACATTTACCTCGCCCCCAACGAAATGCGTGCGGTGCTGCACAAAGATCGCGTCAAGGTGCGCATCGTTCGCAGTGACCGCAAGGGCCGCCCGGAAGGTCGGGTGGTTGAAATTGTGGAGCGCAGCAGCCAGGTCATCATTGGCCGCCTGCTGCACGAAAGCGGCATCTGGATCGTGGCACCTGAGGACAAGCGCTATGGTCAGGACATCATGATTCCCAAAGCCGCCACCGGTGCTGCCCGTGCTGGGCAAGTGGTGGTGGTGGAACTCACTGAGCCCCCGTCGCTGTTTGGTCAGCCGATTGGTCGCGTCAAAGAAGTTCTGGGCGAGATTGACGACCCCGGCATGGAGATCGAAATTGCCGTGCGCAAATACAGCGTGCCGCATGAGTTCACAGAAGCCTGCATCGCCCAGGCACGCGCGCTGCCCGACAAAGTGCGCCCGCAGGACAAACGCCAGCGCGTGGACCTGACCGATGTGCCGTTGGTGACGATCGACGGTGAAGACGCGCGTGACTTTGATGATGCCGTCTATTGCGAACCCGCCAAAATTGGCAAGGGCAGGGCGGCCACGTCGGGCTGGCGCCTGCTGGTGGCGATTGCCGATGTGAGTCATTACGTCGAAAACGGTTCGGCCATCGACATTGATGCCTACGACCGCGCCACCAGCGTGTATTTCCCGCGCCGTGTCATCCCGATGCTGCCCGAGAAGTTGTCCAACGGCCTGTGTTCGCTGAACCCCGACGTGGAGCGCCTGTGCATGGTCTGCGACATGCTGGTGTCTGAAGACGGCGAAGTTTCGGCCTACCAGTTTTACCCGGCGGTGATGTTCAGTCATGCGCGCTTTACCTACACCGAGGTGGCGGCAATTTTGTCCAACACCCGCGGGCCGGAGGCGCTCAAGCGCAAGGACCGCATTGGTGACCTGATCAACCTGCACGACGTGTACCACGCGCTGCTCAAGTCGCGCGCCCGTCGTGGGGCGGTGGATTTTGAAACCGTTGAAACGCAGATCGTCTGTGACGAGGCCGGGCACATCGAAAAAATTGTGCCCCGCACCCGCAACGACGCGCACAAGCTGATTGAAGAAGCCATGCTGGCCGCCAACGTCTGCAGTGCGGATTTCATCGCCCAGAGCAAACACGCCGGTCTGTACCGCGTGCACGAAGGCCCCACGCCAGAGAAAAAAGAGGTGTTGCGCAACTACCTGAAGATCACCGGCGTTGGTTTGACCATCAGCGACGACCCGTCGCCGGGCGAGTTCCAGGCGATTGCCAACGCCACCAAAGACCGCCCGGATGCCGCGCAGATCCACTCGATGCTGCTGCGTTCGATGCAGCAGGCGATCTACACACCCGAGAACAGTGGCCACTTTGGGCTGGCGTTTGAGGCCTACACGCACTTCACCAGCCCGATCCGGCGTTACCCTGATTTGCTGGTGCACCGCGTCATCAAGGCGATTCTGGCCAAGACCAAATACGCCCTGCCAGTGCTGCCCACGCCGGGTGAGGCGCACGCCAAGCTGTCCAAGCGGCTGGAAAAAAATCTGGCCTCCAAGGTGGCCGAGCTGGGTCAAAAGCCGCGCAAGCTGAGCGCCGACATGGTTGCCTGGCAGTCCGCCGGTCTGCATTGCAGTGCCAACGAGCGCCGCGCCGACGAAGCCAGCCGCGACGTGGAAGCCTGGCTCAAATGTAAGTACATGCGCGAGCACCTGGGCGAGGAGTTTGGTGGCGTGGTCAGTTCGGTCACCACCTTTGGCCTGTTTGTCACGCTGGATGCGATGTATGTCGAAGGCCTGGTGCACATCACCGAGCTCGGTGGCGAGTACTACCGCTTTGACGAAGCGCGTCAGGAGTTGCGTGGCGAGCGCACCGGCCTGCGTTTTGCGCTGGGCACCCGTGTGCGGGTGCAGGTCAGCCGGGTGGACCTGGACGGGCGGCGCATTGATTTCCGGCTGGTGCAGGAGGGGCAGGAGTTGCTGTCCCGCGCGGCCAAGGACAAGGAGCCGCTGCGCGACGGCTCAGACCGCGCCCCATTTGACGCAGAACCGGATGGCGCTCCAGCAGGTCGGCGCAGCCGCAAGAGATCGGAACCCTTGGCGCGAGCCACCCAAGCTGCGCGACCGGCTGCCAAGTCGGACAGGCGCCCGGCGACGCCAGCCAAGGCCAAGGAAAAGAGTCGTAAAAATAGGCGCTAGACGTTAACCATAAATC
>Ga0075012_10002979_pt1 | contig 16407 bp, 9 predicted proteins | sample All_14_2_FD_71474 | JGI IMG/M metagenome (GOLD analysis project Ga0075012, IMG submission 71474) | Freshwater microbial communities in response to fracking from Pennsylvania, USA - Allegheny Zone_MetaG_DW_15 | ecosystem: Environmental > Aquatic > Deep subsurface > Groundwater > Drilled... | reverse complement strand
CTTTTACTGTTTGTGGCCTGGTTATTTGCCGTTCAGGTAAATGCTCAGGATGTGCAGTTAACAGGAAAAATTACTGATGCCAAGGACGGCTCTACGCTGCCCGGGGCCACAGTACTGGTTAAAGGTACAACCACAGGTACGCTTACCGATCTGGATGGCAATTTCAGCATTAAGGTAAAACAGGGATCAACACTTGTTTTCTCATTTATTGGCTATGTAGCTCAGGAAGTTCTGGTTTCGACTCAGAAAAGCCTTGATATCAAGCTGGCGCCTGAAGCCACTACCCTCGATGAAGTAATTGTTATCGGGTATGGTACCCAGAAGAAAACAGACCGCACGGGAGCTATAGCCCACGTTACAGCCGCCGAACTTAACCAGGGTTCAATGACTGATCCAATACAGGGATTGCAGGGAAAAGCATCCGGTGTTGTTATCACGAAAAAAGGGGGCGACCCTAACTCAGGTTTTGCTGTAAGGATTCGCGGTTCGGCCGGTTTCGACTCCAACACACAACCTCTTTTTGTAATTGATGGTATTCCAAATGCTGACCCAACAGCCATTGCCCCCGAAGATATTGAAAGCTACAACATCCTAAAAGATGCTGCTTCAACAGCTATCTACGGATCACAAGGCGCTAACGGTGTAATCATTATTACTACCAAAAAAGGAAGCGCCAAAGGGAAAAATGGAGGCGCTACTATTACCATTAACAGCAAAACTTCATTCGATAAAGTTGCCAACACACTCAATGTGCTTAGTGCTGACGAACTGCGCGGCTTTGCCGAAACAAAACTACAGAGCCAGCTGGGCGAGCATCCGGATTGGACTGTTGACAGTATTTTTAAAGACGGTGGTACCGATACCGACTGGCAGAACGAAATATACCGTTTGGGAATAACCACCGACAATAACCTCAGCTTCAGCGGGGGCAACGAAACCAGCACTTACTATGCTTCTATTACACATGCTAACTGGCAGGGTGTAATGAAAGGGACCGAAAAAGAGCGTACCAGCGCCAAGCTCAACCTGTCGCACAAGGCATTCAACAATAAACTTACTTTAACCGGAAACCTCACATCGTCGTTCGAAAATAACGATTACGAAAATTACGATGGCTGGGATAAAGATGATATTATTTATCAGGCAATTTCGCATAATCCAACCGATCCGGTTTACAATGAAGATGGCAGTTATAACAAAACCCAGCGCGAGTTTAACTACGAAAACCCAATTGCTACCATTAACGAGGTAACCAATATCCGCGATGCAAAAAGTTTTACCGGAAACCTGAAAGCCGACTGGCTGATTATTAACGGACTGACTTTCAGTATCAACGGTGGCTATCTGCGCAATGATAATGAAAGCAACTACTTCCGCCCATCAGGTTTGTATGCATCCGCTGATAATGGATATGCAAGAAGGGCTTACAGCAATAACTATCAGAAGATTCTGGAATCCACTTTAAATTATGTAAAAAAGATTGATAACCACAATTTCGATGCTATCCTGGGTTATTCGTGGCAGGAGTCGGGTTACGATGGTTTTTCGGCACAGGCTTCAAATGCTCAGTCGCCGTATTCAGGACCAAACAATCTTCAAACACTGGTTGATGTAAAATACGGTGATATTTCTTCCTATAAAGGAATGTCGCGCTTAATAGGTATGTTCGGACGTGTTCAGTATAATTTCAATTCGAAATATTACGCATCCGGATCAATACGTCGTGATGGTTCAACCAAGTTTGGTGAAAACAACAAATGGGGATGGTTCCCAACCGCAGCTATCGGCTGGAATATGCAGAACGAAGACTTCCTTTCGAACGTAAGCTGGATCGATCAGTTGAAACTGAGAGGTAGCTACGGGGTTTCAGGTAACCAGAATATCGGTGAATACCGCAGCCAGGTGGCATGGCAGCCCGGCGGGCTTGCTACCAATCCTGAAACAGGCCAGCAGGTTGTATCGTTCCAGCCCGCATGGAATGCCAACCCCGATCTTAAATGGGAAAGAACAGCTGAAGTAAACATCGGTATCGATTTTGCGTTCCTCAACAGCCGCTTCAGTGGTAGTTTGGAAGTATATCAGAAAAACACATCTGACCTTCTGGGCGCTTATCAGGTTCCTGTTCCGCCAAACCTTGCACGCACTACTTTTGCCAATTCAGGATCCATAGAAAATAAAGGTATTGAACTTTTCTTCCAGGCATTTGTGGTTGACAAATCAAATTTCTCATATAAAACAAGCCTCACTGCTTCACACAACAAGTCAGAATTTACTGATCTGGGACAATTTGCAACTGACGAAAACGGTATCCGTCACGAAGGGTATATTTCAGGACGCGGTATGGTTGGAGAAGAATACTGGGTAACCGGTGTTGCTGTTGGTCATGAAGTTGGAGCATTCTATCTTCCAATATACGTAACCATGCTTGACGGTGAATTTATTTACGAATCCAAATCAGGTGGTTATACTGCTAATCTGGGTGAAGCCAAACGCGACTGGGTAGGTTCGGCAAATGCTAAAGTAGAATTAGGCTGGACAAATAATTTTACTTTCTACAAAAACTGGTCTGCTGATTTAGGATTCCGGTCCATGATTGGAAATAAAGTTTACAATGCAACCAAAATGTTCTTCGATTTCCCGGGTAATATGCCTTCGCTCAATGGTTTGCCCGAAGCTATTGACTGGTACAACGAAGGTCGTACAAAAACAGGCGCCACCATTGCTGATTTCTATATGGAAGACGCTTCATTCCTGAGATTGGATTATGTATCGGTAGGATATACATTCACTACCACTAACCTCGATTGGATAAGCAACCTGAAACTGTTTGTTGTTGCCAATAACCTGTTCACTATCACCGGTTATTCGGGTATCGACCCTGAAACTTCGATGAACGGACTCTCTTACGGTATCGATCAATACAATGTGTACCCGAAAACACGCACAATCACTTTTGGTATTAACGCAAGCTTCTAAACATTAAAGACATGAAAAGAATACTATATTTAAGCACAGTTTTATTTTTCATAATCGTTTCGGGCTGTACCAAGCTTGACGAAACGATGTATGACAAAATTCCGGGCGATATGTATCCCGAAAATGAAGCCCAGGTTGCAAACCTCAGTGTTGATGCTTACAAACGTATGCAAAACCTTGCCGACGATCAGGGCTGGTGGTTTCTTGCCCAGGAAATAACGTCCGACGAGCTGGCTGCTCCTACCCGCGGCAGCGACTGGTTCGATGGTGGTAAGTGGCTGGATATGCACACACATTCGTGGACTAACGAAAATGAAGGTGTAAACCGTATGTGGGGTACTTTCTGGGAAGGAATTACTTCGAGTAACCAGATACTGGATATGCTCAGGGCACTGGAACAAAACGAAAGCATCAAGGCAAAAATTGCTGAAGTTGAGGTTATGCGATCGTTCTATTATTATCTGTTAATGGATAATTACGGAGATGCTCCTTATCTTACCACAGCCATTCAGCCGGAAGATTTCCTGCCAACAAAAATAAAAAGGGAAGCCATCTACGACAGCATTGTTACAACTGTTGAATCAAATCTGCATTACCTGAAAGCCATTGATAATAAGTACCTTGCTACACGTTACATGGGTTTCTCACTGCTTGCGAAACTTTACCTGAATGCCGAAGTATATACGGGTACTCCCCAGTGGGCAAAAGCCGGCCAATATTGCGACAGTGTTCTGGCCGGAAATTATACTCTGGCTTCAAATGTTCTTGAACCTTTTAAAACAGCTAATGAAAAATCATCCGAAATCATATTCTCAATTCCTTACGATGAGGATAATTTCACCGGTTTCAGGATTCACATGCGTTCGTTACATTACCAGAGTAACCTTACTTTTGATATGGTTGCGGGTCCGTGGAATGGTTTTGCTGTAGTACCAACATTCTTTGATACTTACGAAGATAGTGATGTAAGGAAAAGTTCATATTTCCTCTACGGACCGCAGAAAACTATTACCGGCGCTGAAATCATCGAAAGCATTACCGGCGAGCCTTTGGATATCGACCCTTACCTACCTGCTTTAAAGATGGATGAAGGCGCATTTACGCCAAAACAGATCCGGACCACCGGTGCCCGTGCCATCAAATATGAAGTTAAAGTTGGTGCCAAGGAAAATTTAAGCAACGATTTCCCGTTATTCCGTATTACCGACTTTTACCTGATGAAAGCTGAAACTGAAATCCGCCAGGGCCGCAATGGCGACCAATGGATAAATCCAATCCGCGAACGTGCAGGAGTAAGCACATGGACCAATGCAACCTTAGATCAGTTGCTGGCTGAACGCGGACGCGAATTGTGGCTCGAAGGCCATCGCCGTCAGGATCAGATCAGGTATGGGAAATTTGGAAACAGCTGGTGGGAAAAACCAGCCAGCGATCAATCAAGAAGAACTTTCCCGATTCCGAAATGGGCTATTGATGCAAATCCAAATCTTGGCCTTTAAATTATAACTGTAAATTCCACAAATCAATCAATAATCAATAATCAATACCAATTAAAAACTCAAATCATGAAAAACCTGAATTTTAGCAGATTTATGAAGTTGACCTGGGCTTTGTTACTCAGTTTAACTTTTATCGCAACTTCGTGTAAAGACGACGAAGATCCTGTTGATCCACCTGTAATTGTACTCGATGGATTGTATGTAAAAGGCGGCTCAACTGCCCTTACTGATTTCGATGCTAAAGGAATGCTGAAAGTAACCCGCAACGAAGTTAATCAAACTGACCGTGCCGAACTGGTTGAAACATTCATTGCTATTAAAGCTGGTGCTCCTGGTTTTAATATCGTTTTAGTAGAAGGAAGCAAACAAACAACCTGGGGCCCTGCTGCTGATTTTGGTGTTGTTGCTGAAGCTGACCGCAATGTTGACGAACCTAAAGTAGATTTCTGGCGCGGTTCATACACCGAAAGCACAACTGCTTTTACTGTTCCTGCTGATGGATTGTACCATATAGTTTTGGACAAACAACTAAAGAAAATTGCCATTCTTCCTGTTGTATGGGGTGTTATTGGTGCAGCTACTCCGGGTGGATGGGGTTCAAGCACAGCTATGCCTGCGAAAGGATTCGACCTCAACACTATGACTTTCGAGATCAACGATATGGTTCTTACCAAAGCTGACTGGAAATTCCGCTATTCCGATGGTTGGAAAGTTATCCTTGATGCTGAATATGATCTTGGTGGTGGCGTAGTTGGTATCAAAGCTAATACCAATTTTGGTGGTGCAGTTAACGCACTTGTTCCTGGCGGTGCTAATATCGCAAATGCTGAACCTGGCAAATATACCGCTAAAATGGTTTGGACCCTTGGCACAGGCTTCGTTGCTACAATGACCAAAACAGGTGATCTTGATCTGATCGATTATACCAATACCGAACTCGGTCTTGTAGGCAACGGTTTAATGGTTGATGGCGCTCAGCACAATTGGGATGTTACCATCATGGTTCATAAACCTGTTGTTGAAAACGTTACCAATTACACATGGACCTTCAACCAGGTTGAAGTTACAACCCTCGGATCATTCAAAATCCGCGAAGGTCAGGACTGGAACAAGAAGAGCATTGGATACAATGATGTTACCATGGCTGGTCTTGCAGCTGATAAATTTACCACCAACAACGATGGAAACTTTGTTCCTACCGAAGATGGCACTTACGATATGGTTCTGAAAATTGATGCTGTTACCGAAAAATACACGCTTACTGTTAACCCTGCAGGTGCCGCTCCCGAAATGTTTATGTTAGGTGACGGCTGTACAGCTGGCTGGAACAATGCAAGCCCTCTTCCAATGATGAAGGCTAGCGATGGTGTTTATTACATCTCAACCACCCTCCTAGGTGCCGGTAAATACATTAAATTTATTACAACTCCTAATCAGTGGGCTCCAATGTACGGAACAGATGCTGCCGGTACCAACACCGGCGGAAACCTGGTTTACCGTGCTACAGAAAGCGATCCTGATCCATCAAGCATCCCATGTCCTGATGCTGAAGGCAAATACATTGTAACTATCAACACCAACAACCTGACCTACACTATTGCTCCGGCTCTTTATATGCTCGGCGATGGTTGCGCTGCAGGCTGGGACAACAATGCTGCTCTTTCGATGACTGGTGGTGCTAACGGTGTTTATACACTAACTACCGATTTGGGTGCTGCACTTTCTATTAAGTTTATCACAACTTTGGGTGCATGGGAACCAATGTACGGAACTGTTGCTGGTGCTGTTGCTGAAAGCGGCGTTTTAGTTTACCGTGCTCCTGGTGATCCTGATCCAGCTAACATTCCTACTCCTGCAACTGCTGGCAAATACACAGTTACTGCTGATATTACCAATCTTACTTACACAATTGCTGCTAAAAAGTAGTAGTGCCTGAGATTTAAAACTCCGAAAAGAGGCTATCTGAAAAGGTAGCCTCTTTTTATCCCTTTTTTATAAACAAGGAACCCATTCCTGCCTTGTATCTTAGCATCCGCAAAACGGAAGCTTTTTAAACCCATATTAAATCTGATTGCAATACATTTTACTGCGCTTATAGCCAGAGGGCTATAACCATGCCAATTGCTGAATAAAAAATGCTGTAGTATGGATTCGTTTCCCGTTAAATTGACCGCATAACAAATCAGATACTACGGATTGAAGTTTTTTGAAATAAGGATAATTAAACCTTTAACAATTATTCCAAGTCCTGCAACAATGCAACAACGAGAATTGCTTTTTGATATCTGGGGAAAACTCTATCCGGGGATATCATCCCGAATACTGGAGAATTTTTTGTTAACCATCGATGTTAACCGCTCCAATAGTAAACAAGATCAGGTTGACTGGTACAAAGATGCCGTGGTATATTCGGTATATGTTGATCTTTTCAATCATGATTTTGCAGGATTAACCCAAAAGCTTGATTACCTTGCCGATTTGGGGGTAAACTGTCTGTGGCTTTTGCCAGTCCTCGATTCGCCTATGCGCGATGCCGGCTTCGATATCAGCGATTATTACAGCATTCGCGCCGAACTTGCCGGAGCCGAAGGCGTTGATAAACACACTGTTTTCAGTCAGTTCCTTTCCGAAGCTCACAACCGGGGAATAAGAGTGATTTTTGACATTGCCATGAATCATACTTCCAACCAGCACCACTGGTTTCAGGAAGCACGAAAATCAAAGGACAATCCATACCGCAATTATTACATCTGGAGTAATGACGACAGCCGCTACGATCAGGCTCGCATCATTTTTAAAGGTATCGAAAAATCGAACTGGGAACCCTGGGGCAATCAATTCTATTTTCACCGCTTCTTTAATTTCCAACCGGATCTCAATTATAAAAATCCTCAGGTTTTACTGAGCATGAGCCGTGCATTATTGTTCTGGCAAAATGCGGGTGTTGATGGATTCCGTGCCGATGCTATTCCCTACATCTGGAAAGAAGAAGGAACCGAATGCGAAAACCTGGTTCAGACACACCTTGTTGTAAAATTCCTGAGAGCCATACTCGACTATATCAAACCAGGCTCTTTATTATTGGCAGAAGCCTGCCAGCAACCCGCAAAAGTGGTTGAATATATGGGAGAAGGCGACGAATGTCACGCAGCATATCACTTCCCGCTGATGCCACGCATTTTTAAATCCATTGCCATGAACAGTGGCAAACCTATTGAAGAAACTCTTTCGAAAGAATTTACGCCTGAGTTACCTCCCAGCGGACAATGGTTTACTTTCCTGCGTTGCCACGACGAACTTAGTCTCGAACTGGTTTACGTTACCGAAGAGGAGCGTAAATACATTCATCAGCAATATTGCCTGAAACCCGAATGGGATTTCCGGCTTGGTGAAGGCATTTCGGCGCGCCTGTCGGAACTTATGCAGCGCGATTACCGCCGCATTCTGCTTGCCTATTCAATCATACTCACCCTTCCGGGAACACCCGTTATTTATTACGGCGACGAATTCGGGAAACTGAATGACGAAGCATATTACGAAGAACTTATCCGTCTGACAGGAAAAGATGATACCCGTTTTTTGGTACGTGGAAAAATTGACTGGGACGAACTCGAATTAAACCTCAATAATCCCGAAAGCTTCAGCAGCAAGATTTACAATAAACTTAAACTGATGCTGAATATACGCAATCAACATAAAACTTTTGGGCGGGGAAGTATTGAATTCATCACGCTTCCAGGCCTGGAAAACGGAAAAATATTGTCGTTCTACCGTACTTTCGGAAACGGGAAATGGCTCATCATACACAACATGACCGATACAACTGTGAAAATAAATCTGCCTGCAGGCATAGAAAAATGTGAAAATGTATTTGATAACACTTTGCCTTCACAGGTTGAAGCCTATGGGTTTAAGTGGGTAAAGATCAGCTAGTACATTTGAACTTAATAAAATGGTTCACCACAATAGGCACATTAGGTCACAAGAGTTTGATAAAAAAGTATTTGAACGATTTAACACGCACTATTATTGGTGCAGCAATAGAAGTTCATAAAGAATTAGGCACGGGATTGCTTGAGAGCATTTATGAAAAATGTCTTGTACATTTGCTTAAGGGAAAAGGGCTTCATATTAATGTGCAACAGAAAGTACCGCTGGTATTTAAAGGTCTTTCCATTGATTGTGATTTGAGATTCGATCTTCTGGTAAAGGATTCAATAATTGTTGAAATAAAAGCTGCCGATAGAATGTTGCCAATCCATGAAGCACAATTACTTACATACTTTTAACTTCTTGAAAAACCTAAGGGCATACTGATCAATCTTAATTGCACAAACATTTATAAAGAAGGACAGCAAACTATGGTAACCGAATTATTTGCTTCCTTGCCATCTGGTTATTAACATAGTTTTGTAAGTTTAATTCTAACTCACAAAAAGAACATAACAAACAACTACTGTGTCCTTTTGTGCCTATTGTGGTTCATTCTTTACTCACAAAAAGCACATCACAAACAAAAACCTACTGAGACCTACTGTGCCTACTGTGGTTCATTTTTAAAACAAAACATTAATTTTAAAGCACCTTCTCACATGCCATCAAAATACCTCTTTGAAGCTGTAATTTTCGACCTCGATGGTGTAATTACCCGCACAGCGCTGGTTCACAGCCATGCCTGGAAAAAAATGTTCGACGATTACCTCCGCTATCGCGAAAAAAAACATGGTGAACCTTTTAAGGAATTCACGCAAAAGGAGGATTACCTTCCTTATGTGGATGGGAAACCAAGATACGAAGGAGTAAAATCATTTCTCGAATCGCGGGGTATTAATATTCCTTTTGGAGATCCTTCGGATAACGTTGAACTGGAGACTGTTTGTGGTTTAGGCAACCGTAAAAATATCACTTTCAACGAGGTGCTACAGCGCGAAGGTGTAAGCGTTTACGAATCAACGGTGCAACTGATCCATGATATGAAAAAAGCCGGTATAAAAGTTGGTGTTGCCTCATCCAGTAAAAACTGCGAAGCGGTCCTCGAAGCTGCCGGACTTATTTCATTGATCGAAACCCGAGTTGACGGTGTTGTTTCCGCTGAAATGGGACTGAAAGGCAAACCCGAGCCTGATATTTTTACCACCGCAGCCGCTAACCTTGGAGTGAAACCGCATAAAGCAGTAGTTGTTGAAGATGCTACTTCGGGTGTTGCTGCAGGCCGTGCCGGTAATTTTGGACTTGTACTTGGCCTTGCCCGCGAAGAAAACAACCACGAACTGCTTATTCATGGTGCTGATATTGTGGTTGACGATATTTCGGAAACATCAATGGATGCTATCAACAACTGGTTTAAAAACGGTATTGAAACCGATAGCTGGAATATAACATACCATACTTACGAACCCATAAAAGAACGCACCCGCGAAGCCTTGCTATGCGTTGGTAACGGTTATTCCGGTACCCGCGGCGCTATGGAAGAAACCGATGCCAATAAAATAAACTACCCCGGAACCTATATTGCCGGACTGTATAACCGCCTCAGCACACCTATTGCCGGAAAAGATATCTGGAACGAAGATTTTGTAAATACACCAAACTGGCTTCCTGTTACATTTAAGATTAATGATGGAGAATGGTTTGATATTAACAATACACAGATTCTGTCAATTGAGCGGAATCTGGATTTGAAAACCGGATTGCTGACCCGTTTACTTAAAGTACGCGACGAATCCGGAAATGAAACCCTTATCGAATCAAGCCGCTTTTCTTCTATGGCTGACCCGCATCTGTCGGCTTTGCAATACACTGTTAAACCACTGAATTACAGCGGAAAAATAACTATTAAAACAGGAATAAACGGCACAATTATTAACGATGGTGTCGAAAGATACAAATCGCTGAATCAGCAACACCTTAAACCGGTTGATCAGGGAGCAGCAGGAAACCGGCAATTTGTATTGGTATCGACCACACAATCCGGAATTCAGATTGCCGAAGTAGCCGATAATTATTTTTACCAGCATGGAAAATTATTGTTTGCTGAACTTATCAATGAAGTTACACCATCGAAAGTTTATGGAACAGTAACTTTTGATGTAAAAAAGGATGAAGTCGTTTCGCTGCTTAAAAAAGCGGCCATTTTTACTTCGAAACCTGATGATGTAAGCGATCCGCTTGCATCGGCGAAAGCTACACTTGATTGTGCAACGGCAGGATTTGATTCACTGCTGGCCGAAAGCGCAAAGGAATGGGAGGCCATTTGGGCAAAAATTGATATGCAGGTGGAAGGCGACCGTTTCTCACAAAAACTGCTACGCCTGCATCTTTATCACCTCATGGTAAGTATGTCGCCACACAACAGCCATATCGATGCAAGCATAACGGCGCGCGGGTTGCATGGCGAAGCGTATCGCGGGCATATTTTCTGGGACGAACTGTTTATCATGCCATTGTATGACATCAACCTTCCGGAAGTAGCCAAATCGATGCTGATGTACCGTTACCGCCGACTGACAAAAGCGAAAGAATATGCCCTGGAATACGGATTTAAAGGCGCTATGTTCCCGTGGCAAAGCGGTTCCGACGGACGTGAAGAAACCCAGATCATCCATTTGAATCCACTCAATGGCGAGTGGGATGCCGATCACAGTTCGTTGCAACGCCATGTATCGCTGGCTGTGGCTTTCGATATCTGGCAGTATTTTCAGGTAACTGAAGATCATGATTTTATGAAAATTTATGGAACAGAAATGTTTCTTGAGATATGCCGTTTCTGGGCAAGCAAATGCCACTGGAACGAAAGCCGGCAGCGTTACGACCTCACCAAAGTTATGGGACCTGATGAATTTCATGAGCAGTATCCGGGAGCATCACAAGGAGGTTTGAATAACAATGCCTATACAAACCTGATGGTAGCTTGGGCATTCGGGAAAGCAGAACAGATTTTGAAATCATATGGCGAAAATGGCTCGGATGAATTACGGAAACTTGGATTTAATGAGGATGAGTTGAAGAAATGGAAAGAAATTTCTGAAAAACTGTTTCTCGATATCAACGAAGATGGCATAATAGCCCAATACGAAGGCTATTTCGACCTGAAGGAACTCGACTGGGAATATTATAAAAAGAAATACGGCAATATTTACCGCATGGATCGGATTCTTAAAGCCGAAGGTCTCTCGCCCGACGAGTTCAAAGTTGCCAAGCAGGCTGATATGCTGATGACTTTTTATAACCTCGAAAAAACGGAAGTTGACAATCTACTCAAAGGAATGGGCTATGTGTTACCTGCCGATTATCTGCAACGAAACCTCGAATATTATTTTGGCCGGACTTCGCATGGATCTACGCTCAGCCGGATTGTGCATGCCCGCCTGGCTTCCATTGCCGGAAACAGGAAAATGAGCTGGCAACTTTATTCCGAAGCTTTAGCAAGTGACTTTGTTGATATTCAGGGAGGTACAACAGCCGAAGGAATTCATGCCGGAGTTATGGCAGGCACAGTGCTAATTGCTTTATCTACCTTCGCGGGGATTTCGTTCGATGGCGATACATTATCTTTACAGCCAACACTACCCGATGCATGGGAAACACTGAGTTTCGGACTGAGTTATAAAGGAACGCGGTTCGGTTTCAGAATCAGCGGTTCAAAAATCTCAATTCATGCGGATAAAGATGCTGAAGTTCTTCTCAATAATTCAAAATTGAGAATATCGGCATTAAAAGAGCAGGAGTTTGATTTGTTAAAAGGATAGAAACGTTAAAATTAAAATACAATGTTAGGCGACGTATTACTGATTACAGAAAAACATCAAAAAGCTGGTGACAAAATTATTGAGCAAATCCTGGCAAACCGGAAACCGAAAATGATTATCGGTATTTCGGGCGAGTCGGGATCCGGGAAATCGGAACTGGCTCACGTGATTGCCAAAGGATTGCGTAAGCACGGCATTTTTGCCAAACCGCTTCATATCGATAACTATTATCGCATTCTTCCTCTGCTGCGCACCGAATGGCGTAAAGAAAACGGCATACAGAATGTGGTTGGCTATAGCGAATATGACTGGGACACAATAAACCGAAATATCGCCGAATTTAAAGCTGGCAAAGTTTCGACCGGTCCTTGTGTTGACCTGGTTACGGAGCAGGTTGATCAGCTTACAACCGATTATTCAACCGTTGATATGCTGGTTGTTGACGGGTTGTATGCCATTAAAACTGAAGGAGTTGATATCAGCATTTTTATTGAACTCACATACCACGAAACCAAAAAAGCCCAGGTAGTCCGCGGCAAAGAGCCTCAGAATGAATACCGTATGGCAGTGCTCGAACAGGAACATCAAATGGTTATGGCACTTCGTCCGAAAGCTGATATTTTAATTACGATGGAGTATGAGGTTGAGATAGTGAAGAGTGAATAATGAATATCGAATAACGAATAATGAATAATGATAATGGGAGGCTATCATCAACAATTCTACTTTTATACCAATAACTTATAGTTTGGGTTCTTTCTCCTTAAGAAGGTGCCGAAGGCGGATGAGGTGAAAATACAAAACAAAAGCGGCTCCCGAAAGGAGCCGTTTTTGTTACATTTTAATTTCGTCGAGGTTTTTGTTCAGAAACCTGTAATCGGTAAGCTGGAAAGCATTTACCGGATTCAAATAAATCCATTTTTTATATTTAAAATACCATTTCCATTGTATCGACCTGAATAAGCCTCCCTGCCTTAAGAATGCATAAACAAAAGGATGCAGGTTTATCATCAGGTAAGGTTCATTCTGATCCTGAAGGAGGTACTGAATGTTATTTTCAATTTCATCGGTTAGCAGGATGCTTGGTTTTATCTCGCCTGTACCTCCGCACGATGGGCATTTTTCAAGGATAGAGACATTGGTTTCTGGCCGAACACGCTGACGGGTAATCTGAACCAGCCCGAATTTACTTGGAGGCAAAATGGTATGTTTGGCATTATCCTTAGCCATTTCGTCTTTCAGTCGTTGATAAAGCCGGCGTCGGTTGGAGCCTTCGTGCATATCAATAAAATCGACAACGATAATGCCTCCCATATCGCGAAGCCTGAGTTGACGGGCAATTTCGGTAGCAGCTTCAAGGTTCACCAGAACGGCATTTTCTTCCTGACTGCTGTCGCTGTTAACTTTATGACCGCTGTTAACATCAATTACATGCAGCGCTTCGGTGTGTTCAATAATCAGATAAACACCGCTTTTGATGGTAACAATTTTCCCAAATGAATTTTTAATCTGCTTATCGATCCCGAAATTATCGAAAATCGGTATTTTACCTTTGTAAACCTTAACAATATCAACTTTATCGGGCGAAATAGTGCGGATATAGTTTTTGACTTCTTCGGCAACGTTGGCATCGTCAACATGAATATTGTTGAACGATTCGTTAAGCATATCGCGAAGGATTGCTGAAGTGCGGTCGAGTTCGCTGATTATTTTCTGGGGAGGTTTGGCTCCGTACAATTTCTGTGCTACTGATTCCCATTTCTGAACCAGGGCATTCAGGTCGGCATCGAGGTCGGCCACACGTTTACCTTCGGCTACCGTACGTATTATTACACCGTAATTTTTCGGGCGTATGCTCGAAATGAGTCTTTTAAGCCGGTTACGTTCTTCGGCGCTTTTAATCTTTTGCGAAATAGAAAGCCTGTTGCTGAATGGCACCAGCACCAGGTAACGGCCAGCAAAAGAAATTTCGGAGGATATCCGCGGGCCTTTGGTAGAGATAGGCTCTTTGGCAATCTGAACCAGAATTTGCTGATTAGGCGAAAGAACATGTGATATTTTTCCTGTTTTTTCGATATCGGACTCTACCTCAAAATCGTTCATCTGTATCTGCGCATCTTTACCTGCAAGGGCATTACGCGTATATTTTTGAAACGAATTTATCTGAGGACCCAGGTCGAGATAATGCAGGAAAGCATCTTTTTCATAACCCACATCAACAAAAGCGGCATTTAAACCGGGCATGATTTTCTTTATCCGCCCAAGATATACATCGCCAACAGCAAAACTATTATTAGTTTTCTCCTTATTTAACTCTACCAATACTTTTTCTTCGAGAAGAGCGATGTTTACTTCCGAAGATCCGGCATTTATAATTAATTCTTTATTTACCACAGCTATATTAGCTTATCAGATAATTACACCTATTCACATCGGAATGCCAATATTGAGGCACAAAGATGTGAGGGTAAAAGTACGTAAAAAAAATTTCACCACATGAAATAACACATATTTCATGTGATGAAATCAGAGAGTTTAATCGTGGTTATTTCTTCTTATGGCGATTCTTGCGTAAACGTTTTTTGCGTTTATGCGTCGACATTTTATGTCTTTTTCTTTTTTTTCCGCTTGGCATAGCTTATTTCTTAACGATAGAATGTTTTATTTAACTTTATTCTTCACTTCACCTACAAAAACCTTAGCAGGTTTAAATGAAGGAATGTTGTGAGCAGGGATGATAATGGTGGTGTTCTTCGAGATGTTACGGCCGGTTTTCTCAGCTCTTTGTTTTACTACGAAACTACCAAAACCTCTGAGGTAAACATTTTCGCCATCAGCCATTGCTTTTTTAATAGCATCCATGAATGCTTCTACGGTTTGCTGTACAGCTACTTTTTCGATGTTGGTTTTACTGGCTATTTCAGCAACGATTTCTGCTTTAGTCATTTTTCAAAATGTTTTAATGAATTGATTATAAATTTCTTAATGGGGTGCAAATATAGGGACTTTTTTTAACTCCAAAGCGAAAGCACACTTTTTTTTGAATAGTTTTCAAGAAATTCTCATTTTTTTTTGTCTTCTGATAAAATTATTTGCTAAAATATTTGAAAGTTGAAAAAATATACTACTTTTGCAGTCCCTACCAAGCACGGTGTCGTAGCTCAGTTGGTAGAGCAACGGACTGAAAATCCGTGTGTCACTGGTTCAATTCCAGTCGACACCACCCAAAGGGACTTAAAGACCGGAAGAAATTCCGGTCTTTTTTGTTTAGTCCCTTGCAAATTGCTGTCTTCAGAAATCTGATATTAGCTTAATCAATTCACATGAGGCTGCACATACAGAGTGTAATATACTGTTTCGTTAAAACACCAGGATGGTAAATGCTGACTGAAGAACTTTTGAATGAGAAAGTGTTGAATGGTTTAGTAAGTAACTCCTTCAAAAAAGCTTCGTGTGTCTTAAAAGAGAACACAAGCAAAATCAGAAGAATGCTTCCGATGATTCTTCAGAATGATTTTTGCTTTATCTTTTAGAATGTTTTGTTATTTATCAAATTTGTAAACCTTTTTCCAGTCGGTTTTCATATCAACTATTACCCAGTTGTATTTTTGGGCATCGTCCAGACCTTTATTTAACCGGGCAAGTCCAGGTTCACGGTCGTACCGGTATTCACGAACAGAATCGGTATGATGCACAAACATCCCAAACCGCGGGCCGGTGCCGGTGCTGGTATATTGCATCATGGCATAATCACCATCCGAGTTGCCACCTGTGAAAACAGGCCGTTTACCAATATGTTGCTGAATACCAACCGGCTTACCTAATTTATCATCATTAAAATTCAGTTCGGCTAATTTGACCAGGGCAGGTGGTTTAAGAGTTGTATCGTATTTCATATTTACTGAACTCCCAATCACCTGGTAAGGAGGAATTCCATAGGCTTCTTCGGCCCATGCACGCATAAAATCTATACCTCCTCCTGAAACAATAAAAGGTTTGTATCCGTTTTCTCTCAGGTAATCAAGTAATTCGAGCATGGGCTGGTAAACCATTTCGTTGAAATGTTTTCCCGTTTGGGGATGTGTGGCTGTTTTCATCCACTCTTTTACAGTTTTGTCAAACTCTTCCGTAGTGACATCGGTGTGAGTAGCCATTAAAATATCAAGCAATGCCTTATCGCCACC
>Ga0075012_10002972_pt1 | contig 16420 bp, 4 predicted proteins | sample All_14_2_FD_71474 | JGI IMG/M metagenome (GOLD analysis project Ga0075012, IMG submission 71474) | Freshwater microbial communities in response to fracking from Pennsylvania, USA - Allegheny Zone_MetaG_DW_15 | ecosystem: Environmental > Aquatic > Deep subsurface > Groundwater > Drilled... | reverse complement strand
TTTGTTATGCAGGATGAATAGCTTCTACTGGGCAAACATCAGCGCAAGAACCACAGTCGGTGCAAGTATCTGGGTCAATTTTGTAGATATCGCCCTCAGAGATAGCCTCAACTGGACATTCATCAATGCAAGTACCGCAAGCGGTGCAATCGTCGGAAATTTTGTATGCCATTGTTAATGGTTTTTAGTTAAACTTTATTCTTTTACAAATTTAACTCACTTTGAGTTTCTGCAAAATTAAACACTTAATTTCTATTTGCCAACAAAAAAAGTAAATCAGATTTTGTCTAATTAAGCAAAACTAGAACTTCCATTTAGGTTGTAGAATGTATGTAATCATTAACTCGTGAGTACCCGAGTTTACCCTGGAAAGTTTTGTGAGCGAAAAATCAAACGCATATCCAACGGACAAATCCTTGTTAACCTTCATATCAAAGAATAGCCCAGCAGCATCGCCAAACCGATAGTGTGTTCCAAAAAAGAATCGTCCTTGGTATAGGAATTGGGCAGTTAAGTCGAAGGACATTGGCACACCAACCATAGCGCCAGCAAGAGCCGAAGGCATAAATACCCACTCTTCGGTAATACTCAAATTATAGCCACCCATGAGGTAAACTGGACGTCGAAGATTTTTGTCGAATTGCTTATCGAACGCCGTTTGAATTAACCTAGGCATTGAGATTCCTGCAAAAAACTTTTGAGAATACATGTAAAAGCCTACCCCTAAATTTGGGTAGAACTTTTTCTCGTTATGCATAAATTCCGGATCATCAGGATTGATAACATGTAAACTTGTAAGATTAGCTCGATAATATGTAAACCCACCCTTTAATCCCATTGATAAGGTAATTTCATCGTTAATCCTTAACCTGTAGGCATACGAACCTGAGATATGCGTGTTACTAATTGGCCAGGTGTTATCATTCATAATATTAACGCCTATTCCAATTTTTTTTGCTGCCCAAGGAGTATGAGCAGAAAGGCTAAATGAATTTGGTGCTCCCTCAAGTCCAACCCACTGCAGGCGCGAAAGTAAATTAAGGTTTAGGTTACGAATGGTTCCAGTAATTGCAGGATTGATTGATATTGGGTTTTGCATATAATGCGTAAAAATTGGCTCCTGTTGAGCGTAAAGATTAGTTGCCATATAGGCAACCAAACCAATGGTTAAAAACGTTTTTATTCGCTTCATAAACTACTTGTAATATTTATAACCTATCGTTTAATAAATACACTACCCTTATACATTTTTCCAGAACCTGCAGTCTCAATAATGTAATAGTAGGTACCATCGGGAAGTTTTGATCCAATCGACATAGCCGTATTGGAAGTTCCATCCCAATCATTTTTATAACTATCGTTCTTATAAACTAGATTTCCCCAACGGTTATATACTTTCAAACTTACCCTTCCGTAATTAACCAGGTTGAGAATTTCGAAAGTATCGTTTATTCTATCGCCATTCGGTGAAAACGCCTCAGGAATATCAATCAATTTGGTAGCATCAGGAACAACGGTAACGTTAACGGTTGCTTCATCGCAATCATCATCTAAATCGCAAACTCGGTAGGTGAAACTGTCACCTCCTTTATAGCCATTTAATGGTGTGTAAAGAACCCTATTATATGCATCAACAGTAAAATTACCATTTACAGGCGAAAGGATTATTGCAACGGACTTAACTCCATCGGTCAAATAAGTATCGTTTGCTAAAACATCTATCAATATAGAAGTATTAATGAACGTTTCGGCCTCATCGTCCTGCGCATCAGGAGTATTATTCTCTCGGTTTAGAACCTCAACAACCATTTTGGCAAGAGCATAATCACCATCGATATCGGAAACTAAATACCAAAGTGAATCAATACCGAAGTAATCAGTTTTTGGAGTATAGGTTACTGATTTATCTGGATTCACAATTGCCGATCCATTAATAGGCTTAACATGAATCTTAACAGATGTACCACCATCATTCAAGTTCTTGTCGTTGAAGAGAACAGGGACAGCAACCGATCTATTCTTATAGGTTGTAATAGTATCGTTAACTGCAATAGGAACAAGGTTAGAGTTCTTAACATTAATTGTAACTGCCGCCGAAGAGCAATCGCTATCGAAATCGCATACCTGATAGTAGAATACATCCTCGCCCAAGTAATCGGTAGCAGGGGTATAAGTTACGGTGTTATCAACGTTGAGAACTGCAGATCCGTGCGATGGTAAGTTGTTAAGGATAAGTGTTAGCCCGCCATCCTCCATTCCAGAATCGTTGAAAAGCACATCAACAGTAACCGGTTGATTCTTTGAAGTACCTCGTCCATCTGGGTTTGCTTGTGGTTTATGGTCAACCCTATCCTTGATTGTAATAATAACCTTTGCAATTCCATAATCACCATCAGCATCAACCACCATGTAGGTTAACGAATCGGTACCCACAAACCAACTTGCAGGGAAATATTTGATATTTCGATTATCGAACACATATGCAAAACCATGCAATGGCCTGTTCATCAGTTTAATATAGTCCAAACCATCCTCTAAACCAGTATCGTTTGCCACAACATCGATGAGAATTGGGGCATTCATAACGGTTGAAATGGTATCCTTATTAGCAACTGGAACATAATTCACCTCCTTAACCACAACGGTTACAGTCGCTACATTACTAGTATCATTATTTCTGTCGGTAATAAAGTACTTAAACACTGCATCGCCTAAATAATCTGTAGCAGGAGTGAAGGTAACAGTATTGTCGGCTTTTACAACAACTACACCAGTTGAAATATTTGGATTTTCCTTGATGAATACTCTTATCCAGCCATCATCTAGTCCATCATCGTTAATTAAAACATCAATATCGACTGGGGTATTCTTAGAAGTTCCTCTGCGATCATCGTTAGCAATTGGTATAGCGTTTTGCTGATCTAGCACAGAAATTCGAACTGTGGCTATATCATAATCGCCATCTACATCCTCAACATAGTAAACAAATTCGTCATTTCCTATGAACCAATTGCCTGGAGTGTAAGTGATGGTATTGTCGGCATTAACAACTGCTGTTCCCCATCGTGGTGCAACGTGAACGTATAACCCTTTAATACCTTCGAACAGTAGGGAGTCGTTATCTAAGACATGTATCTGAACCGGAGTATTGACAAGGGTAGTAACAATATCATCGTATGCATCGGGGATCATATTTTTAACCTTTACATTGATGAAAACTGTTGCATCGTCGGAATCACCGTCGGAATCGGTTACAGTGTATTTAAACTGAACCTGTCCTAAATAAGTTCCATTAGGAGTATATGTTATCGTGTTATCGGCATTAACAGCAACCGTACCATAGGCAGGATCGGTTGTTTTGGTAACTTTTATTGGAGCATCCTCAAGTCCAGTGTCATTAATTAAGACATCAACAATTCTAGGTGTATTGTAGGTTGCACCACGATAATCGTCATTTGCAACGGGTAAATAATCTGGACGGTCAGAAACAGTAACAGTAACTGTTGCTACAGAGTAATCGCCATCTACATCCTCAACAAAGTACTGGAATGTTTCAGTTCCAACAAACATATAACTTGGAGTATAAGTTATTGTTCTATTTGCATTCACCACCACTGTTCCAAATTGTGGTGCCTTGTGGATCGACATACTGCCAAAACCATCGTCGAGTCCTGTATCGTTTAACAGTACATTAATATCGACTGGTATGTTTATTTGCGTTGCAGCATTATCGCTAAGAGCATTTGGAACGATATTAATACCTGATTTTACTCGTATAGTCACCTGGGCCTCATCGCTATCGCCATCGACATCGGTTACAGTATATCGGAAAGTTATTTCGCCAACAAAGTCGGTGGCCGGAGTATAGGTTACTGTTCCATCAACATTTACACTAGCAATTCCTTGCGCAGGTGCTTGACTGATAGTAACAGTGATAGGAGTATCATCCAAACCTGAATCGTTAAATAGAACATCGACAATAACAGAAGTATTAAAGCTACAACCGCGCCTATCATCATTAGCTATTGGTTGATAATCGGGTTTGTCGGTAACAATAACTGTAACAGTGGCAAAGGAATAATCGCCATCCACATCTTCAATTAGGTACTGGAATGTTTCGGTTCCAATAAACATGTAGCTTGGAGTATAGGTAATTGTTCTATTAGCATTTACTATAACAGTTCCAAATGCTGGAACTTTATAAATAGTAAGGCTTCCAAAACCATCGTCCAAACCTCTATCGTTTGCTAAAACATTTATATCGACAGCTTTATTAATAGTTGTAGAGGCATTATCGTTTACTGCTACAGGAATATTATTGGTTCCCGATTTCACATTTATTGTAACGGTTGCATCATCGCTATCGCCATCGGCATCGGTTACAGTGTAGGTAAATGTCATGGTTCCAACGAATCCAGTTGCAGGGGTGAATGTAACAAGATTGTCCGCTGGGTTAACAGTAGCAGTCCCCTGTGCAGGAATATCCTTGATGGAAACTGTTATTGGCACATCGTCCAATCCAGAGTCGTTAAATAGTACATCAACAACAGCTGACTCGTTAAAACTACATCCACGCCTATCGTCGACTGCCATAGGTTGATAATCGGGACGATCAGTTACTGTGACAGTAACCGTAGCCATTGAATAATCGCCATCTACGTCCTCAACTATATATTGGAATGTTTCGGTTCCAACGAACATATAGCTTGGTGTGTAGGTGATTGTTCTATTAGCATTTATAATTACAGAGCCATAAACAGGGGCTTTATGAATAATTAGATTTCCAAAACCATCGCCAAGTCCACCATCATTTGCTAACACATTAATATCGACTGGTGTATTTACGAGCGTTGAAGCATTATCGTTATTAGCCAATGGAACTACATTCACTCCAGCCTTAACGGAAACAGTTACAAGGGCATCATCGCTATCTCCATCTGCATCTGTAACTGTATAACGGAAAGTTATCACTCCTACATAATCTACTTCAGGGGTATATGTAACTGTTCCGTCGGGGTTTGCAATGGCCGTTCCTAGTGCAGGGATTTGGCTAATACTTACAACCACAGGAACATCCTGAAGGCCTGTATCGTTAAACAATACATCAATAATGGTTGGAGTGTTAAAACTACCACCACGACGGTCGTCGTTAGCAACAGGTAAGTAATCAGGTCGCTCAGTAACGGTAACAGTAACCGTTGCTAAAGAGTAATCACCATCAACATCCTCGATAAAGTACTGGAATGTTTCAGTACCAACAAACATGTAACTTGGAGTATAGGTGATGGTTCTATTAGCATTTACTGTTGCTGTTCCAAATAACGGTGCTTTATAAACATAAATACCGCCAAAACCATCGTCGAGACCTCTGTCGTTTGCCAAAACATTAATTTCGACAGATTGATTGATAATTGTTGTAGCATTATCGTTAACTGCAAACGGTACATTGTTGACTCCTGCCTTAACATTGATAGTTACAGTAGCATCGTCGCTATCGCCATCGGCATCGGTTACAGTATAGGTAAATGTCATAGTTCCAACAAAAGCTGTTGCAGGAGTAAAGGTTACAGTATTATCAATATTAACAACAGCATTACCTTGGGTTGGAAGATCTTTAATTGTAACAGTAACCGGAGCATCGTCTAAACCTGTATCGTTAAATAAAACATCAACAATAACTGGTTGCTCAAAACTACAACCTCTTCTATCATCTAATGCAACAGGCTTAAAGTCGGGGCGTTCTTTTACTAACACTTCAACCGTTGCCATTGAATAATCACCGTCAATATCCTCTATTATGTACTGGAATGTTTCCGTTCCAATAAACATATATGTCGGGGTATACGTAATCGTTCTATCGGCATTAACGGTGACACTTCCTAACACTGGGTTGGCTTTAATAGTAATACTCTTAAATCCATCTTCCAAGCCTCTATCGTTAGCCAATACATTTATTTTTTTAGGCGTATTGGTATACGTAGAATCTTTATCGTTAACAGCTACAGGAACAACATTAACCCCTGCCTTAACATTAACTCGCACGTTTGCCGAAGAGCAATCACCGTCAATATCGCATACCTGATAACCGAACGTCTCAGTTCCAACATAGCCATTATCAGGAGTATAAGTTACTGTGAAGTCGGGATTAACAATGGTTACACCATTTGCTGGAACTGAAGTTATTGTTACAGTAGCAACACCATCCTCGAGGCCAGTGTCGTTGAACAATACATCCACAATAACAGCTGTATTGAACGATGTTCCTCTTGAATCGTCACGAGCCACTGGGATATAATTTGGTTTAGCGGTTACGCTTACTGTAACAGTAGCAATATCGTAATCTCCATCGGCATCCTCGAGCAGATACTTGAAGTTATCAGAACCAATAAACCCTGTGTTTGGTGTATAGGTTACAGTTCGGTTTGAATTAACCACAACTACACCATTGCTTGGACTTTGGTAAACTCTAAGATCTTTGTAACCATCTTCCAATCCGCTATCGTTTGCAAGAACATTTATAATTTTAGCAGTATTGATAATAGTAGAAGTATTGTCGTCTACAGCATCAGGAACGTGGTTAACTGTTCTTACATTAATTGTAACAACTGCTTCTGATTCATCGGCGTTAGCATCGGTAACTTTATACTTAAAGGTTGCTATGCCAAGGTATCCGGTTGCGGGGGTAAATGTTACTGTATTATCAGCATTTGCAACAGCAGTACCTTTCGACACTTCGGGCAATTCAGAAATCGAAACAACAATACCGCCGTCCTCTAATCCATAATCGTTGAAAAGAACATCGACAACAACAGGAGTATTTAAACTGGTTCCTCTACTATCGGTTACTGCAACTGGGATATCGTTAACAAAAGTAACATTCATAGTAACAGTGGCATTGCCAAACGCCCCGCTATTATCAGTTACGCGGTAAACGAAAGTTTCTACGCCATTGAACAAGCCATTCGGAGTGTACTTAATTCGTTTATCGGACTCAACCACAGCAACTCCATTTGCTGGTTGTGACACAATGGTCACAGACAGAACTCCTTTATCCAATCCAAGGTCGTTACTTAGAACATCAATAATGATGGCTGATTTTTCATCTGTTGAGGAATTATCGTCAACAGGTCTAGGAGCAACATCGTCAAGGTTTGTAGCCGAAACATTACCGATAGTTAAACCCGAATAACTGGGCTCAATGCACGATGCGTCAACCGAAATGTGAATGGTATAGGGTTGATCTCCATCGGAGTCGTTATCGTCAATACCTGTCAGTGTAATTGTTTGAGGAGTATTCCAGTTGGAATTATCAAAAGTAAACGATGCAGGAGAAACAGTTCCCTCTCCAGTATCGCTGGAAACGAAGTTTATTTTAACATCGCTAGTGGGAGTTGTGTTCAATCGGATCGAAAACGTTGCAGTCTGTCCTGCTTCATTTGTTTTTAATCCGATGACAGGGAATACATCCACTCCCGCCTGATCCATATCTATGTTTATGACAGTAACATCGGCAGGGTTTAATCCATCATACATAGGGTCGAGGCTCGTTGCAGGGGCTAAAACAATGCTATAGGTTTGATTGCCATCGACTAATAAATCGGATATACCGGTAACAGTAACAGTTCGTGGAGTATTCCAGTTTGAGGGTGTAAAAACTAAACTCGTAGGAAGCACTGTTCCTTCTCCTGTATCACTGGAAGATATTGCAATTGTAACATTGCTGGTTGGCTCACTTGTTAGCACAACAGTAAATGTTGCTTGAACACCATCTTCCCGAGTATTGCCAGATATGGGCGAAACATTAAAACCAGCCACATCGTTATCGGTGACAGTAACTGAGATATCGGGAGGATTTAACGAGGAGTATTTAGTATCGGCGGCTGATGGTAATGAGGTTAAAATGCTAAATGCAACATTTCCATCCATCACAAAATTGTCGACGGGAGTAATTGTTATGGTTTGATTTACATTCCAAAGTGCCGGAGTAAAGGTTAAACTTGCTGGACTTACGGTTCCCTTTGCTGTATTCTCTGAAACTAAATTGAACTGAACATTGCTAGTAGGTTTCGAGCGCAACGAAACGGTGACATTAACAGGTGCGTCAGATTCCGAATAGGCAACTGAAGTTGAAGAAAATAGGTATCCAGCATTATCATCATCTCTATTTACAAGCGAAACACTCTGTAAATCGATATTATTATAGAGCAGATCCGAACTGACAACTGATTGCTTTATTATAGAATAGGCAACATCATCGTCGTCAACATCATCGTTTTGACCGGTTACAGTAACCTCCTGTAAGACATTCCAGTTAGCAGGCGTAAAGGTTAATGTTGTTGGGTTAGGAACACCCTCCAGCGAATTGCTTGTTGTAACTGTAATAACAACATTTGCAGTAGGTTGGCTAGATAATCGGATTGAGAATTTTGCTTGTCCCCCAGCCTCGGTGGTAAACAATCCACTTATTGGATTTACTGTTATGCCAACAACATCATTATCGTTGTTAGTAACCGATACATCCGAAGGATTCAGGTTATTATACTTGCCATCGGTACTTACCGCAGGTGTTGTTACAATTGAGAAAACTTTATTGCCATCGGCAACAAAATCATCTACTCCAGTTATAGTTACCTGCTGTTCAGTACTCCAGTTCGAAGGAGTAAACGTTAAACTCATTGGGGAAACAATTCCTTCGGCTGTATTGCTTGAGCTTAAAGCTAAAGTAACATTTGCTATTGGGCGTGTATTTAAACGCACCCTAAAAGTTGCTGTTGTTCCAGCCTCGCTGGTTACCAATCCTGCTAACGGGGTTAAAGTAAATCCGGCAACATCTTCATCAGTATTGGTAACCGAAACATCGGCAGGATTAAGTCCGTTGTACCTTGAATCGGCACTTACTGCGGCAGATGTAATAATATTGTAAAGAACGTTGTCATCGTCCACATCATCATTAACACCAGTTGCTGTAACTGTTTGAGGTGTGCTCCAATTGCTACTGTTGAAAGTTATACTCAACGGAGCAACAGTCCCTTCAGCGGTATTACTCGATGAGAAACTTATGGTAACATTGGCTGTTGGGCGAGTGTTGAGTCTAATTGTAAACGAATCCGACCCACCTAATTCTGTAGTAACCAATCCTGACGTTCTGCTTAAAGTAATTCCGGCAGTATCGTTATTAATGTTTGTCACACTCACATCGGGCACATTTAACCCATTATACTTAGGATCAGTACTTGTTGTGTTTCCAGTGATAATTGAATATGCCACATTGCCATCGTCAATGTCATCGTCGACACCAGTAATGGTAACGGTTTGCAATTCGTTCCAGTTTAACGGAGTAAAAGTTATTGATGCAGGCGAAACAGTACCTTCGTTCAAATTATTTGAACTTATTGATATCGTTACGTTAGCAGTTGGTTGAGTATTTAACCTAACTGAGAAGGATGCAACACCTCCAGCTTCGGTAGTATTTAATCCTGCGGTAGGGTTAACCGTAACTCCTGCTGTATCGTTATCAGTATTTACAACAGAAACATCCGGCACAGCCATTCCTGAATACTTTGTATCAGAGCTTGTAGCCGCACTGGTAATAACAGTATAGTTAACATTATCATCGTCAATCAAATCGTCAACACCTGTTATAGTAACAGTTTGGGCAACGCTCCAATTAGTTGGTGTAAAAGTAATTGTTACCGGAGACACCGTTCCTTCGTTTGTATTACTTGAACTTAAGGTGAAAGAAACATCCGATAGAGGTTTACTAGACAAACGAACAGTAAAGGTTGCTGTTCCTCCAACTTCGGTAGTTGTTAACCCCGATGTTTGACTAAAAATGAAACCAGCAGTATCGTTATCTCTGTTAACTACCGTTACATCATCAACAGCTCTATTATTGTAGTTTGCATCAGTGCTTGATGCGTTTCCAGTTACAATAGAATAGGTGATGTCGTCATCGTCTACATCGTCATCAACAGGGTTTACTGCGATGGTTTGTGCAGCATTCCAGTTTGCTGTTGTAAACGTTACTGACGAAACAGATATTGTTCCCTCGTTTGTATTATTCGACGATAATGATATTGTCACATTAGAAGTTGGTTGAGTATTGAGAACAATACTAAATGTAACAGAACTACCATTCTCATTTGTTGTTAAATTAGTGGGCGTAACGGTTATGCCTGCAATATCATTATCGTTATTAGTTACAGAAACATCGTCGGGGTTAATTCCGCTATACAACGGATCAGAGCTTACTGCTGCCGAAGTAATGATTGTGTAAGCCTGAGGCCCATCTGCAACAGCATCGTTAACTCCTGTAACTGTTATTGTTTGAGGCGTACTCCAGTTCGTTGTTAAAAATGTAATAGATGCTGGCGATACGGTTCCCTCAGCAGTATTGCTCGACGATAATCCGATTGTTACACTAGCAGTTGGTTGGCTTGCCAGAACAACATTAAACGAAGCAGTTCCTCCTGATTCATTCGTTGTTAAACCAACAATTGGATCCACAACAATACCCACAACATCGTTGTCCAAATTCGTTACAGAAACATCAGGAACAACCATATTGCTATACTTTGCATCGCTACTCGATGCGTTTGCAGTAATTATAGTATAAGTTCTATCTCCATCGTCAACAAAATCGTCTACACCAGTTACCTGCACACTTTGAATTGTATTCCAGTTTGCTGTTGTAAATGTTATAGATGTAGGTGATACAAAACCCTCGTTTGTATTGCTCGAACTAATTCCAATGGTAACATCAGCCACAGGTTTGCTGTTCAAACGAATACCAAAAGTAACAGTTCCACCCGCCTCTGTAGTTGTTAAACCAACAGTAGGACTAACTGTTACACCTGCAACATCATCATTAGTATTAACAACTGAGACATCTGCGACATTCATATTGTTATAGCGAGAGTCAGTACTCGATGCGTTGGATGTAATTATTGTATAGCTAATATTACCATCATCAACATCATCATTAACACCTGTCACTGTAATTGTTTGATTAGCACTCCAGTTAGTAGAATTAAATGTTACACTTGTCGGCGAAACATTTCCCTCGGATGTATTGCTCGATGAAAGCGTTATAGACACCGGTTGGGTTGGTTGACTATTTAATCTTATTGTAAATGAAGTTGATGGCCCTGTTTCGTAAGTTGTTAATCCACTGGTAGGAGTAACAATTACTCCAGCAGCATCGTTGTTAATGTTTGTAACATTAACATCTGCAACAGTTAAACCGTTGAACAAAGGATCGACACTTGTGGTGGCAGATGTTATTATTGAGTAAGCGACATCTCCATCGTCAATTAAATCGTCAACACCTGTTATTGTCACAGTTCTATTGGCACTCCAATTGGCAGATGTAAACGTAATGCTTGTTGGCGATACCGTTCCTTCCAAGGAATTGCTCGAACTTAATGTGAATGTAACATCTGCAGATGGTTGACATGCTAAACGTGCAGTAAATGTTGCTGTTCCACCTAGTTCTGTTGTTGTTAGGCCCGATGGAGCATTTATTATCACCGCGGCAACATCATTGTCGATATTACTTAGAGTTAAGTCTGCAGGGTTGATATTATTATAGTATGAATCGGTACTGGATGATGCATCTATTACAATTGAGTAAGTTATGTTTCCATCAATTACTACATCATCAACACCTGTTACTGTAACTGTTTGCGGAGTACTCCAATTTGCTGGAGTAAACTGTACGTTTGAAATTGTTAGAGAGCCTTCTGTTAAATCGGAACTGCTAACAGGAATTGTGACATTTGCCGTAGGTTGAGTTTTAAGTACAATAGTAAATGTAGCTGTTCCTCCTGCCTCTGTTGTATTCCCCGATATTGCTGAAACGGTTATGCCGGGCTCGCGTACAGTAATAGTAGCATTACTGCTCATTGGAACCTCACAATTTGCATTGCTTGCTCTTACCTCAAAAATGTTCGATCCAATCGTTAAATTAACTGCTGGAACAGTAATTACTAAATTACCGCCTGTGCTAGTGCCCGAAGTTATAAATGTTCCTGCTTTATAAATATTATAGGTAACACCCGACTGTGACGATTGAACAGTAATTGAGCCATTAGCTCCAGGGTCAACAGTACTTCCTACTAAAGTTAGCCCAATGGTTGGCTGATTTATTACAGAAATGGTGAATTGAGGCGAGGTTGCCACGCAACCATCCTTGGTTACTTTTAATGTGTAGTTTGTTCCTGCATCAGTTAAAACAGCACCAGTCTTAGTATACTGTTTTGTAGTGGATATAACCGAAGTTCCCTTTTTCCATTCATAAGTAGCATTGTTTTCAACAGCACTTAGAGCAATCTCTTCGCCAACACAAACATTAGCATCGCCAGTAAATGTTGTTAATGGTGAAATAAGAACCTGAAAATTCCTTGTTGATATACAACTTCCTTTCTGAATAGTTAACGACCAATTTCCAGCATAACTGCCAGCTGCCAACGAGAGTGTTTTTGAAGTTCCCATTGTTGTTGTTCCATACTTCCAGGTGTACGACGTTGCTCCCGTTTCCTGTGCAACAAGGTAAAGTGCTTGCCCTACGCATAAAGTTGTATCTCCACTGAACTCCAAATCAGGACTAGTATAAACTGCAAACTCCTGAATAGCCTGCGAGAGGCCATCGTCTACCATAACGTAGATAATTGCATTGCCGGACTTGTTAGCAACGGGTGTTACTTGAATTGTTCGGTTTGCGCCAGTTCCTCCCAAGACAATTGAACTGTTGGGCACAAAAGTAGGATCGGCCGAATAAGCCGTAACAATTAAATTGCCCGCAGGGGTTTCAGTCCCATCGCCAACTGTAAATGGAATAGTTGGAGAAGGTGTGTTTGTACATAAATTTTGATCGGCAATTGACGAAATGGTCGGCGGTGTATTTACAGTAAGATACACCTTATCTTGATTCATCGACTCCTTGTTAGAATTATTCCAAGCTTTATAGTCGAACGAAGTTCTTCCAATCCAGTTAGTTGTTGGGGTAAATGTTAAGTTAGGAAGATTTGCCAAGGTAATTTCCTGACCAATAGTTACTGCAGCACCTGAAAGTCGGAGCGTTCCGTTGGTTGGTAAAGACAATACTCTGATTCGATTTAAAGGATCCTCTGCAGGGTCAAAGAATTTCTTCGTAAAATCAAGTTGAGTGAATGTTATGTTATTATTTGGTAATCCTTCCTTATAAATATCTCCAACGTAAGGTCGCAATCCATCAACGCATTTTGTTTCACTCTGCGTTACATTCAAGGTTATTTGCGAATACCCTAGATCAATGGCATTAAACCATGTATTCATGGTATTTTTATTCCCATTAAAGTTTACATCCTCCAAAGCCGAATTCCACGACCATGTACGAGGAATATTTTGACCTACGACTAAGTTCTTGCGCCGTGTTTCATCCATCAAACCGCCACCAGTTTCATCACCCCAACGCGATATGAAGGTGTCGTCCCAATAAATTGATGTATTAAGTTTCTTGAAGGGTCTAACTGCATTAGTCTGAACACCGTCGAGTCGTTCCACATCATACATGGGGAAGTGGGTTGGTCCGCGCCCTAAGAAAGTTGCTGATGCCCGATATGTTCCAACAGGAACCTCGGCTCCCGCATCAGTCCTAAAATTCCAAACAATATAGTTGTTGCCCTTCTTCATGTCGCGAAAAATAACCCTGTCGCTACCCGAAGTTGAATAGGTCCCATCGCCATCCAAATCTAGAAGAATTGCTGTAAACCCGTCAATATTGGAATTAATCTTGAATAATGCTATAGAATTATAGGCACAACTCGGCATGTTTTTTTCCAAGTTAATAGTATTGCTTGGGAAAGTTAACTGCTGGGGCGTTCTGCTGTAGTTATAATCGAAAAATAGCTCATTATCGGCCCAAACTTGAACTGTAGGAGCGGCAAGACGGGTATTTGGCCAAACACTCCTGTCGGGATCGTTTAAATAAATTCGATACTCATAAGCATTTGCAGTTTGGTCGTTATCCTTACTCTGCGCCCGCTTTATATAGTTACTCTCAGTTACAGGTTTTATTAAACCATAAGAGTTTGACTGAAAGATAAAGGAATATGGATAAAACTGAAAGTTAATTTTATTGATAAATTCATCAGATGTAAAAACAAAGAAGTACGAGTTAACACTATAACTAGTAAAACTGGTGGTGGTCATTTGCCATGCTTTTGACCACAACCTCCCTGCTGATACGTTGGGAGCTCCAGGGTTGGTGATAATGTTATCGTTTGCATCGGTAACAGTAACATCAAAGAACTCCAAAGCAAATCTATTTAGCCAATACGAGGTTTCGTCAAACTCAATATAGTAATCACCAGTTGCTGCTGCCGTAAAACTGTATGCGTTATAACCTCCACTAATTGTTGTTCCATTAAGCTTTACACCGTTTGGCCCTGTAATAGCCTGTGTATAGTTAGATATATATCCTGTTCCAGATGTGGGCACATTACGTTCTGTGAAAATAATCGTACCGCTGGGATTTTTTACCCTAAAGTAAACTCGGCCTGCATCGGTAATGTTGCTAGAGTAACTACCGCTAAGCTTCATACCAAAATACATCTTTTCGCCAGCTCTTAATCTAATATTAATACGCTTATCAACAGGGCAATCGTACATCCCAAAACCCTTTTCACTGTCGAACACATTAAACTCTAACCATAGCCTATCGCTAGAATTTGGCATCAACTGCTTTGTTCCTTCTTGCGCCACTAAATTTGTGCTAAACAGAATTGAAACTAGCACCAACAGATTAAGTAAAAGTTTTCTCATATCTGATAAATTTCCATTTATTTAAATGCAAAAAAATAAGTCAAAGAAACCCCTCAGAGGCCTTTAACTCACTGTGTTATAATACTTAAAACGTTTTCTGTTAAATTCTGCAAAAATAACAATCAAAACGAAACCAACACACAAAATCATCGTTTAAAGCAAAATTTAAAAGTATCAAAAGTTATGAATCGCTGCGATATTCAACAAAAGAGCAACTTTTGATATTTGTTTAATGAGCAACAAGTTACAACAATTTCCGAAACCTAGGTTTATGTTTCCTTAAATTGTTATTTGGCAAACAATGATTTTGATAAAACCAAGCTAATGTAACACCAATGTATCTTCTTTATTTGTAAGGGCTCATTTACCTTAGATTATTCACCAAAAGCATTACTAGCAAGGGAACTGAATGTTTGATTACTTCCTCATTAGCCATAAATTGCGAAGAGTGAAGCTGGTAGTGTTCAAAATTCGGAAATCCAACTCCGATTCTAAAAAAAACGGATGGTATTTGCTGACTGAAGTATGCAAAATCGTCTGTTGTCATTCTTGGTTCAAGCACAACAACTCTTTCATGTCCTAAAAAATCTGATGAAAGTTTACTGAAAACTTCCGTTAGTTGTGGATTGTTATACACCGATGGGTAGCCCTTTCTAATCTCAACAATGCACTCGCCACCCATCGATTGAGCAATTCCTTTCGCGTATGACTCAATCAACGCGTGAGCCCTGCTTCTCCATGTCTCATCCATTGTTCGGAACGTTCCCTCGATAGATACCTCGTTGGGAATTATATTGGTTGCACCGTTTGCAATTACTTTCCCAAACGAAAGCACTGTAGGAACCAATGCTGGAGAATTCCTGCTAACAAAAGCCTGCAGATTAATAATTATGCTCGAAGCAATAACAACAGGATCGACCAATGTATGCGGCAAAGCTGCGTGCCCGCCTTTTCCTTTCACGGTTATATAAACTTCATCGCCTGAGGCCATGTACCTACCCGAGCAAAAACCAACCTTTCCGGCCTCCAACTCTGGCAATACGTGCATTCCAATCATCAGATCTGGCCTGTACTGAGAGAACTCTACGGATTCCAATATTGCCTTTGCTCCACCAGGGAGTTGCTCCTCGCCCGATTCGAATATCAACACAACTCTTCCACTCCAATACTCCTTTAAGTCATCGATAATTATTCCAGCACCAATTAACGAGGCCATATGAATATCGTGACCACAAGCATGCATCGCTCCAGACTTAACAGATTTAAAATCCAAACTCGTTTCCTCGTTTACTGGGAGCCCATCAAGCTCGGCTCTAATCCCAATGGTTTTGCCTGGATTACTACCTTTTATTACTGCAAGAAAACTTGTTTGGCCCTTAACTGGAATCACCTCAATTCCCTTTTCCTCGAAGATTGATTTAATATAATTCGCAGTGTTGAACTCCTGAAACGATAACTCCGGATTTTTATGAATATATCTTCGATATTCAATTATCGATTGGTAATATTTCTGAGCTAATTCTGATATTTTTGCTTTCATTGACTCCATCTATTCTTCTGATGATATTTAATCGAATCTATCTTTCTGCTTATCTTAAATTTTTGAACTCGATGTGTG
>Ga0075012_10002970_pt1 | contig 16421 bp, 14 predicted proteins | sample All_14_2_FD_71474 | JGI IMG/M metagenome (GOLD analysis project Ga0075012, IMG submission 71474) | Freshwater microbial communities in response to fracking from Pennsylvania, USA - Allegheny Zone_MetaG_DW_15 | ecosystem: Environmental > Aquatic > Deep subsurface > Groundwater > Drilled... | reverse complement strand
GAAGACCTGTTCGGGGCCGGGGTGGTCGCCGGGGCCGCCGGGCGGCGGGCCGGGCTGGGCCAGGGCCGGGGTGGCGAGGAGGACGGCGGCGAGGGTGAGGCGGACAATCATGAAGGGCTCCCGATACTGGCCCGGACAGTCACAGTCCCCTTGGGCGAGGGCGGGGCAGGCAGGTTTCAATCGCGTTTCAGAAGGTCAACGCCATTGGTCATAGCGATTATAGCGGAAGGGTGACGCGGGCGGTCAGTCCGCCTTCGGGGCGATTGACCAGAACGGCGTCGCCGCCGTGGGCCCGGGCGACCGACCGCACGACGGCCAGGCCAAGGCCGATGCCGCCGGTCTCGCGGTTGCGCGAGGGCTCGCCCCGGAAGAAGGGTTCGAAGACCCGCTCGCTGTCGGCGTCGGAGACGCCGGGGCCATCGTCGTCGATCTCGATCACCGCCTCGCCGTCGCGGGCGAAGACCCGGCCGCGGACCGCGCCGCCATACTTCAGGCCGTTGTCGACCAGATTGCTGACCATGCGGCGCAGGGCCACCGGGTCGCCATCGATGACCAGCTTCTCGCAGGTCTCGGCGGTGGCGTTGGAGCCGGTCTCGGCGGCCTCGTCGAGAATGCTCTCGACCAGCGAGGCCAGCTCCAGCCGGACCCGCTCGCGCGGGCGGGTGGCGTCGGCGACAAAGCTCATGGTCGCGGCGATCATGGCTTCCATCTGGTCGATGTCGCCGGCGAGCTTGGCCCGCAGGTCCTCGGGCGCGGCCTCGATGCGGAACTTCAGCCGGGTAAGGGGGGTGCGCAGGTCATGGGCGATGGCGCCGACCATGGCGGTGCGGTCATCGACATAGCGGCGCAGGCGTTCCTGCATCTGGTTGAAGGCGGCGGCGGCGGCGGTCACCTCGCTGGAGCCCTTCAGATCGAGGGGCGGGGAGCGGGGGTCGCGGCCGAGGCGGTCGGCAGCCTGAGCGAAGGCGGCGATGGGCGAGGAGAGGCGGCGGGCGAAGAGCCAGGCCAGCGGCGCGATCAGCAGGATGGTCAGGCCCAGGGTCAGCAGAACCCGCATCTGCCAGGCGTCCCAGCGGAAGCTGGCCTTGGGGCTGACCACAAGCCACTGGCCGTCAGTCTGGCGGACGCCGATCTCGAAGGGGGCGAAGATCACCCGCTCGTCCGGGCGACGCCGGTAGGCGTCTTCGCCGGGCGGTCCGGGAGGCGGGCCGCCGGCCGGCGGTCCGACGCGCAGCAGCCGGGACTCGACCCGTCGGTCGCCGCGCATCAGCTTCATCTTGGCCGAACCGTTGGTGACGATGACGATGCGGTCGGCGGGGAGGCCAAGGCTGTCCGCTAGATCGCGGCGGAACTCGTTGCGCCAGCGGGAGCGTCGGGGGGATTCCTCCGGCGCGTGACGGGTCAGGCGGGAGACAAGGGGGCGGCTTTCATTGACCGAGAAGGTGCCGGGCTTCGACAGGGCCTCGGTCACCTCGGCCAGACGATAGGCTTCCGGCGCCGGGGGCGGCAGGCTGAACAGCATGACGGTGCTGATGGCCGGCACGGCGATCAGGCTGATGATCACCAGCCCCATGACCTGGGCGAAGAGGGGCGCGCCGCGGAAGCCGAGTTTCATGAGCCGCGCGTGACCTTGGGAACGAACATATAGCCTTCGCTGCGGACCGTGCGGATCAGTTCGCCGCCGTTGGAGCCGTCGTCCAGCTTCTTGCGCAGGCGGCTGATCTGGACGTCGATGGCGCGATCGTAGGCATCGGAGTCGCGGCCGCGGGCCATGTCGAGCAACTGGTCGCGGGTGAGGATGCGCTGGGGGCGTTCGACGAAGGCGCGGAGCAGGGAGAACTCGCCGCTGGACAGGTTGACCATGACGCCGTCGGGGGAGCGCAGCTCGCGGCGGACAAGGTCGAGGCGCCAGCCTGAGAAGTGGCAGGCGGCGCTGATGGCTTCCTCGCTGCCGGGGGCCGGTTCCTGACGACGGCGCAGGACGGCGCGGACGCGGGCCAGCAGCTCGCGCGGATTGCAGGGCTTGGGCAGGTAGTCGTCGGCGCCCAGCTCCAGGCCGACGATGCGGTCGGTGTCCTCGCCCATGGCCGAGAGCATGATGATCGCCGGGCCGCCCGGCTGGGCGGTCAGGCGGCGGCAGATGGACAGGCCGTCCTCGCCGGGCATCATCACGTCCAGAACGATCAGATTGACCGGACCGCGGGCCAGGGCCAGCTCCATTTCCCTGGCGTCGCCGGCGGTTTCGACCTGATAGCCGTGCTGGCCGAGGAATTCGGACACGACATCGCGAATGCCCGGGTCGTCGTCGACCATCAGGATGCGAACGGGCGCGTCGTCGGTGGCGGCGGTTTCAAGGGTCAAGGTCTGCTCCATGCGAACACTCTTGTCTGCCCGCGTCTCGCCACGATTGCAGGGTCGACATACGGCTGCAACGGTCCGGCCTCAAGGAGGGGCGGGTTCCCAGCAGGAGTGTCCTCATGATCCGTCGTCTTTCCCTGGCCTGTGCCGTCATCCTGGTCGCCGCGTCGGGCGCCCAGGCGCAGGGCATGCGCGCCGATCCCGATGCCAACAAGGACGGCTATGTCAGCAAGGCCGAACATCTGGCGGTCAGCGCCCAGCGGTTCAAGCGGATGGACGCCAACGGCGACGGGGTGATCGACGCCGCCGAGCAGGCGCGGGTCGCCCAGTTCATGGGCGGAAACAATCCGCTCAAGCCGGCCGATCTGAACAAGGACGGCAAGGTCACCCGCGCCGAGTTCGACACGGCGATGAACGTGCAGTTCGTCCGGGCCGACAACAACAAGGACAACCGGCTGAGCAAGGCCGAGCTGGACGCCATGCGGGCCCGGCGCGGCAAGTAGTCAGCTGTGGCGGGGGGCGAGGTCCTCCGCCGGTTCTTCCCGCGATGTGCCGAGGGCAAGGTCGGAGACGTAGGGGTTGGCCTTGCGCTCGAAGCCGAAGGTGCTCATCGGGCCGTGTCCGGGGACGAAGGCGACATCGTCGCCCAGCGGCCAGAGCTTGCCGGTGATGGCCTCGATCAGGTCGTTGAAGTTGCCGCGCGGAAAGTCGGTGCGGCCGATGGAGCCCTTGAAAAGAACGTCTCCCACCTGAGCGAAGCGGGCCTCGCGGTGGAAGAAGATGACGTGGCCGGGGGTGTGGCCGGGGCAGTGATAGACCTCGAACTGCGTCTCGCCGAGGGTGACGACGTCGCCGTCGTGCAGCCAGCGGTCGGGGGTGAAGCCGGCGGCGTCGGGGATGCCGTACTGCTGCCCGCTGGACTCGATGCGGTCGATCCAGAACTGGTCGTCGGGATGCGGCCCCTCGATGGGAACGCCGGTGGCGGCCTTGATCGCCGAGGCGGCGCCGGCGTGGTCCATGTGGCCGTGGGTGATCCAGATCTTCTCCAGCGTCAGGCCGTGGTCTTCCAGAGCCTTCATCAGGCGCGGGACCTCGCCGCCGGGATCGATGATGGCGGCCTTCAGGGTCTTGGCGCACCAGACGATGGTGCAGTTCTGCTGCAGGGGCGTGACGGGCGCGATCACCGCGCGGATGGGGGGCTCGCTCACGGCGGGGCTCCTGAAACGTTCAAAACCGGGTCGCTCATATGATCGGTGTTCAGGGAGGCGATTGAAAGCCCCCCGCGACGCCAAACGAAAAAGGCCCGGGGGTGAACCCGGGCCTTTGACGTCTATGGACTGACGATCAGTCGGGCGATTTGGTGTCGCCGACGCCGTGCAGTTGGGCGGCCAGGGGGCTGGGCCCCGGACCGTCGTCGTCGATCTGCCCCAGGCCCTTGCCGAGCCGCGAGTTGCGGTAGCCGTAGCCGATGTAGATCAGGGCGCCGAGGCTGAGGTAGCCGCCGAGCAGCACCGCCGGGATCATGTCGCCGGTCATCGCCTTGGTGACGATGTCGAACATCAACGGCGCGATCATCACCAGGGCGAAGAAGATGCCCAGAAGCGGGGTTATGACGCCGCCCGGAGCGCGGAACGGCCGCTCCAGATCGGGCCGCGATTTGCGCAGCCAGAGAACGCTGATGCAGACGATGCCGAAGGCGGTCGCGGTGCCGAGGCTGACCAGATCGCCAAGGATGTCGATCGGCAGCAGGGCGGCGGCGACGGCGATCAGGATGCCCAGGATCAGGGTGCCGACCCAGGGCGTCTTGAACTTGCTGTGCAGGGTGGCGAACACCTTGGGCAGCAGGCCGTCACGGGCCATGGCGTAGAAAACGCGGGTCTGGCCGTAGGTGAGGATCAGCATCACCGAGGACAGGCCGGCGACAGCGCCGACTTTGATCAGGACCGAGAACCAGTTCATGCCCATGCGGTCGACCGCCAGGGCGATCGGGGCGGGCACGCCCAGTTCGCGGAACGGCACCACGCCGGTCAGCACGGCCGCGACCAGCATGTAGATGATGGTGCAGACCAGCAGCGAGCCGAGGATGCCGAAGGGGATGTCCTTCTTGGGGTTCTTGGCTTCGGCCGCGGCGGTCGAAACCGCTTCAAAGCCGACGTAGGCGAAGAAGATCACCGATGCGGCCCGGAAGATGCCGGGGACGCCGTATTTGAAGCCGCCTTCGTTGGCCGGAATGAACGGCGTCCAGTTGGAGACGTTGATGAAGGCCAGGCCCATGGCGATGAACAGCAGCAGCACGCCGACCTTGATCAGCACGATGACATTGTTGACCGAGGCCGATTCCGACACGCCGAGCATCAGCAGGCCGGTGACGGCGAGGATGCCAAGGGCGCCCAGCAGGTTGAAGCCACCGCTCATCGGGAAGGTCAGACCCTCGGGGGTCTGGACCGCCTGGATGAAGCTGGTCGTCCACTCCGGTGGAATGAGCATGCCGAAGTTGCCCAGCAGGCTGACCACATTGGCCGACCAGCCCGCCGCGACGGTGGAGGCGGCGACGCCATATTCGAGGACCAGAAGCCAGCCCATGGTCCAGGCGAAAACCTCGCCCAGGGCGGTGTAGCTGTAGGTGTAGGCCGAGCCGGCGACCGGCATGGTCGAAGCCAGTTCCGCGTAGCAGAGACCGGCGAAGACACAGGCGAAGAAGGCGACCACAAAGGACAGCAGAACCGCCGGGCCAGCGAAGTTGGCGGCGGCGTTGCCGGTCATGACGTAGATGCCGGCGCCGATGATGCAGCCGATTCCGAGGAACAGCAGGTTCATCGGGCCAAGCGTGCGCTTGAGCTGGTGGTTGTCAGCCTCGCTCTGTACCTGCTCGATGGATTTACGAAGGAAAAGGCGGTTTCCGCGTGGTGCGGCGTCTGCGGACATGCGTCTCGCTCCCCTAAAGCCGGCTCCCCGCCGGCAGTCACAGGGGCGGGACGTTAGCAGTAAAGCGGCGTTGCGCAACGCCTTGCGGTGACGTGGATGATTTAGGGCACTAAACGCATCAGCAATGCTGCCGATTGAGGAAATCCTGCCCGCCCTGAAGGCGGCCCTGGTTAACGGTCCCAATGTGGTGCTGGTCGCCCCGCCGGGCGCCGGCAAGACCACGGGGGCGCCGCTGGCCCTGCTGGATGCGCCGTGGGCGGAGGGTGGCAAACTGATTCTGCTGGAGCCGCGGCGGCTGGCGGCGCGGGCGGCGGCGGCGCGGATGGCCCAGACCCTGGGCGAGCGGGTCGGGGAGACGGTCGGCTACCGCGTCCGCATGGACAGCAAGGTCTCGGCCCGGACCCGCATCGAGGTGGTCACCGAGGGGGTGTTCACCCGGATGATTCAGGACGATCCGGGCCTGGACGGCGTGGCCGGGGTGCTGTTCGACGAGTTTCACGAGCGCAGTCTCGATGCCGATCTGGGCCTGGCGCTGGCGCGGGACAGTCAGAAGCTGCTGCGCGAGGACCTGCGGCTGCTGGTCATCTCGGCGACCCTCGACGGGGCGGCGGTGGCGCGATTGCTGGAGGATGCGCCGGTCATCGAGAGCCAGGGCCGGGCCTGGCCGGTCGAGACCCGTTACCTGGGCCGTGACCCGGCGGCGCGTCTGGAGGACCAGATGGCGCGGGCGGTGCGCAAGGCCCTGGCCGAGGAGGGCGGCAGTCTGCTGGTCTTCCTGCCGGGGCAGGGGGAAATCCTGCGCACCCGTGACCGGCTGGCCGAGGCGGGACTGCCGGCCAATGTCGATCTGGCGCCGCTGTATGGCGCCCTGGACCCGCGCGATCAGGACGCCGCCATCCGCCCGGCGACAGCGGGTCGGCGCAAGGTGGTGCTGGCCACCTCGATCGCCGAGACCAGCCTGACCATCGAGGGCGTGCGGGTGGTGATCGACAGCGGGTTCGCCCGCGTGCCGCGCTATGACCCGGCCAGCGGTCTGACCCGGCTGGAGACGGTGCGGGTGTCGCGGGCGGCGGCCGATCAGCGTCGGGGCCGGGCGGGACGGACCGAGCCGGGCATCTGCTACCGGCTTTGGGAAGAGCCGGAGACGCGGGCTCTGGTCCCGTTTGCCAGACCGGAGATCCTGGAGGCGGACCTGTCCGGGTTTGCCCTCGATCTGGCGCGCTGGGGCGCCCGGTCGGCCGATGACCTGGATTTTCTGGATCGGCCGCCGAGCGGCGCCTTCAGCGAGGCCCGCGCCCTGCTGGGCCGACTGGAGGCGCTGGACGCCGACGGCGGGCTGACCGCGCACGGACAGGCGCTGTCGCAACTGCCGCTGCCGCCGAGGCTGGCCCATATGGTGATCCGGGGCGCGGCGGGCGGGCAGGGACTGCTGGCGGCGAAGATCGCGGCCCTGCTGACCGAGCGAAACCTGGGCGGCCGCGACGCCGACCTGCGCCACCGGCTGGAACAGTTCGATCGCGACCGCTCGCCCCGGGCGAGAGACGCCCGCTCGCTTGCTGAGCGCTGGGCCCGGTTGGCGGGGCGACCGGACGGCCGGGCGCCGCTGGACGTCGGATTGTTGCTGGCCGAGGCCTTTCCGGAGCGGGTGGCCAGGGCGCGGGGCAAGGGGGGCGAGTTTCAGCTGGCCAACGGACGTGGCGCCCATCTGGAGCCGACCGACGCCCTGGCCCGCGAGCCCTGGCTGGCGATCGGCGAACTGGGCGGCGGGGCGTCGCGGGATCGCATCCTGCTGGCCGCGCCGGTCGATCCGGACGCCCTGCGCGAGGCGTTCAGCGCGCGGCTGACGCGGGAAGACCGGCTGCAGATCGAACAGGATGGCAAGGTGCGCGGGCGGCGGCTGCTGCGCCTGGACCGGCTGGTGATCGAGGACCGGCTGATCGAGAAGCCCGACAAGGCGATGATCCTGGCGGCCCTGCTGGACCATGTGCGCCGCGAGGGACTGTCGGCCCTGTCGATGGGCGAGGCAAGTGGATCGCTGCTCCAGCGGGTGCGGTTTCTGAGGGCCGGCGACGAGACCTGGCCGGACATGTCGGAGGCGGCGCTGATCGCCGGGCTGGACGACTGGCTGGCCCCGGTTCTGGACGGCAAGCGGACGCTGGCCAGCCTGACCGACGGGGAGATCGAAAACGCCTTGCGGACCCTGATCCCCTGGGATGTGCAGAAGCGGATCGACGCCGCCGCCCCGGCGAAATGGACGGCGCCGACCGGCTCGCGGCTGGGGATCGACTACGGCGCCGAGGCCGGACCGACCCTGTCCGTGCGGGTGCAGGAACTTTATGGACTGGAGAGCCATCCGACGGTCGGCGGCCGGCCGCTGGTCCTGGCCCTGCTGTCGCCGGCCCACCGGCCGATCCAGGTGACCCGCGACCTGCCGGCCTTCTGGCGGGGATCATGGAAGGATGTGCGGACGGACATGAAGGGCCGCTATCCCCGGCATGTCTGGCCCGAGGAGCCGTGGAAGGCCCAGGCGACGACACGGGCCAAGCCGCGGGGGACGTGACGGATTCTGAATACCTCTCCCTGAGGGAGAGGTCGGACCCGTTCGGGTCCGGGTGAGGGTTTACGGTCGGGGCAGGACGGTAGCCGTCCGTAAGCCCTCATCCGGCCCTTCGGGCCACCTTCTCCCGCCGGGAGAAGGATCGAAGATCGTTAGCCGATGAGGCGGTCGGTCACCGCGTAGATCATGATGCCGGTGGCGACTGACAGGTTGAGGCTGTCGGCGCGGCCGCGCATGGGGATCTTGACGTTGACGTCGCAGACTTCGGCCAGTTCGGGGGGCAGGCCCTGGGCTTCGTTGCCCATCAGGATCAGGGTCGGGTTGCGATAGTCGGCCGAATGGTGGCTGCTGGTGGCGGTCAGCAGGGTGCCGACCACGGCGCCGGGCCAGGTCTGGCGCCAGGCGATGAAGTCCTCGGCGGTGGCGCGGAACAGGGGCACGGCGAAGATCGAGCCCATGGTCGCCCGGACGCCCTCGACCGAATAGGGGTCGCAGCAGTCGCCGACGAGAATGACACCGCCGCCGCCGGCCGCGTCGATGGTGCGGACCACGGTGCCGAGGTTGCCCGGATCGCGGACCCGGTCGAGGGCCACCCAGCAGGGATTGGAGGCCGGATCGAGGCTGGAGAGGGGGGCGAAGCGCTGGCGGAAGATGGCCAGGGCCGGCTGGGCGTTGTCGCGGCGGGCGATCTTTTCGAGGATTTCGGCGGTCACCTCGATGACCTCGCCGCCGGCGGCGTTGGTCGCCTCGGCGGCGCGGATCAGCAGGGGGTGGTCGGCGGCGGCGCGGCCGAACAGCAGGACGTCGGGGGCGACGCCCTGGTCCACCGCCTCGGTGATGATCTTCAGGCCCTCGGCCAGAAACTGGCCGGTTTCCTCGCGGGCCTTGCGCATATGCAGCGCCCGGGCGGCCTTCACCGTCTCGTTGGAGAGGGACGTGACCTGCCGATAGTTCACGCCGACCATCGCGCAAAGAAGGACAGGCCGATGCGGCGGGAGGCGTCTTCCTGCTCAAGGGCCAGTTCGCCCCAGTCGATGACCCCGCCCCGGTCCTTGAGATTGTCGGCCATCAGGCCGGAGAGGGCGGCGCCGGAAATGCGGGCCGCATAGGCGTTGAGGATCATGAAGGAGGCGTCGGGCGACAGCAGCTGGGCGCACATCGAGGCCAGCTCCGGCAGGTCCTCGAACAGACGCCAGGTCTCGCCGGTGGGCCCGCGTCCGAACTTGGGCGGGTCGAGGATGATGCCGTCGTAGGTCGAGCCGCGACGGATCTCCCGCTGGACGTATTTCTTGGCGTCCTCGACCAGCCAGCGCACGGGGGCGAAGTCGAGCTTGCTGATGATGGCGTTCTCACGCGCCCAGTTGACCGACTTCTTGGAGGCGTCGACGTGGGTGACGCTGGCCCCCGCGGCGGCGCAGACGAGGCTGGCCACGCCGGTGTAGCCGAACAGGTTGAGGATGTTCAGGGGGCGTCCGGCCCCGCGAATGCGCTGGTCCAGCCACTGCCAGTTGGCGGCCTGCTCGGGAAAGAAGGCCAGGTGGCGGAAGTTGGTGAAGCGGCTGTTGAACTTCGCCTCACCCCAGCTGAGGGGGAACATCTCCGGCATCGGCCGCGAAAACCGCCAGCGACCGGCCTCGTCCTCGTCGGTGGGATCGAAGACGGCGTCGGCCTTGTCCCATTCGGCGGCGTCGAGGGTCGGGCGCCACAGGCATTGCGGCTCGGGCCGCACGACACGGTAGGGGCCGTAGCGTTCCAGTTTGCGGCCGTCGCCGCTGTCGATCAGGGCGTAGTCGGCCCAGGCCCGGGTGCTGAGAAGGATGGGCGCATCGGCGACGCGGAGGGCGGAAGTGGACATGGCGGGGGCTTAGCCGGGGGGCGCGCTTTCGTCCAGCAGTCGCTGGACCGTGTCAGGTTGTGCAGGGGCGGCGGGAGCAGTGTGAACTATGGGGGCATACAAACAATCTGAGTATGCGGAACGGCGGCCCCCGCTTCTACATCAGCCCTTCATGATCAGGGGGTTGCTCCCCGTAGGTGATTCACGTTTAGTGGACGGTTCAGGGGCTGGAATAAAGGAAGAGCGACGTGATGACGGTTCTCAAGAAACCGCAGCGCTCCGCCAGGAAACCAAAGGGCGACGGGCATACGCGGCGGGGGGAAATCCTCGAGGCGGCCCAGCGAATCTTTGTGGCGGACGGCTATCATGGGGCGACGATCCGCAAGATCGCGGACGAGGTGGGGGTCTCCTCGACCGCCCTCTACATGCATTTCAAGGACAAGGACGAAATCCTGCTGGAGATCAGCGACGGGGCGATAACCCGGCTACTGGACATCAACAGCGCGATTTCCGCCAGGCCGATCGACCCGGTGGTCCGGGTGCGGATGATGCTGGACGCCTACATCGCCTTCGCCCTGGAGAACCCCAACGCCTATCAACTGGTGTTCTGCGGCAACAGCGGAATGATCGCGCCGGACAAGGTCGAGGCGACGATGGCGCTGGGCGACAGCTGTTTCCAGAAGTTCAGCGCCGTGGTCAGCGAGATCGCGTCAGCCGGTCGACTGCGGGTCGGGAGCACGGACAGCGCCGCCCAGACGCTGTGGGCGGCCTGTCACGGGCTGGTTTCGCTGATTATCGTCAAGCCGGACTTCAACTGGGCTCCGGCGGACGAGCTGCGCAATGTGCTGCTGGATGGTCTGTTGCACGGGCTGGTCGTCGACTGATCCGCACCGGCGCTTGACCGTTGGCCGGGGCTCGGCCATCCCGAACCTGACCGGCGCGCCGCCGGATCGAGGGATGACAGGGTGCAGGCTTCGCCGCTTTATCTGACCGCCGTCGGGGCGATGCTTGCGTCGGGCCTGAGTGTGGCGGCGGCGAGCCCGGCCGCGGCGGCGGAGCGGGTGGCGTCCCTGGATCAATGCGCCGACCAGTATGTTCTGGCCCTGTCACCGAGGGCGGAGATCGTCGGGCTGTCCTACCGGGCCGATGACGCCGATTCCCATTTGAGCGCCGCCGCGCGGGGCCTGCCGCAACTTCGGATCACCAGCGAGAGCCTGCTGGCCGCGCGGCCGACGATCGCCGTCCGCTACTGGGGCGGCGACGCCCGGCTGGAGGCCAGCCTGCGGCGGCGGGGCGTGCGGGTGGTGAAGATCGAGGACGCGACCGATTTCGACGGGGTGCGGGCCAATGTTCGCCGGGTAGCGGCGGCGGTCGGAAACCCCGGCGGCGGGGAAGCGCTGGTCGCCCGGATGGATGGGCAACTGGCCGCCTCCGCCGGAGCCTGGAAGGGCCAGTCCGGGCTTTACCTGACCCCCAGCGGCTATACGGCGGGCAAGGGCACCTTCATCGACCGGATTCTGGCGGCGGCGGGGCTGCGCAACGCCGCGCCCCAGGCCGGATTTGCGCCGGTGCGGCTGGAATCGGTGGTCATGGGACCGAAGCGGGGCTTTGTGCTGGGCTTCTTTGACCGGCTATCGGCGGCCTTCGAGCGCTGGGGCATGGGTCGGCACCGGGCGTTGCAGAAACGGCTGCCGGATCAGACCCTGGCCAGTCTGCCGGCCTCGGTGCTGAGCTGTCCGGCATGGTTCGCGGCGGAAGGGGTGGAGACGCTGGCCCGGGCCGCGCCGGGGGCGGGATCATGAGCCGGCGGGCGATGACGGCGCTGGTGCTGGCGCTGGCCGGGGTTCTGCTGGCCGGACTGCTGCTTGGCGAGACGGCCCTGAGCCTTTCGCAATATGGCCAGGCGCTGACGAATCCGGGCTCCCCGCCAGGAGAGGTGCTGTGGACCATTCGGCTGCCGAGGGCGCTGATGGCGGCGCTGATCGGCGGCGGGCTGGGGCTGGCCGGGGCCTCGCTGCAGGGGTTGCTGCGCAATCCGCTGGCCGATCCGGGCATTCTGGGAGTCTCGGCCTTCGCCGGGCTGGGAGCGGCGCTGGCCATTGCGGCGGGACTGTCGGCGGTGACCGGAGCGGTCGAGGCGGGGGCTCTGGTCGGGGCGCTGGCCTCGGGGCTGCTGGTCAGCGGGCTGGCGGCGAAGTTCCGGGAGCCGGAGGCGCTGATTCTGCTGGGGGTGTCGCTGTCGGCGATGGGCGGCGCTCTGACGGCGCTGATCTTCAACTTCTCGCCCTCGCCGGTGGCCACGGCGGAGGTGATGAACTGGCTGCTGGGCTCGGTGGCCAACCGCGATTTTGGCGACATCGGCCGGGCTGTGGTTCCGATGGCAATTGGCGCGGCCCTGTGCCTGTGGTCCGGGCGGGGGCTGACCATGCTGACCCTGGGCGAGGAGACGGCGGCGATGTCCGGCCTGCCGATGGCGCGGTTGCGCACGGCGGCGGTGGCCGGCGCGGCGCTGATGGCCGGGGCGGCGGTGGCGGCGGCGGGGGTTGTCGGCTTTGTCGGACTGGCGGCGCCGCATCTGGTGCGGCGGCTGTCGGGGGATGATCCGGCGAAACTGCTGATCCCCTCGGCGGTGGCGGGCGCGATCCTGCTGACGGCGGCGGACCTCCTGAGCCGGGTGCTGCCCAGCGAGCAGGAACTGAAGCTGGGGGTGGTCACCGCCCTGGTCGGAGCGCCGGTCTTCGCCCTGGTGGCCTGGCGGGCGGCGCGGAGCTGGCGGTCATGACGGCGGTCACAACTGCGGCCTGGACGCTTGAGGGCGTCAGCGGCGGGCCGGGCGGCCGGGCGGTGCTGGATCAGGTTAGCCTGACGGTGCGGCCGGGCGAACTGGTCGGGGTGGTCGGGGCCAATGGCGCGGGGAAGACGACCCTGCTGCGGGCCGGCCTTGGGCTGGTCGGGCTGACGGCGGGGCGGGTGTCGCTGGGCGGACAGGCGCTGGACGCGCTGAAGGAGGCGGAGCGGGCGCGGCTGGTCGGCTATCTGCCGCAGGAACGGCGGGTGGGCTGGAACCTTGCCGCCGCAAGGATCGTGCAGCTGGGCGCGCCGGACCTGTCCGAAGGCGCGGCGAGGGCGCTGGCGGTGGACTGTCTGGCGAAGGTGGGGCTGGCCGGGTTCGAGGGGCGCGGGGTGCTGGACCTGTCCGGCGGCGAGCGGGCGCGGGTGCTGCTGGCCCGGCTGCTGGCGACGCGGGCGCCGCTGCTGGTGGCGGACGAGCCGACGGCGGGACTGGACCCGGATGCGCAGTATCTGGCGCTGGAGCTGCTGACCGCTCAGGCCCGGGCCGGGGCGGCGGTGGTGACGACGCTGCATGACCTTGGTCTGGCCACAAGGGTCTGCGACCGGCTGGTGGTGCTGAAAGATGGCCGTGTGGTCGCCGACGGGCCGCCGCGCGAAGTTCTGGATGGCGACCTCCTGCGGTCAGCGTTCGGGCTGGACGGCGGGTTTGTCGAGACGGCGGACGGTCCGGTTCTGGTGACCCGGCGGGCGCAGGCGAGGTGACGATGAGGCGGGTGCTGACCCTGCTGCTGGCGCCGGTGATGGCGCTGCTGTGGAGCGGATGGGCGCAGGCCCAGAGCGGTCATGCGCCGATCCTTGGGTATGAGGTGGTGCGCAGCTATCCCCATGATGTCGGGGCCTTCACCGAGGGGCTGTTCTTCAAGGACGGGATATTGTTCGAGAGCACGGGCCTGAAGGGCCGGTCGGACATTCGCAAGGTCGAACTGGAGACCGGCAAGGTGCTGCAGCGCCGGGCGCTGGACGCCCGCTACTTCGGCGAGGGGATCATTGACTGGGACGGGCGACTGATCGAGCTGACGTGGCAGGACGGGATCGGGTTTATCTATGATCTCAAGACCTTCGCGCCGCTTTCAAGCTTTCGCTATGAGGGCGAGGGCTGGGCGCTGACCCGCAATGACCGTCAGATCATCATGAGCGACGGGACCGACGAGATCCGGTTTCTCGATCCGGCGACCCTGAAGGAGACAGGCCGGATCAGCGTCAGCGATGTTGGCGGATCAGTGCCGCAGATCAACGAGCTGGAATGGGTCGAGGGGGAGATCTGGGCCAATATCTGGCAGTCGAACTATATCGCCCGCATTGATCCGGTGAGCGGCAGGGTCATCGCCTGGATCGACATGAGCGGCCTGCTGTCCGACGCCGACCGGCGGGGCGGGGAGGATGTGCTGAACGGTATCGCCTATGATGCGGTCGGCAAGCGATTGTTCGTCACCGGCAAGTTCTGGCCGAAGCTGTACGAGATCAGGGTGGTCGAGCGTCAGGGCGTCGCGGAGCCGAGAACCGAATAGCTGTAGCCGCCGCGCTTGAGGTCGGCGGAGAGCTGCAGCGGGGCGACGCCGCCATTCAGCCGGGCGCGGTAGACCTGGGTCGTTTCCAGCGTTCGCATCACGTAGTTGCGGGTCTCCGAGAAGGGGATGCACTCGATGAAGTCGAGGGGGTCGGTGGTCGCGCCGCGCGGGTCGCCACAGACGGCGATCCACTGCGGCGGGCGGCCGGGGCCGGCGTTGTAGGCGGCGGCGGCCATCGGGTAGGAGCCGTTGAAGGTGGCGGCCATGTCGCCGAGGTAGCGGGCGCCGAGCCTCATGTTGAACTGCGGATCGTAGAGGCGCTCGACGGTGAAGCTTTCCCCCAGATTGCGGGCGGTGCTGCGGCCGGTGGCGGGCAGCAGCTGCATCATGCCGCGGGCGTCGGCGCCGGAGCGGGCGCGGGGGTCGAAGTTGCTTTCCTGACGGGTGATGCTGAGCACGAAGGCCGGCTCGGCGCCGCCGGGCACGGGCGGCGGGGTGAGGACCGGATAGCCGCGCTCGGGCAGGATGAAGCCGCGCTGGGCGGCGGTGCGGACGGCCCGCATGCCCAGATCGTTGTCGCCGGCAGCCCTGGCCATGTCGACCAGCAGGGCGGCCTCGCCGGCGGTGGGCAGGACGTCGTCGATATGCAGGACAAAGGCGCGGAACTGGTCGCGCAGGCCAAGGGTGCTGAGCAGGCGGGCGGCCTGGACGACCTCGCGGCCGTCGAAGCGGGCGCGGTCGGCGGCGGTGATCACCGGGTCCTTGCCCAGCTCGATCCGGGTCAGACCGGCCTTTTCGGCGGCCAGCTGGCCGTAGAAGACGGTGATGTGTTTCGCGCCGGCGGCGTAGAAGGCCCTGGCCTCGTCGGTCTTGCCCAGCGCCTCGGCGGCGCGGCCCTGCCAGTAGAGGGCCCGGCCTTGGGTGATCGGCGAGGTTCCGGCGCCGGCCAGTCTGGCGAAATGGGTCTCGGCGGCCTGGGGGTTGTTCAGGCGGGTGAGGGCCAGCCAGCCGGCGTAGAACTCCGCTTCCGCCGCGTCGGCGCCGACGGTCATGCCGCAGTCGCGCGACAGATTGTAGGCCGCCTGATTGGCGCCTTCGAGGATGGCGTTGACGATCATCCGGCGACGCTCGCTCCACACCCGGTCGGCGACCTCGGGGGTCGGCGGGGCCTTGAAGCCGCCGCTGATCGACCAGGCGAGGCTGCTCATGCCGCGCTTGTAGAAGTAGAGGCCCTGTTCCCAGACCAGACCGGCGTCCTTGCGCTGGTCGGGGGTGAGGGCGGCGACCAGGGCGTTGGCGTCGGAGCGGCCCGATCGCAGGGCCAGGCGCGCCTCGCCGACCGCCCGGTCGGGGCCGGTGAGGCTGTCGACCATGTCGCGGGCCGCCGGGCCTTGCGGGCCGTAGAGCAGCATGTCGGCGCGGGCCTGATTGTCTTCGGGCCTCAGCATGTCGCCGAAACGGGCGCGGAGGCTGCGCTGGGCGTCCTCATCGAACAGCTGCGCGCGCCACCAGCGGCGGATCAGGGTTTCGGCTTCCGGGCGGCGGCCTTGCGTCCGCAGGGCTCCGGCCAGGGCGGCGGCGCCTTCGATGGTTGTCGGCTCCGAGCCGCCGAACCAGCTGATCACCTGATCGGGCGAGAGGCCTGAGGTCTCCAGCTTCTTCTCGGCGTTCATCTGGCGGGTCAGCGCCCTTGGCCAGCCCGCGAGATCGCGGCGGGCGGCGTCGAGTTCGAAGAAGGACATCACGTCGGGGGTGGCGTCGGCCATGGCCCAGACGGCGAGCTTGCGGACCATCGGGTCCTGCATCGACGACATGGCGGTGCGGATGCGGTTTCCATCGCCGGCCCTGGCGGCGGTGAAGACGGCTTTCAGGTATTCGCCGTCGCTGTCGCCGGGCAGGGAATTGTAGGGCAGGGGCGGGGTGGTCAGCCGAACGGGGTCCTGGGTGGCGGCGGAACCGGCCGCCAGCAATCCCAGAATTGCACATGTCGCAGCGGTCAAAACCCGGCCTGCACCAAAACCCACCCGCATCCCTCCCGAACAAAGACGCCCGCGCCCATTGCGAAGCAGGGGGCGGCAGTCATATTGTCCGCCCCCATCCCACAGCCGCAAGCGAAAGCGGCGATCTCACGGCCTTTTGCAAGCCATGTTCCAGACTCCGTTCAAGGGCGTGATTCCCGCCCTGGTGACTCCTTTCCGCGATGGCGAACTGGACGAGGCGACCTTTGTGGCCCTGGTCGAGCGCCAGATCGCCGCCGGCGTGCACGGCCTGGTGCCGGTCGGCACCACGGGCGAGACGGCGACCTTGAGCCACGAAGAGCACAAGCGGGTGGTCGAGCTCTGCGTCGAGACCGCGCGCGGCCGCGTGCCGGTGATCGCCGGCGCCG
>Ga0075012_10002969_pt1 | contig 16422 bp, 13 predicted proteins | sample All_14_2_FD_71474 | JGI IMG/M metagenome (GOLD analysis project Ga0075012, IMG submission 71474) | Freshwater microbial communities in response to fracking from Pennsylvania, USA - Allegheny Zone_MetaG_DW_15 | ecosystem: Environmental > Aquatic > Deep subsurface > Groundwater > Drilled... | reverse complement strand
TCTTCCTCGTCCTCCGGACCCTCGGGAACGTCGTCATAGACTTCGTTTTCGACCGTGTATTTCCGGACCCGCTTTTTTTCGGGGAGGGGAGTTAACATCAAATTGATGTTCCTGCCAACCAATTTCGGATCGTTGTCGGCGGAGGCCACATGGCCGAGATCGGCGATGATTTTGAAGGCCAGGGCGCGGGCATCGTCCTTGCGGATCATTTCCCGGCCGCGCAGGACGAGCATGAGCTTCACTTTCATGCCCTTGATCATGAAATCCTCCGCATGGCGCATCTTCACCATGTAGTCATGGGTGTCCGTGTTGAGGTGGAACTTCAGTTCCTTCACCCTTGCGGAAAGATTGTGCTTCTTGGCCTCGCGGTCGCGCTTGGCCATTTCATAGCGGAATTTCCCGTAATCGAGGATTTTGCAGACGGGCGGGCGGGCATTGGGGGCCACTTCGACCAGGTCCAATCCGGCCTGGCGGGCTTTGCTCAGGGCATCAGCGAGTTGGAGGATGCCGAGGGGTTCGCCCTCGGGACCGATGGTCAGGACTTCGCGGGCGCGGATGCGTTGGTTGACGCGTTGCTGGGGTGAGTGAATGACGGGCTCCTTGTTGGCTTGGGGTGGGATGAAAATGGGGAAAAAGGGTCAGGCGCGGAATGGGGTATTCACGGTAGGGAATCCGGGATTCCGTATAAGCATCAGGGCCGAACCGACTCGAAGGGTCATAGTTCGGAAAAACCAATGGCACTGCTGTGCGGACTGATGCGGACAAAAGAGAACATGGCCCGGAATCTAGGAAAGACACCCATCCGAGGCAAGAGCAAAAGGAAAGGGGGGTGCCGGACCGGTTTGGGGGACATTCCCGGTTGCAGGCTGCGGGGCAGCCGATCTATATGTGGAGACGATGAAAATATGTCTGGCGGGGTATGGCCTGATCGGCCGGGAATGGGTGCGGCATTACCGGGCCGATGCGTTCGAGGTGTCGGTTTGGAACCGCTCCCCCCAACCGGAGGCGCCGGGGTTCGAGCCGGATCTCCAGCGCGCCCTGGCCGGGGCCGAGGTGCTGCACATCGTCGTGGCCGATCCCCCCGCGGTGGATTCCGTCCTGCAACTGGCGGGAAAGCGGGTGCAGGAAGGATTGTTGGTCATCCAGTCCAGTACGATCTCACCCGCAAGTTCCCGGACTTTCCACACCTATTGTACGACGCGCGGGGCCGAATATGTGGAAGCCCCCTTCACCGGGAGCAAGCCGGCCGCCCAGGACCGCCAGAACGTGTTTTATGTCGGGGGAGACGCGGCCGCCAAGACCCGGGCGCAACGCATCCTGCACGGGTTGAGCCGGCGTATTTTTGACGTCGGCACCGTAGAGCATGCCGCGGGATTGAAGCTTGCCATGAACCTGCAAATTGCGGGAATTTCCCAGATCCTGGCCGAGTCCCTGACCCTGGCCCGGAATGCGGGCATCTCCGATGCCCTGTTTTTTGAGGTCATGGATTTGAATGTGGCCAAATCAGGGGTCAGCGAATTAAAAAAAGGAAAACTGATGGGAAGGGATTATGCCCCGCAGTTTTCGGCCAAACACATGGGCAAGGATGTCCGCCTCGCGTTGGAGGGAACCCCGCCCGGGGCCTTCCCGCTCGGGGCCGCGGTGAAGGCGGTTTACGACGCCGCCTTGGAGGCGGGACTGGGCGAAGATGATTTTTGCGGCCTCATCCGATTGCTTGAGTCGGAAGGGGCCCCCCTGAAAAAATGACGCAAGGACCATAATTTTTGTTTAAGAACATGCGGTTCCATGGCAAATTTTCGTATGCTTCGTAAGATACTCCGATTCGCCAGCCTCTTCTCCTGGGTCTATTTGGCTTCCGGTCTGCTGTGGGCGCAGGATGCGACATCGCTGCGCGAGTCGGCTTCCAAGGCCTTCGAGGCCGGCAATTACAAGCAGGCGGTGACCGACGCCCAGGATTTCCTGCAAAAATTTCCCAAGGACGTCGAGGCTCCCAAGATCAAATTCCTTCTGGGCCTTGCCCAGTATTCCTCGGGGGATTACGCCGGCTGCGCCGCCACCTTCTCCAAGCCGAAGGAATTGCCCGAGGAATTCGACGCAACGATCCAGTTCCACCTCGGGGCCTCGTATTATTTTCTCGGTCAGTTTGACAAGGGCATAGCCGCCCTGGCGCTGGTGCTGACTTCCAAGGACGAGGAGACAAAGAAAACCCTCGCGCCTTATGCCCTCTATTATCTGGGCCGTGCGCACATCGCGAAGGGCTCCAAATTGGAGGAGTTGAAGGACAAGGCCGGGGCCGTCAAGTCGTGGGAGGAGGGCCTCAAGTTCCTCAACAAGTATGCCACGGATTTCCCCACACATGAACTGTTCATCGACGTGGCCACCGCCCGGGCCACGGCGAACATCTTCCTGGACAAGCTTGACGCCGCCCTGGCGGATCTTGAAACCATGCGCAACAAGCCGGAGAGCGCCGGCATGGGGGATGACATTGATTTCCTGACCGGTTATGTCCTCACCCAGAGCGCCCAGAAATTGCTGGATGACTTCAAGAAAGAAGAGGCGGATGCGGTCATCGCCCGCGCGAAAGAAACCTACGGGCGCCTGGCCCAGAGCCCGAACCTGGTCATGGCCAACCAGGCCGCCTTCCAGATGGCCAGCCTCGAGTTCGCCAAGGCCCAGACCCTCCGCAACGACCCCGCGGCTTATCGCGAAGCCATCGAGTCCGCCATCGAGGCCTACCGCTCCCTGCGCAGCAAGGAAGAGATCATTGCGTCCCAGGAAAAACGCGTGGAGGAGGCCCGGAAAGCCATGGCCGACGCAGGCGGCAACCGCGACCGCATCCGTGCCCTCCAGCAAAACCTTTCCCGCGAGCAGCAAAAACTGACCAGTGTCCAGGCCGCCTCCGACACCGCGGTGGACGGCCTTTCCCGCATCGGCGACTGCCTCCTCCAGCTCCAGCGTTACGACGAGGCGCGGATCGTCTACCGCTTCGCCGGCCAGTTCGGGAGCGACGAACAAAAGAAGCAGTTGGCCATCCAGGTCGTGATATCCTTCGCCATGCAGGGTTATCCCGACCAGGCGGAAAAGATCTTCGGGGAATTCCGGACCAAATATCCCAATGATCCCCTGGCGGAAAATGTCCGTTTCCTCATCGGGAATGCGCTGATGCAGCAGGGCAAGTACGACGATGCCATCAAGGCCTTTGACGAGAGCCTGAAGAATTTCCCCGCCAGCCGGGTGTCCGGGCAGATCCCCAAGCTCAAGGCCCAATGCTACCTGGCCCTGAAAAAAGCCGATGAGGCGCTCAAGACCTTCGACGATTTCGTCCGGGATGCCAATGCCGGCAAAATCAAAGTTCCGCCGGAAGCGATCGAAGACGCCCAGCGTTTGCGCGCCCTGGCGCTCATGCAGATGAAAAAGACCGACGAGGCCATCAAGGCCATGCAGGATCTGGCCGCCACGGCCAAGACCCCGGCCCTCCAGGAAGAGGCCGCGTTCCAGGTCGCCAGCATGTATTCGCAGGCCGGCAAATTTGAGGAAGCGGCCAAGGGCTTTGCGGCTTTTTCCGCAAAATTCCCCAGTTCGCCCCGGGCCCTTGAATCGGCCTATTTTTCCGCCGCATCCCTGGAGAACGCGAAGAAATTCGACGAGGCCATCGCCCAATACCAAAGCGTGGCGGACAAGAACAAGGATTCATCCTACGCCATCGGTTCGCTCCAAAAAATCGCCAAGATCTATCTGCAGCAGGGCAAGATTGAGGAGGCTTTCAAGGCCCAGGACGCCCTGATCAACGCCCATCCCCAGTCCACCCAGGCCATCACCACGCTGTTTGAGCGGGCCCAATACTTGGACGAAAAAGCCAAGAAAAAGGACGAGGCGGCCAAGGCCTACCAGGCAGTCTATGACTTTTACAAAAAACTTCCGGCGGATGTGCTGGCTACCGCGAACGGCCAAAAAATGGCCGAGTACGCCGCATTCGGGCTGGTGCGCGGGGCCGACCTGCATCGCCGCGAGGCTGTGGCCCTCGGACCGTTCGACAAGCTGGACGAAACCCAGAAGGGCCAGTGGAAAACCCGCATGAAGTCTGCGCAGGACGGGTTGGAAAAAGCCGTCCTTGAATTCCCCAAATCGAAGACCATCACCACAGCGCTCCAGCGCCTGGTGGATGTGCTCCTGTTGGAAATCAAAGCCTCCGGCATGACGGTCAACGATGCCGCGACCTACCTGAGCAAACTGGCCGGTTCCATTACCGAGGAATTGGCCCAGGTGCAGGTGTTGATCGGACGGGCCAGTTTGATGTTCCAGGCGGGCCAGCCCGAGCAGGCCCTGGTTTTCTACGACGAAGCCTTCAGCAAGGTCAGTGATCCCAAGCGCATGGCCTGGGCGGACTACGACCGCTATGGATCGATCCTTTTGGAAAACAAGAAGTGGGACAAGGCCCTCGAGGTGTACGGGCGTTTGTCCGACAACTTCACCGAAGCCCGGGCCCAGGCCGCCGCGACCTATGGTCTGGGGGCCGCCCAGCAGGGCAAAGGTGACCTGGCCAAAGCCGAGGCCCTCTTCAAGACCCTGAAGGAAAAGTATCCCTGGTCGGAAAAAATCTGGGAAGCCGACTACGGACGGGCCATGGCACTCATCAGCCAGGGGAAATATGAGGACGGATTCAAGGTTCTCCGCGACGTCCAGGGGAATGCCCGCAGCAGCAGCGACACCAAAGCCCGGTGCATGCTGGCCCTTGCCCGGGGACTCATCGAAATGGGGGACAAGGGGCTCACGACGCCCGAGACGAAGCAGGCGAACAACAAGCCTGACATGAACATCTACGAATTGGCCCATAACAATGCGCTCAAGGTGGACCTTTATTACGGAGCCGCCCTGCCCCATCTCGCGGCCGAGGCCCTTTACACTTCCGCCCAGGCCAAGTTGAAACAGGCCAAGTCCGAAAGCGATCCGGCCAGGAAAAAAGCCGCCGAGGATGCGGCCAAAAAACTGATCGACCAGCTGCAACGCGTGCACCCCACCTCACCCTGGTCGGACAAATCCCGGAGTTTGTCGTAGGGAGCCGGCAACCACGGACTGCTTCCGTGGTTGCATGCCCCCCTCCGTTCCTGGCGCAATCCGTTTATCGGGGTTATCTTCACCCATGTCCCTATCCCGTCCCGAGCGCGCCGCCGCGATCCTGTCACGGCTGAAGGCGCTCTATCCCGGCGCCCACTGCGAGCTGGACCACCGGAACCCTTTCGAGTTGCTCATCGCCACAATCCTTTCCGCCCAGTGCACCGATGTGCGGGTGAACAAAACCACGCCGGAATTGTTCCGCCGCTTCCCGACCCCGGCGGCCATGGCGGGGGCGCCTCCCGCCGAACTGGAGGCGCTGATCCGCCCGACCGGATTTTACCGCAACAAGGCCAGGTCCATCCTGGGGGCCTCGCGCGCCCTGGTGGAGAAGCATGGCGGGGAAGTGCCCCGCGATCTGGAGTCGCTCCACGCCCTGCCCGGGGTGGGGAGGAAAACGGCGAATGTGGTGCTGGGTGACGCGTTCGGCATCCAGGAAGGGATCGTGGTGGATACCCATGTCGGGCGGCTCGTGCGGCGGTTCGGCCTGACCCGGCAGCAGGATGCGGTCAAGGTGGAGTACGCGCTCATGCCGTTGATACCCCGTGCGGATTGGACCCGGATTTCCCACCTCCTCATCTGGCATGGCCGCCGCCGTTGCAAGGCGCAAAATCCCGACTGCCGGGGCTGCGAGTTGCGCGACCTGTGTCCATCCGCCGACAAGGCCGTCCGAAAAAAAACAGTCCGGAAGCTGGACAAGGTGCGACCATCACCCAAAATCAAAACGTGAAGCCAGTCCGCCCCGCCGAGAAGCGCATCCGTATCCTGTTGGAGGATCTGGAAACGCGCGCCCGCCGCGGGCCCGGACTTTTTCCCGTGTGTGTGGCGGAGGATTTTTTCCGTTTGGCGGCGTTGCACCTCGGGTTGCCTCCCGGACCTTTGGAAACCCTGGCGGACCTGGATGCGGGGGCATTGGAGGATCTGGCCGCCGCCCTTGAAACCCTTGTGCGAGAGCCGGCAGAAGCCCCGGTGTGGGTCAACCGGATCCTGCTCAAGAACGGGGCTCATGCCCTCATCGGTATTCCCAGGAACGCCTGTCGGGAAAACGCCCGGAAACCGGCCGAGCAACTGGCTTCACTCCTGCGCGGCGGGGACGGAGAATCGCAAGCCGTGGATGCGGCCGCGTAGGGTTCCAGGCGGTTCCCGCCCCGGGCGAAAACACTTGCCCGTCCACCGGGGTTCGCCCAGCCTTTGGATATGGCCTTCGGACTCCTGATCCTCATCTTCGTGGTCGTTGTGGTGGTGGCCCTGCTGGCGGTCACCGGTTCCATCATCGGCATCTACAATCACCTCGTTACCCAGCGCAACCGCACCAAGAACGCCTACGCGCAAATCGACGTCCAACTCAAGCGGCGTTACGACCTCATCCCCAACCTGGTGGAAACCGCCAAGGGTTACCTTTCGCACGAGCGCGAGACCCTGGAGGCGGTCATTGCCGCCCGGGCGACCGCGATCAATGCGAACCAGAAAGCCTCCTCCGATCCCGCCGATGGCACCGCCATCCAGGGCGTGTCTTCCGCCGAGGGGGTGCTCCAGGGGGCCTTGGGACGGTTGCTCGCGGTGGTGGAATCCTATCCCGACCTCAAGGCCAACCAGAACATGATGCAGCTGACCGAGGAACTGACTTCCACGGAAAACAAAGTCGCCTTCGCCCGCCAGGCCTACAACGACGCCGTTCTGGGTTACAACACGGCCCGCGACACTTTCCCGAACAACCTGCTGGCCAACTTCTTCGGTTTCCAGCCGGCGCAATTGTTCGAAGTGACCGATCCCGGCGAACGCCAGGCTCCCAAGGTCAGTTTTTCCTGACTCAGCATGTTCCCTGTCGCCCTGTCCCGGTGTGATGCCGGGGCGCGGGACGGTGGTTTCCCTCCGTGATTGAAAAGGGCCGGGAGTCGGGCACGATGACGGGCAATGGATTTTTTCGGGCAACAGGACCGCGCCCGCGGGATGACGCGCAAGTTGCTGGTCTATTACGGACTTGCGGTGCTTTGCACCATCCTCGCCACTTACGGCCTGACGGTGGTGGTGATGGGGGCCGTCGAACACGAGAAACGCCAGCCCACCCTGCTGAATCCGGACCATGAATTCACCACCGGGGTGGTCGCACCTTTCACGGGTGGCCGCTGGTTTGATCCCACGCTTTTCTTGTCCATCACGGGGGGCACCGCCCTGCTGGTCATCTGTGGAAGCGGTTGGAAGACGATACAATTCAACGGGGGTGGGGGGTCGGTGGCCACGCTGCTCGGTGGCTTGCCCATCCCCCCCGGAACCTCCGATCCCGACAAGAAGCGCCTGCTCAATGTGGTGGAGGAAATGGCCATCGCCTCCGGTTTGCCGGTTCCGGGGGTTTATCTGCTGGACGATGAAGAGGGGATCAATGCCTTTGCCGCGGGATATTCGCCCTCCGATGCGGTCATCGGGGTGACCCGGGGCACGTTGGAGAAATTGACGCGCGACGAATTGCAGGGGGTCGTGGCGCACGAGTTCAGCCACATCCTGAACGGGGACATGCGGCTGAACATGCGACTGACCTGCCTGACTTTCGGCATCCTGTTCCTGGCCGTGGTCGGGCGGGCGTTGCTGGAATCCCTGCGCCATGTGCGCATATCGGGCGGACGCAAGGGGAAGGGGGGGGGCGGGATTATCCTCATCATTCTGGGAGCCGGGCTGGGGTTGATGCTCATCGGTTCCATCGGCCATTTCTTTGTCTCATTGATCCAGGCCGCGGTTTCCCGGCAGCGGGAATTCCTGGCCGATGCGGCGGCGGTCCAATTCACCCGCAATCCCCATGGCATCGGGAACGCCCTTTTGAAAATTGCCGGAGTGGGCAAAGCGAACAAAATGATCTCGGCCCATGCCATGGAGGCGGGCCATTTCTTTTTCAGCGACAGCGTGGTTTCGCGCTGGCTGGAGTGGGGGTCCACCCACCCTCCGCTGGAGGAACGGATACGACTCATTGCCCCCGATTTGCTCCGGGAAGATTACCTCGACGAATTCGTCGGCAAAGCGAAGGCCGGCCGGTCCGCGGGTGATTCTTCCCCGCGGGCGGTTTCATCATTCGCGGGTCCCGCCGGGGTGGTTCCGGAAGTTCCGGCCCGGGTTGCGGGGCCTGGCCTGCGGGCCCCCGATCCGGCCCATCTGGCGTACGCGGCGGACCTGTTGGAAAACCTGCCGGCGATGGTGAAGGGTGCGGTGCGCGAACCCTATGGTGCGCGGTCCGTGGTTTTTGCCATTCTTCTGAGCCATGATCCCGGGGTTTCCGGGAAACAATGGGCCCGTCTCAACAGCCTTTCCGAACCGATCCTGTGCCAGGAAACACTCCGGCTGCAGGAGCCGGTCCGGGAACTTGACCGCCGGGTGTTGCTTCCTCTGGTGGACCTGGCGCAATCGACCCTGCGTTTGCTGTCCCCGGCGGCTTACCTGGAATTCCGGCAGACATTGGATGCTTTGGTGGAGGCGGACCATGAAATTGGTTTGCTGGAATACGCCTTGTTGAAACTGGTCAAACGCCGGTTGGATCCCCATTTCGACAAGACCACGTCCCCGGCCCCGGACAAGCTGGTGTTGGCCAAGGCCTGGCCCTCCGTTCTGATTTTGTTGGGGGCTTTGGCCTACCAGAACCCCGATCCCGAAGGGTCTTTCCAGGCCGGGGTGGCCGAGTTGGGAGCCGCTCCCGGTGACTGGACGCTGCCGGAGGCCGGGCTTTGCGGCTTGGTCGAGGCCGACCAGGCCTTGGAAAAATTGGCCACTCTCCGGCGGGCGGATCGTCCCCTTCTCATGAATGCCTGCACGAGCACGGTCATGGCCGACGCGGCTTGGTCGGCGGAAGAGGGAGAGCTGTTGAGGGCCATTGGCGACCACTTGGATTGTCCGATTCCGCCCTTTCTGAGCAGCACAAAATCAGTGTAAGTGGCTTATGGGTTGTGGATTACGTTAATAATTGAGATGGGTTGGGGTTCCGTAGCGATCCATGGGATGGACTTCAGCCGTTTCACATTGCTTCTTGGCATTTCGACTCTATAAAGGGAATCCGAGAAAGGAGTTCGAGACCAGATCGAACATCCCTGGCGAAACACGATGGCCATCCCGAAAGAAGGATGCATCGAATAAACCAAGTTTCTCAGCCAGAACAACTAGCATTGGATATTCGAAGAAATGACTCCGCTTGAGGATTTTTGCCTGTTTCCCTGCAAGAGCGACCGTTCCTGAACGTGTCCGCCCTTAGGTCGTGAACCCCTCCGGGTAAAGCGACCGGCAAACCTCCCCGGATCCCCTGGTCTCAAACCAAATCATGGAAGAAAATAGCAGACCCCCCCGCGGACCCCGCGGACCCCGTCGTGGCGGCCCCCGCCGTGGTGGCAGTGGTGGTGGTGGACGGTTTGATCGCGGATCCCGCGGTCCCCGTATCGAAACCCCCCGCAAGAAAAAGAATCCCATCCTCGCCTTCTTCGCCAAACTTTTTGGCGGAGGCAAGAAGCCGGTCCCGGCCAACGGCCACAGCGTTGAACGCCGTGAACGCCCGGTCCGCGAGCGCAGCTCCGCCCCCACCGAAGAGGGTGCCGTGCGCGTTTCGGGTTCCACCGCCGCCGCATTGGCGGAGGCCAAACCCGAAGTCAGCAACGAGAAGCTCTACATCGGCAACCTCTCGTATGATGCCTCGGAAAGCGATCTCTTCGACCTGTTCTCCAAAGTGGGCACGGTCAAGAACGTCGAAATCGTCCGCGACAAATCCGGCCGCTCCAAAGGCTTCGGATTCGTCGAGATGAACACGCTCGAAGCCGCCAAAGAGGCCTCGGAGAAGCATCACCGGACCGATTTCATGGGCCGCCCGCTCGTCGTGGCTGGTGCCAAAAAATAATCCGTTCTTCGGAATACTTCAAAAGGCCGGAAGGGAAACCTTCCGGCCTTTTTTGTGGGAATGTAGCCACGAACGTGAGTTCGTGGATCGACTGGGTTCCACGAACTTACGTTCGCGGCTACAGCGGCGTCTGGAAAACTTCCAATGCCATCTTCTTCACCCCGTCATAAGGGGTGTTCCCCGGAACCAACCGGTGGATTTTCGTGCGCTTGAATTCGCCGCCTTCGTAGATGGCCTCGCTGAGGGCGTAGACTTTCCCGGGGCCGAAGGAAGGATTGGCCGAGCGGACGGCCTTGGCCTCGCTCTCCGGCATGAGGTTGAGTTGCAGGCGGCGTCCGATGGTTTTCTCGTCCTTCATCCAAAGGTAGGCCCACTTCGGGCGGAGATCGGCCTCGTCGAAATATTCCTGCACCGAGATCCAGTGCCCGTCGTTTCTGGCGATGACCTCGCGTTCATAGCTGGCCATGACCTTCAGTTTTTCGCTTTTGCCCAGCTTCCGCAGCTGGATGAGTCGCAGCCGGTAGGGTTCCGCTTCCGCGGTACGGTCCGTGCTTTGGAAGGCCTTCACCGCCCCGATCAGCCCCTGCTCGTGGTTGGGTTCGAGTTTGGCGAAGCGCTCGAACAAGGGGGCTGATTCGGCGAAGCGCTTCTGTTGGTTGAGTACGATGCCCGACATGAGCAGGGAGCCGCGGGCTTCCGGGTCCTCGCGCAAAATGCCGGCGAATATTTCCAGGGCCGGTTCGATCCGGTTTTGTGCGACCAGCTTGCAACCCTCCTCAAAACGTTGGCGCAGCTCCTTGGTTTTATCCGGGGTGGTTTCGGAGAAGGCGGGAAAGGGCAAAAGGAGAAACAACAGGCCGATACCGACCAGGCATAGGCGGGCAGCCGTTGTAGGGGAATCCGCCTTAGGCGGACGCTTCCCGGGGCGTTCCCAACAGATAAGCCGATTGATCCGCCAACTTGACAGGGTCATTTCCTGTTACTAGGCTACCTTTCATGTTCGCGCAAGGCACACTGCTTCGACTTAGCCTGCCCGGCCGCCCAGGCCGTGCCGGTCGCCTTGCCTGATCGCATCAGGCGATCGTCGCTTCCTGATTCCCCGCCGGGCTCCCCCGTTCCCACCGCGATAAGCCTTTATTGCGGTTCCCAATCCCTTTAACGTATCCGGAGTTCCTATGTTTTCCCAACCCAGCAAGAAATACCGTCCCTTCCCCCAGGTGCCCCTGGCCAACCGCCAGTGGCCCGGCCGTGTCGTCACCCGGGCCCCCCAATGGTGCAGCGTCGATCTGCGCGATGGCAACCAGGCCCTGGTCAACCCGATGAATGTCGTCCAGAAGCTCGAGTTGTTCGGGACCCTGGTCGCCGCCGGCTTCAAGCAAATCGAAGTGGGCTTCCCCTCGGCCTCGAATACCGAATTCGAATTCAACCGCCGCCTGATCGAGAAAAACCACATTCCCGACGATGTGGCCATCCAGGTCCTGGTGCAGGCCCGCGAGGATTTGATCGAGCGGACGGTCGAGTCGCTGGTCGGGGCGAAGAAGGTTGTCATCCATTTGTACAACTCCACCTCCCCGGCGCAGCGCCGCGTGGTTTTTGGTTTGGAGAAGTCGGACATTGTGAAAATGGCCGTGCGCGGAACGCAGTGGATCAAGGACCGCCTGCCCCGCCTGGCCGGAACCGAGGTGGTCTTCCAATACTCGCCGGAAAGTTTTTCCCTGACCGAGGTCGAGTTCTCCCTGGAGGTGTGCGAGGCGGTGATGGACGTGTGGAAGCCGACCCCGCAGCAGAAGATGATCCTGAATTTGCCGGACACGGTCGAGGCCGCCATGCCCAATGTCTATGCGGACCAGATCGAATGGATGGCCACCCACCTGACCCGGCGGGATTCCGCCATCATCAGCGTGCATACCCACAACGACCGGGGAACCGGTGTGGCCGCGACCGAACTGGCCATGCTGGCCGGGGCCGAGCGGGTGGAGGGGACGCTCTTCGGAAACGGGGAGCGCACCGGAAACCTGGATATCGTCACCGTGGCGATGAATCTCTACATGCACGGCATCGATCCCGGCTTGGATCTCTCCAATCTGAATGAGATCCGTGCATCCTACGAACGCTGCACCGGCATGGAAGTCCCGCCGCGCCACCCCTATGGCGGCGACCTGGTGTTCACGGCCTTTTCCGGTTCGCACCAGGATGCGATCAAGAAGGGGCTGGCAGCCTATGCCAAAGAGGGCGGCATCTGGGATGTGCCCTACCTGAGCATCGACCCGCACGACATCGGCCGGGAATACAAGGAAGTCATCCGGGTCAACAGCCAGTCCGGCAAGGGCGGGATTGCCTATCTGCTCGAAAACGACCACGGGATCGTGCTGCCCCGGGCGCTGCAGGTGGAATTCGGCAAAGTGGCCAACGACGAAGTCGACCGCCTGGGCCGCGAGGTCAGTTCGGCCGAGTTGAAAGCCATGTTCTGGAAAGAATATGTCGAACGCCGTACTCCCTACGAGTTGACCCATTTCCATGCGGACGGGGTGAAAGGGGATATCGCCTGCCGGGCTTCCGTCATCAAGGACGGGAAAGAACTTCGCCTCACGGGAAACGGCAACGGTCCGATCGCGGCTTTCGTGGATGCCCTGATCCAGTCGGGGGCCCCGTCGTTCGAGGTCACCTCCTACTCCGAGCATTCGCTGGGCGCGGGCAGCGAGGCGAGTGCCATTGCCTACATCCAGATCAAGAGTGCCGGCGGAAAAACCGCCTTTGGCGCCGGGATCGATACCAGCATTGAGTTCGCCTCGATCAAGGCCGTGCTCAGCGCGCTGAACCGGATCGTATGAGCGTGATTCCCCTGGAAGACACCTTTGCCGACATCCTCGGAAAGGCGCAGCGCGGCCTCGGCGTGAGCCTTTCGGGGATGGATTCCTTGTTGGCGGGGAAATGGGACGCCGCCGCCGCGGAAGCGGCCTGTGGAAAACTGGGGCTGCATTTTGGTTCGCTCCGGGCCCTCGCGGAACAAACCTGGCGGCCCGCACCGGTCGTGGTGCCGGATGGGTTGGCCCAGTTCAACACTCCCTTCGGCGACATGACCGTCAACGCTTACCTCATTTGGGACCCAGTTTCCCGTGAGGCCGCCGCCTTCGATACCGGAGCGGACGCAAGCGGTCTGCTCAACCAACTTGAAACCTTAAACTTAAAACTTAAAACTTTATTCCTGACGCATACGCACGGCGATCACGTCTTCGACTTCGACCGGATCTTGGAGAAAACAGGTTGTAAGGCTGTTGTTTCAATAAATGAACCTTTCGACGGGGCGGAACCGTTCGAGCCGGGAAGAACCTTTAAAATCGGCGGATTGGATATTGAATCCTGTTCCACGCCCGGACATTCCCCGGGTGGAACCAGTTACGCCATCCACGGGCTGCGCTCGCCGGTCATGATCGTGGGGGATGCACTCTTCGCCGGATCCGCCGGTGGGATCAAGACGGATTATGCGGGGTCGCTGCGGCAGATCCGCGAACAAATCCTCAGCCGCCAGGACAACACGATCCTGTGTCCCGGGCATGGTCCGATGACCACGGTGGGCGAGGAAAAGAATCACAATCCGTTTTTTGCGTGAATCGGAATGTTGGAGAGAAAAAACATGAAACCCAAAGTTGCCTTTGTCGGAGTCGGACGCATGGGAGCCAATATGGCCCGGCGGTTGAAGGATTGTGGATACCCCGTCACAGCCGTTTATGACATCCGCCGCGAATCAGCGGAATCGTTGGCCGCGGAAATCGGGACGGTGGTGCCGCCCATGCTCGCCGGGGTCACGGCGGCCGCGGATGTCATCTTCACCGTGGTGACCGATGATGCGGCCATGCGGTCCGTGTTTGCCGCCGCGGGCGAATCGCTTTTGGTGGACGCCAAGGGCAAGGTTTTCGTCAATTGTGCGACCCTTTCCCCCGGGGTTCATGTGGAGATGGAAAAGGAGGCGGAAAAGGTGGGTGCCGCCACCCTGGAGGCTTGCATGGCCTCGAGCATCCCCCAGGCGCGGGAGGGGAAATTGTATCTCATGTGCGGGGGGAAAAAGTCGGTTTTTGAATGTGTCGAACCGGTCCTGAAGGATCTCAGTGCCTCCCTGCGCTATGTGGGTGAGACCGGCCGGGCGGCGCAGGTGAAAGCCCTGGTCAACATGGTGATGAACATCAACACTGCGGGTTTGGCGGAGGGCTTGGGCCTGGCCGATGCCCTCGGGTTGGATCTGGCCATGGTCCGCGATATTTTTTCCCAGACCGGGGCGGCTTCACGCGTCTTGCAGACGGACGGGGAGGACATGCAGAACCGCGACCACGCGTGCTTTTTCTCGGCATCCCATGCGGCCAAGGATTCCGGGATCGCCCTGGATCTGGCGAAAAAAGAGGGGCTTCACCTGCCCCTGGCGGAAGCCACGCTGGAGCAGTACCGTAAGATGGTGAAAAAAGGCCTCGGGGAGTTGGACAAATCCGGCATCGCCGAATTGACGTTCAAGGGCCGGGGATAGGTGGGTTCTTATTCCAAATCATATTAACCAGACGACAACCGGATCGGGTACGGCCGGGTATCCTTTCCGCCTGAGGTAAGTATGCGGTTGGGATGGTCATATTTAAAAAGTAGCACAGGCAATCCTGCCTGTGAGAGTCACCCACACAGGCAGGATTGCCTGTGCTACACTGCGGATCACCATCCGGTGAAACTGCATCCAACCCCGATCCTTATCGGGATTGGGTTTGTGCGTTCAATTATCTGACTTCTTGGTATTAGACCAGATTTGATTAATTGGGCCCCAAAGGCAAACGCGCTCGGAGATCGCGTTCCACCTTGAATGCCTTGGGTGGAGCGGGCTCGCCGAGCACGCTGGGTAGCAGGGACAAAATCGTTTCCCCGCTTGTCCATAGGATTGGGTATTATAAGAGATTTTTGTATTTGTTCCACAGGTGGAGGAAGGACGGGGCGAAGGCGCCGGGTTCGCGTTCCATCCAGGCACCCAGGTCCCCGGGCTGGATCCACTTCAATTCATCGACTTCGCCCTGACGCGGGGAGAAGGGACCTTCGCAATGGCCGCGGTAGACCCGGACAAATTCCTGGTCAAGTTCCCGGGTATCGGCGCAGGCGGCGATTTCCACCAAGGCCGGCGGGGCTGCCAGGCCGAGTTCCTCGCAGCATTCCCGGCGTGCGGCGGTGGCGTAGTCTTCGCCGGAATCGACGTGCCCGCTCGCGGAGGAATCCCAGGTGCGCGGGTGGCGGTCCTTGGCGGCGGAGCGGAGCTGGATGAGGATTTCCCCGTTTCCGCGCAGGAGCCAGATATGGGCCGCCCGGTGGAGGTGTCCGTCCCGGTGGACGACCGAGCGCGGGGCGTTTCCGATGACGATGTCCTGTTCATTGACGATGTCGAAGATGTCTTCCATGAGATTTCTAAATTAAACAGAAGGTAACAAAGGTAACAGAGCAAGGCATTTGTGGAAGAGGGAATGGATCGGGGCCTGCTTAAAACTTAATACCTAAAACTTAAAACTTGCCCAACCTCACCCAGGATATTGGAGCTTTTTATACAGGTTGACCCATTCCCCGACACTGAGTTCCTGGGGTCGCTGGTCGGAGTCGATGCCGGTGGTATTGCGCAGTTTTTTGCGGCGCTGGGTGAAGGCTTTTTTCAGGAGGGCATGGAAGGGGGCGCGGTCGGCTTTGGGGAGGTCGGGGATCTCGTGGAGGGAGAGGCGGACCACGATGGAATGGACGTCGGGTTCGGGGAAGAAGACGTTGCCGGGGAGGGTCTTGAGGATTTCGACCCGGTAGTAGGTCTGGAGGAGGATGGTGATGGCCCCGTAGTCGGAAGTGTTGTGCGCGGCGGCAAAGCGGTGGCCGACTTCCTTTTGCAGGGTGAAAAGGCACTCCTGGGGAAGATGGTCGCGCATGAGCAGGGTGGCCACCAGCGGGGTCGAGATGTTGTAAGGGAGATTGCCGAGGACGACCGGGAAGGCCCCCTGGGCGGGAAGGGTTTCCAGGGCATCCCCCTCGACGAGGGTGAAGTTTTTTTTCTTTTCGAATTTTTCCCGCAGGAACGCGGCCAGGCCCCTGTCAATCTCCAGGGCCGTGACGTCGTAACCGTCCTCGAGGAGGAATCCGGTGAGGGCGCCGAGGCCGGGGCCGATTTCCAGGACAGGCCCCGGGGCCGGGGTGAGGAGCTGGGCCAGGATCCACCGGCAGAGGTTCTGGTCGAAGAGGAAGTTCTGGCCGAATTGTTTGAGCGGATTGAGGCCGCGTTCGGCGAGCGCTTTCTTGATCTCGGTGAGGGTCACAGCGGCTCAGAAGTTGGCGCGGATGATCTGGTGGAGTTCGCCGGGGGTGATGAACCCGTGGGGAACTTCCACTGCGCGACCATAGAATGCGGCCCATCCGAAACCGGCGGGAAAGCTTGGATAGGGATGGGCCGGTTC
>Ga0075012_10002968_pt1 | contig 16424 bp, 15 predicted proteins | sample All_14_2_FD_71474 | JGI IMG/M metagenome (GOLD analysis project Ga0075012, IMG submission 71474) | Freshwater microbial communities in response to fracking from Pennsylvania, USA - Allegheny Zone_MetaG_DW_15 | ecosystem: Environmental > Aquatic > Deep subsurface > Groundwater > Drilled... | reverse complement strand
GACCTGCCCGAGCAGCAACCCGAGCGGATGCCGCGGGAGCGGTCGATCGAACATGCCCGTCTGACACCGGTTTTCGGCACGTCGGCGCCGCTGCGCGGACTGTCGGGTGTGGTGCGCAGGTTCGCCTACCGGTACAGCGAAGGGCGTGCCGCCCACTGGCTGCTGCTGATCGGTGCGGACCGGGTGGACGCCGTGGAAAGCCATCTCAGGTCATGGTTCACGCTGCGTCCGGACAACCCGATCACCGAGACGGGAATCAGGAGTGAGTTCACGCACCACGGCTGGAAATCCCGGGTCGGCACCAGCCGGGTCGACACGGCGCACAGCTGGATCGACCCACTGCTGATCGCCGGACCGTGGGTGGTGGTCGGCGCGCTGGCCGCCAAGACCGTGCGACGGACGGCGGCGCGGTGGAACTGACGGTCACGTTCATCGGCAATGCCACCACGCTGATCTCGGCCGGTGGCATCACCGTTCTGACCGACCCCAACTTCCTGCATCAAGGTCAGCACGCCTATCTGGGCTACGGTCTGGTGTCCAGGCGGCGCCGGCCACCGGCGCTGAGCATCGACGAGTTGCCGCCGATCGACGCCATCGTGTTGTCGCACATGCACGGCGATCACTGGGACAGGGTCGCCCAGCGCGATCTCGACCATTCGCTACCGGTGCTGACCACCCCGCATGCGGCCAAGCGGCTGGTGCGACGCGGGTTCGACGCCGCGCGGGGTCTGACAACGTGGAATTCGCGCGACATCGTCAAGGGATTCACCACGCTGCGGGTGACGTCGCTACCGGGCAGGCATGCGCCGACATGGACCCAGCGGCTGCTGCCGCCGGTCATGGGGTCGATGCTCGAATTCGGCACGGTTGACGATCCGTTCCAGCGTCGCCTGTACATCTCCGGCGACACCTTGTTCATCGAGGAGCTCACGGAGATTCCGGTGCGGTTCGACGCCATCGAGGCCGGCATCGTCCACCTCGGCGGCACCCGGCTGCCCGCAGGAGGGCGGCTGCCGTTCGGTCTGACGGTGACCATGGACGGCGATCAGGGCGCGGCCGCGGTCGCGGCGCTGAACCTTCCGAAGACGATTCCGGTGCATTTCGACGATTACGGTGTCTTCGCCTCACCGCTGAGCGAGTTCCGTGAGGCGATGAGCCGGCGCGGTCTCGGTGCGCGCATCGTCGAGATCGGGCGCGGGGAATCGGTGCAGATCTGAGCGCGCGATCAACCCTCGCGTGGCGGCTCGATATGCTCGCCCGATGCCAGTCGTCAGCAAGACCGTCGAGGTTGCCGCCCCCGCCGCCGCGATCATGGCGATCGTCGCCGATTTCGAGGCCTACCCGCAGTGGAACGAAGAGGTCACCGGCGCCTGGGTGCTGGCCCGCTACGACGACGGCCGGCCCAGCCAGCTGCGGCTGGACACCAAGGTCCAGGGCATGGAGGGCACCTACATCCAGGCCGTGTACTACCCGGGCGAGAGCCAGATCCAGACGGTGATGCAGCAGGGCAACCTGTTCTCCAAGCAGGAGCAGCTGTTCGCCGTCGTGGACATGGGCGCGACGAGCCTGCTCACCGTCGACATGGATGTCGAGGTGGCCATGCCCGGTGTGCCCGCGATGATGGTGAAGAAGGTCGCGGGCGATGCGCTCGAACACCTGGCCGGCAACCTGAAGAAGCGCGCCGAAGAACTGACCTAGGTCCACAGCCCCAGATCGTCGAGCAGGCTGGTCAGCCGGCGCGCCCCGTCGTCGAACTGGCTGCGGGTCAGCCGGACGACCTCTCCGACATCGCGTTGCCGCAGCGCGGTCACCAGTTGGCGATGGTTGGCCACCGCCTCCACACCCCACTGGGGGTCGGAGGCGTAGATGTGCGGCGGCAGATAGCGTGCGGCGTTCAGCAGGAACCAGGCCAGCTTCATCCGGTTCGTGGTGCGGTTGAACTTTCGGTGGAAGTTGAACTCCGCCAGCGCGATCGCATCGACATCGCCACCCTGTACCGCATCGTCGAGAGCGTCGGTCAGCCGTTCCAGCTCGTCGATATCGGCGTCGTCGGCACGCTGGGCCGCGGTCGAGGCGAGTTCGGCGGCGATCGCCCCCTGTAGCCAGAAGATATCGGCGATGTCATCGCGGGTGAAGGGGGCCACCACATGTCCGCGGTGTGGCTCCAGCTGCACCAGCCCTTCACCGCGCAGGGTGCGCAGCGCCTCGCGCACCGGGGTGATGCTCACGCCGAGCTGTGCGGCCGTCTCGTCGAGGCGCACGAACGTCCCGGGCCGCAGGGACCCGGACATGATCGCGACGCGCAGATGGCCGGCGACCTCATCGGAGAGCTGCTCGCGGCGTCGCGATTTCACGGGTGCGATCACAGGGCCTCTTCTAGGAGTGGGCTTGTTCGAGTGGCTGCAGTCGTCATAGTGTGACCGCGACGACACAAGATTTGATCAAATATCAACATCGCGCAAGCCCGGTTGCGCATCCCCTGGACGAAAGAGCCTTCGCGTTGACTGCTCAGAGCACCGAACAGCCCTATCTCGCCCGTCAGCAGAACTGGTCCAACCAGCTGACCCGACACGCCTTGATGCAGCCGGACAAGACGGCACTGCGCTTTCTCGGCCACACCACCACGTGGGGCGAACTCGACGAGCGGGTCACCAAGCTGGCCGGGGCGCTGCAGCGTCGCGGCGTCGGACCGGGGGACCGGGTGCTCATCCTCATGCTGAACCGCACGGAGTTCATCGAGTCGTTCCTGGCCGCCAACCGGCTCGGTGCCATCGCGGTCCCGGTGAACTTCCGGATGACCCCGCCGGAGATCGCCTTCCTGGTCGCCGACTGCGCCGCCGCGGTGGTCATCACCGAAGCAGTGCTGGCACCGGTGGCCACCGCTGTGCGTGCGCTGGACGCGACCCTGTCGACGGTGATCGTCGCCGGGACCACCGGCGATGACGATGTCCTGGGCTATGACGACCTGCTGGCCGAACCCGGTCCGGCACCCGCCCCTGTCGACATCCCGAACGATTCACCGGCGCTGATCATGTACACCTCGGGCACCACGGGCCGGCCCAAGGGCGCGGTGCTCACCCACACCAACATCACCGGACAGGCGCTGACCTTCCTGTTCACCAACGGTGCCGACCTGAACCACGATGTGGGCTTCATCGGCGTTCCGCTGTTCCACATCGCCGGTATCGGCAACATGATCCCGGGCCTGCTGCTGGGCCGCCCGACTGTGCTCTATCCGCTCGGCGCCTTCGACCCCGGCGCCCTGCTCGACGTGCTGGCCGCCGAGGAGGTGACGGGCATTTTCCTGGTCCCCGCGCAGTGGCAGGCGGTCTGTGCGGCCCAGCGGGCCCAGCCGCGCAACCTCCGGCTGCGGGTGCTGTCCTGGGGCGCCGCCCCGGCGTCGGACACGTTGCTGAAGGAGATGGCCGAGACCTTCCCGGGCGCCAATATCCTCGCCGCGTTCGGTCAGACCGAGATGTCCCCGGTGACTTGTATGTTGTTGGGGGAAGATGCAATCCGCAAGCTGGGCTCGGTCGGACGGGTCATCCCCACGGTGTCGGCGCGCATCGTCGACGAGGACATGAACGATGTCCCGGTCGGGCAGGTGGGCGAGATCGTCTACCGGGCCCCGACCCTGATGTCGGGCTACTGGAACAACCCGAAGGCCACCGCCGAGTCGTTCGCGGGCGGCTGGTTTCACTCCGGGGACCTCGTTCGCCAGGATGAGGAGGGTTACATCTGGGTCGTCGATCGTAAGAAGGACATGATCATCTCCGGTGGCGAGAACATCTACTGCGCGGAGGTGGAGAACGTTCTGGCCGCTCACCCGGCCATTGCCGAGGTCGCGGTGATCGGCCGCCCGCACCCGAAATGGGGCGAGGTTCCGGTCGCTGTTATAGCTTTGTCCGCGACGGGCCTCACGCTCGCCGAACTCGACGACTTCCTCACCGAGAGGTTAGCCAGATACAAGCACCCCAAGGCGCTGGAGATCGTCGACGCACTGCCCCGAAATCCATCGGGCAAGGTCCTCAAAACAGAGCTGCGCTCGGCCTTCGGTGCGGAGGAATCCATTGACGCCAGCGAAAGTTCCACTGCGGCAAGGGTTTCTGAAACGGCCTCGGAGAGGTAACCGGACGGGATGTCTTTGCTAACAGTTGCGGTGTGAATAAACCCGATGTGCGACACCGCCGGTAGCGGATCGGGTACAGTGCTGTGGTCTGCCTTACTACCAACCGGTAGGTAGACCAAAATCACAGGCCAACGGACGCGGGTTCCGAGTAAGTCAAGGAGGGGGCGTGCGACAGGTGATGCCGCCACGCTGTGAACTCGGTTCCGAGGTGCGCCGGTGACGGCGGGCAACGGTCTGGTCGACTACGTCAAGGATCAGCTCGACAAACCGCTGTCCATGATCGGCGGCTTCTTCAAGATGAGCGTACTGACGGGGAAGGCGCTGCTCACCCGGCCCTTCCAGTTCAAGGAATTTGTGCTGCAGAGCTGGTTCCTGATCCGGGTGGCGTTCCTGCCGACGCTGGCGGTGTCCATCCCGCTGACCGTGCTCATCATCTTCACACTCAACATCCTGCTGGCCGAGTTCGGCGCGGCCGACGTCTCCGGCGCCGGCGCCGCGCTCGGCGCCGTCACCCAACTCGGGCCGCTGGTCACGGTGCTCGTGGTCGCCGGCGCGGGATCCACGGCGATCTGCGCCGACCTCGGGGCCCGCACCGTCCGCGAAGAGATCGATGCGATGGAGGTGCTCGGCATCGATCCCATCGAACGCCTCGTGGCACCCCGCGTCGTCGCCGCGACCTTCGTGGCCTTCCTGCTCAACGGCGCGGTGATCACCATCGGCCTCGTCGGCGGCTACTTCTTCGGTGTCTACATCCAGAACGTCAACGCCGGCGCCTACGTCTCCACGCTGACACTGCTCACCGGTTTCCCCGAGGTGATGATTTCGGTCATCAAGGCCACCCTGTTCGGACTCATTGCCGGGCTGGTCGGCTGCTACCGGGGCCTGACCGTCGCCGGTGGATCGAAGGGGGTCGGGACCGCGGTGAACGAAACCCTGGTGCTCTGCGTGGTCGCGCTGTTCGCGGTGAACGTGGTGCTGACGACCATCGGCGTCCGCTTCGGAACGGGAGGGTGACGTGAGCGAAGCTTGCGAGCGAACCATCGACACTGAATCCGGCCGCCGAGCCTGCGAGGCGGACGCATGAGTACCGCTGCAGTCCTGCGGACCCGCTTCCCCCGCGCGTTCGACCGCACCCGCGGCTTCGCCGGCGGGCCCGCCCGATTCCTCGACAGCATCGGCCATGTCGCCTGGTTCGTGGTGCAGGCGGTCGGTTCACTTCCGCACGCGTTCAAGAACTACCGCCGCGAGGCGCTGCGCCTGGTCGCCGAGATCGGCATGGGCACCGGCGCGATGGCCGTCATCGGCGGCACCGTGGCCATCATCGGCTTCGTCACCCTCTCGGCGGGCTCCCTGATCGCCATCCAGGGCTTCGCCTCCCTGGGCAATATCGGTGTCGAGGCCTTCACCGGATTCTTCGCCGCCCTGGCCAACATCCGGGTGGTCGCGCCCGTCGTCACCGGCCAGGCGATGGCCGCCACCGTCGGCGCCGGTGCGACCGCCGAACTCGGCGCCATGCGCATCAGCGAGGAGATCGACGCACTGGAAGTGATGGGCATCAAGTCGATCTCGTATCTGGTGTCCACTCGGCTGATGGCCGGCGCCATCGTCATCGTCCCGCTCTACGCGATGGCGATCCTGCTGTCCTTCCTGTCCGCTCAGCTGGTCACCACGGTGTTCTATTCACAGTCGGTCGGTACCTACGAGCACTACTTCCACACATTCCTGCGCGTCGACGATGTCATGTGGTCGTTCCTGGAGGTCATCATCATGTCGATCATCATCATGTTGAACCACTGCTACTTCGGCTACTTCGCCAGTGGCGGCGCGGTGGGTGTGGGCGAGGCGGTGGGTCGCTCGATGCGGACCTCGCTGATCGCCATCGTGTTGGTGGTGCTGTTGGCCTCGTTGGCGCTGTATGGCACCGACCCGAACTTCAACCTCACGGTGTAGCGCCATGACGACTTCGCGGGCACCTCTGAACAAGCCCAAGACCCCGCCCTACAAACTGGCCGGTCTGGTGCTGTTGCTGATCAGTGCGCTCATCCTGAGCCTGACCTGGCTGCAGTTCCGCGGCTCCTTCGAGAAGCGGGTCCAGTTGACGGTGATGGCCGAACGTGCCGGTCTGGCAATGGACCCGGGTTCCAAGGTCACCTTCAACGGCGTCCCGATCGGGCGGCTGACCGAGGCCGGGGTGGTCACGGTCGGTGAGGTTCCCAAAGCCAAGCTCACCCTCGACGTGGACCCGAAGTACCTGTCGCTCATCCCGTCCAACGTGGAGGCCGAACTGCGGGCCACCACGGTGTTCGGCAACAAGTACATCTCCTTCCTGTCCCCGGACAACCCGGCAGCCACCCGGCTGGCGAGCGGGGCCACCATCGAGGCCTCCGGCACCACCACCGAGTTCAACACCCTGTTCGAGACGATCATGAAGATCGCCGAGCAGATCGACCCGGTGAAGCTGAACCAGACCCTGACCGCCGCCGCCCAGGCGCTGGACGGGCTCGGCGACAAGTTCGGTCAGTCGATCGTGGACGGCAATGACATTCTCGGCGAACTGAATCCGCGGATGCCGCAGATCCGCCGCGATATCGCCGGCCTGGCCGATCTGGGCGAGGTGTACTCCGATGCGGCGCCGGATCTGTTCGACGGCCTGAGCAATGCGGTGATCACCGCGCAGGCGCTCAACGACGAGCAGGGCAATATCGATCAGGCCCTGATGGCGGCCGTCGGCTTCGGCAACACCGGCGCCGATATCTTCGAGCGCGGCGGGCCGTACCTGGTGCGCGGCGCGCAGGACCTGCTGCCCACCTCGAAACTGCTGGACTACTACAGTCCGCAGCTGTTCTGCACCATCCGCAACTTCCACGACGTGGCGCCCAAACTCGCCGCGGCACTGGGCGGTAACGGCTATTCCCTGTTGACGCGGTCCTCGGTGCTCGGTGCCGGAAATCCGTACGTGTTCCCGGACAACCTGCCCCGCGTCAACGCCAAGGGCGGCCCCGGCGGGCGGCCCGGCTGCTGGCAGCCGATCACCCGCGACCTGTGGCCGATGCCGTACCTGGTGATGGACACCGGCGCGAGCCTCGCCCCGTACAACCACTTCGAACTCGGCCAGCCGATCATGCAGGAATATGTCTGGGGCCGCCAAGTGGGGGAGAACACGATCAACCCATGAGCATCAAAGGGACTCTCTTCAAGCTCGGTGCGATATCGGCGGTGCTGCTCACCTTCACCGCGATCATCTTCGTGGTGTTCGCCCAGCTCCGATTCGACCGCACCACCGGCTATTCGGCGGTATTCGAGAACGCCAGCGGTCTGCGTGCCGGACAGTTCGTGCGCGCCTACGGCGTCGAGGTCGGCAAGGTCGAGGACGTCGTCCTCATCGACGGCGGCAATCAGGTCCGGGTCGACTTCGCGGTGGAGCGCAATCTCCAGCTGTTCCAGGAGACCACCGCCGCGATCCGTTACCTCGATCTGATCGGGAACCGCTACGTGGAACTGCGGCGCGGCGACAGCGATGCGGTGCTGCCCGGTGGCAGCACCATCCCGGTGGAACGCACCGAACCCGCGCTCGACCTCGACGCGCTGGTCGGCGGATTCCGTCCGCTGTTCAAATCCCTTGACGCGGACAAGGTCAACAACATCGCAACCTCCATCATCACCATCTTCCAAGGCCAGGGCGGGACGATCAACAACGTCCTGGACCAGACGGCCGAACTCACGACCGCGCTGGCCGACCGCGACCAGGCCATCGGCGAGGTCATCACCAACCTCAACACGGTCCTAGACACCACCGTCAAGCACCAGAAGCAGTTCGATGACACCTTGAAGAACTTCGAGACCCTGATCACCGGGCTGAAGGACCGCGCCGATCCGATAGGTGCCTCGGTGGCCGACATCAGCAACGCCGCCGGGTCGCTGTCGGATCTGCTGGCCGACAACCGGCCGTTGCTGCGCGACACGCTAGGGTACCTGGAGACCATCCAGCAGCCGTTGGTCGATCAGCTCGATCAGGTCAACGACATCGTCGCGCAGGTCCCGGCCGCGCTGCGGATCATCGGTCGTTCCGGAGGCATCTATGGTGACTTCTTCAACTTCTACGCCTGCGACCTCTCGCTGCGGCTTAATGGCCTTCAGCCGGGCGGACCGGTCCGCACGGTCAAGTTGACCGGCCAACCCACGGGGAGGTGCACCCCGCAATGAGGACAATCCAGGGTTCGGACCGCACCCGTAAGGGTGTGATGGGCGTGCTGACGGTGGCACTGGTCATCGGCGTCGGTTCCAGCATCACGACCGTGCCGATGTTGTTTGCGGTGCCGACCTACTACGCACAGTTCAATGACACCGGCGGCCTGAACATCGCGGACAAGGTGCGCATCGCCGGCGTCGACGTCGGCACCGTGCAGAGCATGGAGATCAAGGGCGACAAGGTCGAGATCGGCTACACCCTCGGCGGCCGCCAGATCGGCACCGAGAGCCGCGCCGCCATCCGCACCGATACCGTGCTGGGCCGCAAGAACATCGAGGTTGAACCCCGCGGTGACACGCTGCTGAAACCGCGCGGCTTCCTGCCGGTGGAGCAGACCCAGACGCCGTATCAGATCTACGACGCGTTCATGGACGTCACCGACGCGGCGTCCGGCTGGGACACCCAGGCCATCAAGCAGTCGCTGAATGTGTTGTCGGAGACCGTCGATCAGACCTCGCCGCACCTGCAGTCGGCGCTGGAAGGGCTGCAGCGGTTCTCCGACACGCTCGGGCAGCGTGACGACGAGCTCAAGGATCTGCTGGCCAACGCCAACAAGATCGCCACCGTCCTCGGTGACCGCAGCGGACAGGTGAACGCGCTGCTGGTCAACGCGCAAACCCTGCTGGCCACGGTGAACGAGCGCAGCCAGGCGGTCAACCTGCTGCTGGAACGCATCTCCGGGGTGTCCGAGCAGATCAACGGTCTGATCGACGACAACCCGAATCTCAACAAGGTGTTGACCCAGCTCAACACCGTCAGTGACACGCTGGTGGAGCGCAAGCAGGACCTCGCCGACTCCTTGAGCATAATAGGGAGGTTCGTCACCTCGCTCGCCGAGGCTATGGCGACCGGCCCATACTTCAAGGTGATGCTGGTGAACCTGCTGCCGCCCACACTGCTGCAGCCCTTCGTCGATGCGGCGTTCAAGAAGCGCGGCATCAACCCGGAGGAGTTCTGGCGCAACGCCGGCCTGCCCGCGTTCCAGTTCCCCGACCCGAACGGCGCCCGCTTCGAGAACGGCGCACCGCCGCCGGCGCCGAGGGTGCTCGAAGGGACGCCGGAGTTCCCCGGCCCCGCGGTGCCACCCGGGTCACCGTGCTCCTACACCCCGCCGGCCGATGGCCTGCCGCGGCCCGGAAACCCGCTGCCCTGTGCGGATCTCACGGTCGGCCCGTATGGCGACAACCCGTACGGCCCGAACTATCAGGGTCCGGTGGGTGTGCAGACCTCCGATCCGAACGCGCACGGCCTCGGCCCGACACCGGGCGTCCCGAGCGCCGGAATCCCCGGACAGTTGCCGCCCAACGTGCCCGGCACCCCGGTGCCGCTGGTGCCCGGTCCGCCGGGGGCACGCACCGTGCCGGTCGGTCCGCCCGGGGTTCCGGCACCGCCGGGACCCATCCCGAGCCGCGCGCCGCTGCCACCACCGGTGCCGGGACCGCCGCCACCGCCAGGGCCGGGTCAGCAGCTGTCGCCGGCGGACACCGAGCCGCTTCCCGGCAACCCGCCGTTCCTTCCGCCCGGATCACAGGGATAGGGCCGAGTAGATGTCGACGATCTTCAACATCCGCAACATCCAGTTGCCGCGCTTCTCGAAGGCGGCCGTCATCATGGGCGCCATCGTGCTGGTGGTGGCAGTGGGCGCCGCTGCCGTGGGCTGGACCGTCTACAAGAAGTTGACCACCACCACGGTCACCGCCTACTTCCCCCAGGCGCTGGCGCTGTACCCCGGCGACAAGGTGCAGATCATGGGCGTCCGGGTCGGTTCGATCGATTCGATCGAGCCCGAAGGTGACCGGATGAAGATCGTCATGCACTGGGACAGCAAGTACAAGGTCCCCGAGAACGCCAGCGCCTCGATCCTCAACCCGTCCCTGGTGTCCTCCCGGGTCATCCAGCTCTCACCGCCCTACACAGGCGGTCCCGCGATGCAGGACGGCGCGGTGATCGAGGAGGACCGCACCCAGATCCCGATCGAATACGACGAACTGCGCGATCAGGTCACCCGCCTGCTGGCCGATCTCGGGCCGACACCGGAGCAGCCGAAGGGCCCGTTCGGTGACATCGTCGAATCGTTCGCCGACGGCTTCGAGGGCAAGGGCGAGCAGTTCAACAAGACGCTCAAGGGTCTCTCGGACGCGGTGACCGCGCTCAACGAGGGTCGCGGTGACTTCGTCGGAATCGTCAAGAGTCTGGCAGTGTTCGTCAACGCGCTGCACAAGAGCGACCAGCAGTTCGTGGCGCTGAACGACGATCTGGCGCAGTTCACCAACTCGTTCACCAACACCGACCGCGAGGTCGCCACGGCGCTGGACGATCTGAACTCGGTGCTGGCGACTACCCGCAAGTTCCTCGACGAGAACGCCACACCGCTCACCAACGACGTCAACAACCTGGCAGAGGTGACGAACACGATCCTGCAGCCAGAGCCTCTCAACGGACTGGAGACCGGTCTGCACGCGTTCCCCAATTTGGTCGCCAACGTGCTCAACATAGCGTCGCCGAACCAGGGTGGCATCGTCAACGTGCCGGTATTGCCCGGCGTCACCAACTTCTCCAACCCGCTGAACTTCATCTGCAGCTCAATCCAGGCCGGCAGCCGCCTCGGCTATCAGGAGTCTGCGGAATTGTGCGCACAGTACCTGGCGCCGGTGATGGATGCGATGAAGTTCAACTTTCTACCGTTCGGGGTGAACCTGGCCGCCGGTGCGATGACGCTGCCCAAGCAGATCGCGTACTCCGAGCCGCGGCTACGTCCGCCCCCGGGGTACAAGGACACCACCGTGCCGGGCATCTTCTCCCGCGACACCCTGTTCTCGCACGGCAACCACGAGCCGGGCTGGATCGTCGCGCCCGGTATGCAGGGCGTCGAGGTGCAGCCGTTCACCGCGAACATGCTGACCCCGGATTCGTTGGCCGCGTTGCTCGGTGGGCCCGATATCGTGCCGCCGCCGGCGCCGCCGGCCTTCGGTGTGCCCCCGGGCGGCAACTTGCCCGGACCGCCGAACGCGTACAGCGAGAACACCCCGCTGCCGCCGCCGTGGTACCCGCAGCCCGGGCCGCCGCCCGTCCCGGCTCCCGGAGTGATCCCCGGTGATCCGCCGCCGGCCGCGGCGGTGGCCGTGCCCGCAGCACCCGCAGCACCCGCAGCACCCGCTGCGCCGGCTCCGCCCGGGCCTCCGCTGCCCGCTGAGGCAGGTGGCGCGTGATGAGCCGTAACTGGAAGAAGCTGGGTACCCGCACGGTCGCGCTGGCCGCGGCCGGGTTGTTGCTCAGCGGCTGTGGGCAGTGGCGCGGTATCGCCAACGTGCCGTTGCCCGGCGGTCCGGGCACCCAGTCCGGGCACTCGACGATCTACATCCAGATGCCGGAGACGTTGGCGCTCAACGCCAACAGCCGGGTCCGGGTCGCCGATGTGTTCGTCGGCCGAGTGCGCAAGATCGAGCTGAAGAACTGGACGCCGCTGCTGACGGTGGACCTGGAGCCCGGTGTCGAGCTGCCGCAGAACGCGGTGGCGCGCATCGGCCAGACCTCGCTGCTGGGTTCCCAGCACGTGGAACTGGACGAGCCGGAGGACGAGGATCCGTCGCCGGAGCCGCTGCGCAACGGGGACACCATCCCGCTGGAGCGGTCGTCGGCGTTCCCGACCATCGAGCGGACGCTGGCCAGTATCTCCGGCATCCTCACCGGCGGTGGCATCCCGAACATCGAGGTCATCACGAGCGAGGTCAACGCGATCCTGACCGGGCGCTCCGGCGAGATCCGGGAGTTCCTCAACCGGCTCGACACCTTCACCTTTGAGCTGAACCAGCAGCGCCAGGACATCGTCCGGGCCATCGATTCGACCGACCGGCTGCTATCCATCGTCGCCGACCGCAACGACACGCTGGACCGGGTGCTCACCGAGTTCCCGCCGCTGATCCAGCATTTCGCGGACACCCGGGATCTGTTCGCCGATGCGGTGACCGCGCTGGGCAGGCTCAGTGCGACCGCGGATGAGACGCTGAGCAACACCAACGCCAACCTGAACACCAACCTAAAGAACCTGCAGCGCCCGCTGCGGGAGCTGGGGAAGGCCACGCCGTACCTGGTGGGTGCGCTGAAGCTGCTGCTGACGGTGCCGTTCAACGTCGATAACGTCCCGAAGGCCATCCGCGGTGACTACATCAACGTGTCGGTCAACATCGACCTTACCCTGAGCACCATTGACAACGGGTTCCTGTCGGGTACCGGTATCTCGGGGATGCTGCGGGCACTGGAACAGGCCTGGGGCCGCGACCCTGCGACGATGATCCCGGACGTGCGCTTCACGCCGAACCCGAACAATGCGCCCGGCGGTCCGCTGATCGAAAGGTCGGAGTAAGCGATGTTGCTGACCCGAATGATCAAGACCCAGTTGCTCATCTTCGTCGCACTGACGGTGGTGGCGCTGGTGGTGCTGTCGCTGGGCTACCTGCGGTTGCCCAGCTACGCCGGCATCGGGATGTACCGCCTCTACGCGAACCTGCCCAACTCGGCCGGTCTGTACGAGACGGCCAACGTCACCTTCCGCGGCACCACCGTCGGCAAGGTGACGGCGGTGGAGCCCACCGAACAGGGTGCCCGGGTCACGATGAACATCGAGGACAGCACCAAGGTGCCCGTCGACACCGTCGCCAATGTGCACTCGGTGTCGGCGGTCGGTGAACAGTTCCTCGATCTGGTCTCCACCCAGAACACCGGGCAGTACTTCGAGGGCGGCGACACCATCACCAAGGGCCGGGTGCCGGCCGAGGTCGGTCCGGCGCTCGACGCGGCACAACGCGGCCTGGCGGCGCTGCCGGCGGAGAAGATCAGCGTCCTGCTCGACGAGACGGCCAAGGCGGTCGGCGGCCTCGGGCCGTCACTGCAACGACTCGTCGACGGCACCCAGGCGCTGGCCGGTGACTTCCGGGACAACCTGACCTCGGTCACCGACATCGTCGAGAACTCCGGGCCTATCATCGACTCCCAGGTGAACTCCGGTGACGCGATTTCCCGGTGGGCCGCCAACCTGAACACCATCACCGCGCAGACCGCGGAGAAGGACGCCGCGCTGCGCAGTGGGCTGCAGCAGGCCGCACCCACCGCCGATCAGCTCAACGCGGTGTTCGGCGATGTGCGGGAGTCGTTGCCGCAGACGCTGGCCAACCTTGAGGTCGTCATCGACATGCTCAAGCGGTACAACAAGAACGTCGAGCAGGTGGTCGTCGCGCTTCCGCAGGGTGCGGCGCTCGCGCAGACCGCAACGATCTTCGCCCCGGAGGGCCTGCTGCACTTCGCACTTGGTATCAACACCCCGCCGCCCTGCCTGACTGGCTTCCTGCCCGCCTCGCAATGGCGCTCCCCGGCGGACACCAAGACCGAACCGGTGCCATCGGGCCTGTACTGCAAGATCCCCAAGGACGCGCCCAACGTTGTGCGCGGCGCGCGTAACTACCCGTGCGCCGACGTACCGGGTAAGCGGGCCGCCACGCCGCGGGAGTGCCGCAGCGAGGAGCCGTACGTCCCGCTGGGCACCAACCCCTGGTACGGCGACCCGAACCAGATCGTCGACTGCCCTGCCGCGGGCGCGCGCTGCACCCAGCCGGTCAACCCCGGTCAGGTGATCCCGGCGCCGTCGATCAACAACGGGGTGAACCCGCTGCCGGCCAGCCAGCTGCCACCCCCCGAGGCGACGCTGCCGACCAGCGATCCGTTGACCCCGCCTGGCCAGGGCACCGTCACGTGCAGTGGACAGCAACCCAACCCCTGCATCTACACTCCGGCAGCAGGTCCATCGGCGGTCTACAACCCGTCCAGCGGTGAGGTGGTCGGACCCGATGGGGTCACGTACTCCGTCACCAACTCGAACAACTCAGGAGATAGCGGATGGAAGGAGATGCTGGCACCAGCCGGCTGAACCCCACCGACAACGAGCACGACGCCGCTGCCGATGAGGCGGCGGAGGAATCGACAACGGACTCCGGCGAGGATCTCGCAGAACGGGAATCCACCGAGGAATCGAATCACGGGCGATTCGGCCAGGGCTGGCTTGTCAGCATCTGCCTGGTGCTCTTCCTGGCGGCCGCGGCGCTGTCCGCGGGCGGCTATCTGCTGCTGCGGTCCAACGCGCAGAGCGAGCAGATCGCCCGCGATGACGCGGTCGCGCTGCAGGCGGCCAAGGACTGTGTGACGGCCACCCAGGCGCCCGACACCGCCTCGATGGGTGCCGCGCAGGCCAGGATCGTCGACTGTGCGACGGGTGATTTCGGTGCCCAGGCGGTGTTCTACAGCTCGATGATGATGGAGGCCTATCAGGCCGCCAACGTCCAGGTCGAGGTGGCGGACCTGCGTGCCGCCGTGGAACGCCACCATGACGACGGCTCCGTCGACGTGCTGGTGGCGGTCCGCACCAAGGTGACCAATTCCGAGACCGCCGATCAGGAGCAGGGCTACCGGCTGCGGGTCACCATGCAACGCGCCGACGGCACCTACAAGATCGCCAACCTCGTCCAGGTCACCACGTGACGGACGTGCTCGAGGAGACCGAGACCACCGAAGCGGTCGCGCCGGCGGTACCCGCGTCCTGGGGTGCCCGCGCCGGCGCGTTCGGGATCGACGTGCTCTTCGGTGCGGCGCTGATCGTGACGCTGGCGCTGCTGGCCTGGACCGCACCGCTGATGGGCTGGCTGTGGTGGGTCTATGTCGGGGTGGCCGTCCTGGTCGGCCTGGCGATGATGGTCAATCGCTGGGTGCTGCCGTCCCGGACCGGCTGGACCGTGGGCCGTGCCGTGACCGGCATCCGGGTGGTGCGGAGCAGCGACGGCGCGCCCGCGGGCACCGGGCGGCTGCTGATCCGCGATATCGCTCACCTGCTGGACACCGCGGCCGTGTTCCTGGGCTGGCTGTGGCCGCTGTGGGACCGGCGGCACCGGACCCTCGCCGACCTGTTGCTGCGCACCGAGGTGCACCGGGTCGGTGAACCGACTCGTGACCCGCGCCGCCCGGTGGCGATCGGGCTGGTGGTCGCCACGCTGCTGTGTGCGGCCGCGACCGCCGCCGGCTATCTGGTGGTCTACCGCCAGGAACGCGCCCTGGACGCCGCGCGCAACGAGATCGCCGCCCAGGGCGCCCGCATCGTGGAACAGGTGCTGAGCTACGCCCCGGACACCGCCAAGGACGATTTCGCCCGCGCACAGTCGCTGGCCAGTGACATCTACCGGCCGCAGTTACTCGAGCAGCAGGAGGCGCTGCAGAAGGCCCCGCTGGTGTCCAACGAGTACTGGGCGGTCAACAGCGTGGTGCTGGAGCAGCCCGCCCCGACCACCACCACCGCATCCATGTTGTTGGCGATGCAGGGGCAGCGCGGCAGCGACCCGAACGCCATGCGGTTCATCACCGCCACGGTGCGCGCGGACTTCGTGAAGACCGGCGATCAGTGGCAGGTGCAGAATCTGTCCGTGCTGACCAAGCCGTATGCGGGGGGCGGCCGATGAGCCCGCGCCGCGTCGTCGACTCGCAGGCACCCGAGTACTTCCACGCGCCGGTCGACCCGCCCACCCGCTGGGGCTTGCCGCTGGTCGCCGGGATCTGCGCGCTGCTGACCGCGGTGACGCTGGGCCTGGCCACGTTCATGACGGTCGTGCACGAGGCCGACCGGCGAACCCAGGTGCGCGATGCCGACGCGTTGGGCTATGTGCGCGCCTTCATGCGGGCGTACACGACGCTGGATCCCTTCAACGCCAACGATTACGCCGACCGGATCCTGGCACAGGGCACCGGGGAGTTCGAGAAGACGTTCACCGAGAAGCAGAACGAGATCGTGCTGCAGGTGGCCCGCAATGAGCCCACCAACGGCGAGGTGCTGGAGGCGGGTGTGCAACGGTGGAATGACGACGGCAGCGCCGACGTGCTGGTCGCCACCAAGATGACCACCACCACCCCGGACGGCAAGCAGACCATCGAGACCGGAAGTCGTTGGGTGGCAACGGCGATCAAGGAGGGACAGCAGTGGAAGATCAGCCGGCTGATTCAGGTGATCTGACC
>Ga0075012_10002967_pt1 | contig 16435 bp, 12 predicted proteins | sample All_14_2_FD_71474 | JGI IMG/M metagenome (GOLD analysis project Ga0075012, IMG submission 71474) | Freshwater microbial communities in response to fracking from Pennsylvania, USA - Allegheny Zone_MetaG_DW_15 | ecosystem: Environmental > Aquatic > Deep subsurface > Groundwater > Drilled... | reverse complement strand
AGGAAAGGTACGGTCCACGTGCCCGAGGCCCCGCCCAGGTCCAGAAGGTGCGTGAACTTCAGTTTACCGAGGCCGGCGACGAGCGGCGCCGCCAGGGGCTCGGATATCTCGTGCATGGCACGGATGAACGAGGCCAGGTCACCGTCTTCGCCCAAGACGCTCGGGCGGCATATGGCGGGTTTCCCGCGCAGCACGACGCCGGCCAACTGCCCCCAAGCGCGCAGGCAGTTGCCGAGGTGGCGGACCATGCCAAGCGCGCACTGCGGCCCGTCCTCGGTCAAGACCTCCGCCGCCGCCTTGGGTACGCTATAGACGGGATCGGCGCCGGCCGACTTTTTCAATAGGTCGATTGCGGCGAGCGCGTCCAGCAGGATGGCAACGGCCCTGACGTCACCCTTGATCCGGCGGGCCAGCACTGCCGCGGCCATGGGACGGGCTCTGAGGATCGTGAAGACATTTAGCTCCGCCGCAGCGACCACGACACAAGCGGGCTGGAACCCGCGCACCATTTCCAATACGGCCTCTCTGCCCAGTTTCTTTTTCATTCCAGTGACCCTCCTCTATGCCGGACGCGTTGATGGTCTCAGTAAAGCCGCATTGTCATTTCCAGAGGCCATACCCACTCTTTTGCTACATCGGTGTCATGTTGAAGAACACGCGCTTAACCTTGGGCCTCGGTCTCGAATTTCGTAACAGCGCGAAGCACCGTCAACATCTCTTCCGCCAGCGTTTCTGCCGAATGGTCGAGGTCATCGGCAACGGGGACCGTCTTCATCCAGATCTCGCTGCTCTTTCTCCACTCTATCGTCCCCATGCCCTCGGCCCTGCAAATATCCTCGAAGTGCTTACGTTCACCGGTCAGCGCGGGGTCACGCCGTTCCGTTGCCCGCATGAACAGCACGATCTCGATGCCCTCGCCTTCACGCGCCACCCTTGGGTCTCTGATCACGAGGATTGCCGGTAGTTTCCGAGCCTTCCCTTTGGTGCTAATCTCATAGTGCCCCGGCTTGCTGTCGTTGGACCACAGGCTGATGCCGGCCCCGTATTCTCCGGCCATACGTTCCAATTCCGGTTTCGTGTGTTCCCAGGCCCCACGCCAGATCGCATCAAGCGCCTCGTGCAGTTCGCGCCGCGCCTTCTCAAGCAGCGTATGTTCCGTCAGATAAACCCGAGCGGCTTCAGTAAGCGTCGTCGACATAACAGGCCTCCAATATCTTTAACATGACATCAGTGTGAACACTGTTGGCCCCGCACCATTGCTCAAGAGCCACGAAACGTTCCGATCTGTCCAGAGCCTTTACCGCATATGACCGCAGCACATCCAGCTTGTCCTCGTCCACGGCAAGCGGCCCCATCATCAAGTCCCACAGCAGACAGCAGAGATTGTGACGGGCCACCCGTGACAGACCCGGCACGTCGAGAACAGCGGCGATGCGGCAGAACCAGTCGGAGTGAGAGACCGCCCGCCATTGCGGATAACCTCCGCTTGCAGCGCCGTCACGCGACGGAGTCCGGTGCGGCGTGAGATACAACCAGAGGCTGTTTGCCTCTTCAATCTGAGGGTGATGCTGCAAGACGATGCGCGCATACTTGGCCAACTGGCTCCCGGCACCCTTGTCGGCACCCTCCGCGCTGCCGATCTTCTGCTCGATCAGCACGTAGAAGCCGTCTGCCTGGATGAACAGGTCCACCGTTGACCCAAAACGCCTGCTCTCCACCACGACCTCGCCAAGGCCATGCTCCGGGGTCACTACCGCGTGATCGAAATCAAACGCGTCCGGATTGGCCAGTTCCGGCGACAAGACAGCCCTCAAGACTTTGCTGCCTAAACCATGAGGCTTTCGCGGGTCAAGGAAGTAACCGAGCAACTGCGTGTATCTGATCTCCCGAGTTCCTCTGCCGCAGACCGAAAGCGCCGCCAGCGGCAGACCACTGCCACCGATCGCCTCGACAAATCTGCGCCAGCGGGGTTTGTCGATCGTCTCAAATGTCCGCAGTGCCGCATCCCTGACTTGCGCCACGCACCTTCTCAGCGCCGCAGCTGCGGCAACCTCATCCCTCTGCGTAGATTGTCGAATCAGGTCTGCAGCATCGCGTATACGACTCACCTCATCTGTAGTGACTGTGTCCATAGCGCTTCTGCTGTTCAGACAACTGCCACCAGCGGGGTGGACGCATCTCTAACAGCTGGAGCCAACGGTAGCACACGCTGCGACCCCGTTTCAAGCCGGTTCCGCCCTATCCTTCGTTTCCCAAAGACAGCTTTCATGTCGGGGTTTTGCGCTGGCATCCGCACCTCTGCAATGATACGCTACAAACATGTAATCTGAGAGTGCTTCGACCCTTGAACCATACACGTCTCAGACCATGACGAACCCGCGAATTACGGATACGAAATGCCCCGCACGAAAACGAAATCCGCCGAGACCTCGGCCGCCAGCCTCGGCTTCGAGGCCAAGCTCTGGCTCGCCGCCGACAAGCTGCGCAACAACATGGACGCCGCCGAGTACAAGCACGTCGTCTTGGGCCTGATCTTCCTGAAGTATATCAGCGACGCCTTCGAGGAGATGCGGCAGAAGCTGATCGAGGGCAAGGGCGATTACAAGGGCTCGGATCCCGAGGACGCCGACGAGTACCGCGCCGAGAACGTGTTCTGGGTGCCGCCCGCCGCCCGCTGGTCGTACCTGCAGGGCAGCGCCAAGCAGCCAACCATCGGCAAGATCGTTGACGACGCCATGACCGCCATCGAGCGCGACAACCCCAGGCTCAAGGGCGTCCTGCCCAAGGACTACGCCCGCCCCGGACTCGACAAGCACAGGCTCGGAGAACTCATCGACCTCGTGGGCACCATCGGCCTCGGCGACCGTGAGAACCGCTCCAAGGATATCCTGGGCCGCGTCTACGAGTATTTCCTGACCCAGTTCGCGTCGGCGGAGGGCAAAAACGGCGGCCAGTTCTACACCCCCTCCTGCATCGTGCGCACGCTCGTGGGCATGCTCGCCCCCTACAAGGGCCGCGTCTACGACCCCTGCTGCGGATCAGGAGGCATGTTCGTGCAGTCGGAGAAGTTCGTGGTTGCCCACGGCGGCAGGATCGGCGACATCAGCGTCTACGGTCAGGAAAGCAACTCCACCACCCGCAGGCTGGCGCTCATGAACCTCGCCATCCGGGGCTTCGAGGCCGATCTCGGCAGCGAACACGCCGACACCTTCCGCAGGGACCTGCACCCGGACCTACGGGCCGATTACGTGCTGGCGAACCCGCCTTTCAATGACAGCGACTGGTTCCGCAAGGACGATGACCCCCGGTGGCGCTACGGCGTGCCGCCCAAGGGCAACGCCAACTTCGCCTGGGTGCAGCACTTCATCCACCACCTCGCCCCTGACGGAAAAGCCGGCTTCGTCTTGGCCAACGGCAGCATGTCCTCCAACCAGAGCGGGGAAGGCGAAATCCGCAAGGCCATTGTCGAGGCCGACCTCGTGGACTGCATGGTGGCTATGCCCGGCCAGCTCTTCTACTCCACGCAGATCCCGGTGTGCCTGTGGTTCCTGACGCGCAACAAGACCGGCCGCGCCCTTGAACAGGGCAAAGGCGTGTCTAAGGCTCCGCAGCAGCGCAGCCGCAAGGGCGAGACCCTGTTCATCGACGCCCGCAAATTGGGCACGCTCGTCGACCGCGTGCACCGCGAACTGACCGAGACCGACATCGACAAGATCGTCGGCACCTACCACGCCTGGCGCGGCGACAAAGGCAGCGGCGCCTACGCCGACATCGCCGGCTTCTGCATGTCCGCCACCGCCAAGGAGATCGCCGGCCACGGCCATGTCCTGACCCCCGGCCGCTACGTCGGTGCCGAGGAGGTCGAGGATGACGGCGAACCCTTTGCCGAGAAGATGACCCGACTCGTGGCTGAGCTGAACCTGCAGTTCGCGGAGTCCGCCAAGTTGGAGAAAGCCATCAAGGCCAATCTGAAGGGGCTGGGGTATGGCGGGTAAGACCGGACGAACGCTCAACGCTCAACGCCCAACGCCCAACGCCGAAGTGAAGGCGGGGGAATACCCGCTTGTGCTCTTCACCTCCAGGGATGGCGCGGTCTCTGTCCCCGCCACCGTGGAGCGGGAGTCGGTCTGGCTGTCGCAGGCGCAAATGGCCGACCTCTTCGCCAAGGAGCGCTCGGTCATCACCAAGCATATCCGCAATGCCGTCAACGAGGGCGAGATCGACGAGAAGAGCAATGTGCATTTTTTGCACATTCCTCACTCCGACAAACCCGTCGCCTTCTACAACAGCGTCATGACCTTCCTTGCGGACGACGGGCAAGGGGGTGGGCATGACTGAGTGGAAAACCGACCGGTTAGTGAACATCTGCGAACAGATCGCAGACTGTCCTCACTCGACACCTAACTGGACCAACAGTGGGTCCATTGTGTTACGGAGCCACAACATCCGTAATGGAAGGCTGGATCTTAGTTCACCGAGTTACACCGATGAGAATACCTTTGAACAACGGAGCCGCCGTGCTCGTCTACGCGAAGGTGATCTTGTCATAACACGTGAAGCTCCAATGGGCGAAGTGTGTTTAGTCCCGCCCAGACTGAAATGTTGCCTTGGCCAACGCATGGTGATGCTTCGACCAAATCCGGCGAAATGCGATTCTCGGTTCCTGCTTTATTCAATCCAATCACCGGTGGTTCAACACGAGATTCTTGTTAACGAAGGCACCGGATCCACAGTCAGCAACCTGAGAATTCCTTTGCTGGAATCTCTGCCGATCCCACTCCCGCCCCTCCCTGAGCAAAAGCGCATCGCCCACATCCTCGGCACGCTGGACGACAAGATCGAGTTGAACCGGCGCATGAACGCGACGCTGGAGGCGATGGCGCGGGCGCTGTTCAGGTCCTGGTTCGTGGATTTCGACCCTGTCCGCGCCAAGCTTGACGGCCGCAAGCCCGAGGGCATCGACCCCGAGACCGCCGCGCTCTTCCCATCCGAGTTTCAGGACTCACCGCTGGGGACGATACCGAAGGGGTGGCAAATCAAGCCCGTTGGTGCTGTCGTGGAATGCGTCGGCGGCTCAACCCCCAGCACAAAAGAGCCGAAGTACTGGGAAGGTGGCAAGCACCATTGGACCACACCAAAGGATCTTTCATCGCTTCAGTCTCCTCTCCTTATCGACACCGACCGCAAGATCACAGACGCAGGTGTGTCTGCAATTTCTTCGGGTTTACTTCCGGCAGGCACCTTATTGCTCTCATCCCGTGCACCTGTCGGATACCTCGCAATAGCAACCATGCCTGTCGCAATTAACCAAGGATTCATCGCTCTGAAGTGCAACGGGAGCGCCTCTAACTACTTCATGCTGAACTGGTGCCAAGAGAACATGGCTGAGATCGAGAGCCGTGCAACTGGCACAACCTTCGCTGAAATCAGCAAAAGTAACTTCCGCCCGATTCCTGTTGTGCTGCCACCAAAGCCACTGATAACGCATTTCTCTGCCACTGTTACTAGTCTATTTGCTTTAATCCTCGCAAATCTATATGAATCGCGCTGTTTAGTGAAATTGCGTGATCTACAGTTAGGGCATCTTTTTCGCCGTGCCATTTAATGCCATTCACCAAGGAACTCACAAATGCAAAACTCAAGACCAGTATTATCAACCGACGTAAGTGTTCTTGTTGAACATGTTGAGCTGCATCGCTCTGGGTGGAGGGAAAAATCCCTTCAACGCCTGATATTGGCTACGATTTGGATTGCTAAAGAGCCGCGTTCAGTGGCTGCCATTCAAACCACGTTGCAAGATACGTTCCACCTTTCAGAATCTGTAAATGCCATACGTTCAGCAATAAGCGTTCTTGAATCCCATAATATGGTCGTATGCGTATCCAATGATAACTATCGCATACCAGACGAGCAACACGCCATTCTTGAAGCTGAGATCATTCAAGCGGAAAACATTGTAACTGAGACGCGTCAGTACTTTTGCTCCCTCTTGCAGGTGTTGAACATCCAGATCGACCCGGATGAGGGTTGGTCCATATTTGAAACCGAGTTTATTACTCCACTAATCAAAAGTATTGGTGCTAGCGCCTACAATCTAATTGCAGGACAACCTTTATCAATTCACAAGCATTTTGTTGACCATTATTTAAAACGTTATGATCAGCAATTTCATAGACCATTATCTGATTTGATTCCTCGTTTTCTTGAACCAAAAAACCAGTCTGTACGCAAGTATGTAAGCCGTCTTCTACATGCGACTTTTTGTGTTGAGGCATATGGACTTCCAAAAGACGTGCTGGACCACCTACACTCCAAAAATAAACAAATCAGTTTTCAGTTCTTCGTCGATACAAACTTCCTTTTTTCTCTTCTTGAACTTCATGAGAATCCTTCAAATGAAGCGGCAAAAGAACTCCAAGATGTAGTCTCCAGGCTCAAAGGCAACCCCAGAGTTGACCTGTTTGTTACGCCGCGCACAATTGAGGAAGCAAAACACGCAATTTCGCTGGCAAAAGCCGACTTATACGGTTTTCCTGCTGGGATAGCTTATGCAAAAGCAGGTTTACGAGTCGGAATGTCCGGGATGACTCAACGCTACCTTCAGGTAAGATCTCGTACATCTTCACCCATGTCGCCCGAAGATTGGTTTAATCCATATTTGGAGAACTTTATATCTCTAGCCCGCAGTAAGGGCGTTGAACTTTATAATGAGAAACTGGATGATCTTGCTATGCGGCAAGATGTAATTGACGATATTACACTAGTTCAACAATCAGAAGTGCGTCGAAATGGAAGAGCAAAAACTTATGACATGATAGAGCACGATATGATTTTGTGGCACCATGCGTCTGATCGTCGTCCGGCCTACGTTGAGTCCCCAATCGATGCAAACTTCTGGATACTAACAGTCGACTTTCGATTAATCGCTTTTGATATCGCGAAGCGGCGAGAGAATAAGTCGAAAGTTCCCATTTGCTTACATCCGACCTCGCTAATTCAGCTTCTTCAGTTCTGGGTTCCACGTGACACCGATTTTGAAGAAGCTATTCTTGGAAGTATGCGGCTTCCTTTTCTCTTTCAAGAATTTGATGCTGAAGGTGAGCGGACTAGTCTTCGTATACTCAAAGGCGTGGGAAGGTTTCGTGATAGCGAAGGTTTATCGGAAGATGCCGTTACTAATATAGTACTGGATGATGGCTTGAGATCTCGAATTAGCCAGATTAAGCATAACGATGAAGAGCTTAATCTAATTCGTGACTCTATTCTCGAAACAATGAAGGAACTTGCTGCTTCGGATCGAGCAGCAGTGGAAAAACTTAAACTCGACTTGACCCTTCGCGACGCAAAAGTTTTAGCACTTGAAGGTGAAACTACGCATAAAATAGAAGAAATCGCATCATTAACTCAAATAATTGAAGAGCAGAAAAGGTTGTTTAATGAATCAAATCAGCTCGCTGAGCGCCACAAGTCGCAAGTTGAACAGCTTCGAACAGATCTGCGCAATGAACAGTTAAAATCTGAAACGGCGAAAAGGGAGATCGCGAATCAAGGGAACCACATCGATGCTCTTTCTGCAAAACTATCCGATTTTGTGGATAAAGACCGACGCACAAAAGCTCGGGACCTGTATCTTGTTATTTTGGCAGCAATTTTTGCGTTCTCAGTTGGGGTGCCGTGGTTTGTTAAGGGCACATCTACTGTAGTTCACATGGGGACTGTTATTGATCTGCCCATTATTCTATTTATCGCAGCAATGGTGGTCTTTATCAGTCTTCATCTTTGCCTCGAACTAATTTGTTCAAATTTGCAGCCTTTTAATCAACTTTGGATCTTTCGTCAAGTTTGTAGATTTCGCGCATGGCTTTGGTCTTTTGTCATATTGGGCCTTGTTCTTGGCTTATTTTTGGGCCTATACACGAACCGAATTCAATCAAAACTTGATTCTTCATCGCCTTCAAGTGGGTCAAAATCGGATTTACGCCATGCAAAATAGCACTATTTAATTGTTACTATGAACCTTACCGAATCCATACTCGAAGACGCGGCGCTGACCTGGTTCAAGGAACTGGGCTATGCTTGCGCGCACGGGCCGCACATCGCCCCCGGCGAGCCCGAGGCCGAGCGCGACGGCTTCGGCGACACGGTTCTGGCTGAGCGCCTGCGCGACGCCGTAGCCCGCCTTAACCCCGGCATCCCCGCCGAGGCCCAGGAAGACGCCGTGCGCAAGGTCCTGCGCGTGGCCATGCCCTCTTTGGTCCAGACCAACCGCAGCTTCCACCGCATGCTACGCGACGGCGTGGAGGTCGAGTACCCGCGCCCTGACGGTTCCATTGCCGGTGACAGGGTCCGGCTCATTGATTTCGACACCCCTGCCGATAACGACTGGCTGGCTGTGAACCAGTTCGCGGTTGTCGAAGGCCAGTGCAGCCGCCGCGCCGATGTCACGGTCTTCGTCAACGGCATCCCCCTTGGTTTGATCGAGCTCAAGAACGCCGCCGATGATGACGCCACGGTCTGGAGCGCCTACCAACAGCTGCAGACCTACAAGGCTGAGATCCCGTCCCTGCTCGGCTACAACGCCGTGCTCGTGGTCAGCGACGGCGTGTATGCCAGGATCGGCTCTATAACGGCGAATCAGGAGTGGTTTAAAGTTTGGCGTGAAATTGACGACCCGCCGTTACCCTCACCCTCGATCCCTCTCCCAAAGGGCGAGGGAGGCACCGCGACCGGCACGACCTATCCACCCTCTACCACTGGGAGAGGGGACGGGGGTGAGGGTCAGCAGGCACAAAAACGACCCGCCCAGTTAGAATTGCAGACCCTGCTTCGAGGTGTTTTCGCCAAGGATCGGTTTTTGTGCCTGCTGTTACACTTCACCGCCTTCGAGGAAGACCCGGACACGGGCGAGGTCAACAAGATCATCGCCGGCTACCACCAGTTCCACGCCGTCAACGCCGCCGTTGAGGAGACGCTCAGGGCCTCGGGCATGGGTGCCTGGGGCGAGACGCACGACGCCAAGGACACCGACGGCCGCTACTGGGCCGGGCGCATGAACGACGGCGCCTTAGGCGACCGCAGGGCCGGCGTGGTCTGGCACACGCAGGGCTCCGGCAAGAGCCTGTCCATGCTCTTTTACGCCGGCCGCATCATCCGGCACCGGAAGATGCAGAACCCGACTCTGGTCGTGCTCACCGACCGCAACGATCTCGACGACCAGCTTTATGGCCAGTTCCAGCGCTGCCACGAGATCCTGAACCAGACGCCTATTCAAGCGGAGAGTCGAGCGCACTTAAGCGAGTTACTCCATCGTTCCAGCGGTGGAGTCATTTTTACGACGATTCAGAAATTCGCGCCGCTTGAACCCTCACCCCAGTCCCCTCTCCCAGAGGTAGAGGGGGTGTCGGAGCGGAGCGAGACGCATTATCGCGGCGGATATGATTTTGCAGGTCACACACAGTATGCGAGAGCGCTGAGGCAGGAGACAACCGACGCCGAAGCCTTGCTATGGGAGTTGCTGCGTAACCAGAGATTGTTGGGCCTCAAGTTCAGACGGCAGCATCAGTTCGGCGAATACATTTGTGACTTCTATTGCACGTCAGCCAAACTCGTCATCGAATGCGATGGCAATATTCATCAAGCACCGGAACGTGAAGCGTTCGACCAGCACCGCGATGCGTATCTGAAATCGCAGGGACTCACCGTCCTGCGCTTCACGAACAATCAAGTGATCAGCGATACCGAAAGCGTTCTGAAGCAAATCGCGTCTCAGCTCCCCTCTACCTCTGGGAGAGGGGCCGGGGGTGAGGGTAAAAGCGCGACGGCAATATCCCTCAGACGGAACATCGTCGTGATTGCGGACGAAGCCCATCGCAGTCAATATGACCTCATTGATGGGTTAGCCCGCAATATGAGGGATACATTGCCGTTCGCGACTTTTATAGGCTTCACCGGTACGCCCATCGAGAAGACCGACGCCAACACCCGCGCCGTCTTCGGCGACTACATCAGCGTCTACGACATCCAGCGTGCAGTCGCCGACAAGGCCACGGTTCCGATCTACTACGAGAGCAGGATAGCCAAGCTCGCCCTCAACGCCGCCGCCATACCGAAACTGGACGAGGAGTTCGAGGAGATAACCGAGGGCGAGGAGCTGACGCGCAAGGAGAAGCTCAAGACCAAGTGGGCGGCGCTGGAAGCGCTTGTGGGCGACCCCAAGCGCATAGCCTTAGTGGCGCAGGACATCGTCACCCACTTCGGCAAGCGCTGGGAGGCCATGGACGGAAAAGCCATGGTGGTCTGCATGAGCCGCAGGATCTGCGTGGACCTTTACGACGCTATCATCCGCTTGAGGCCTGACTGGGCCAGCGCCAAGGACGATGACGCCGAAGCCGAGACCTCAAGGGACTGCGTGGTCAAAGTAGTGATGACCGGCAGTGCCGATGATGGGCCGTTGTGGCAGCCGCACATACGCAATAAGCTCAGGCGGCGCAAGCTTGCGGTGCGGTTCAAGGACAGCAAGGACAGCTTCCGCATCGTGATCGTCAGGGACATGTGGCTGACTGGCTTTGACGCGCCCTGCCTGCACACCATGTACCTGGACAAGCCCATGCAGGGCCACGGGCTCATGCAGGCCATCGCCCGCGTCAACCGTGTGTTCCGGGACAAGCCCGGCGGTTTGGTTGTGGATTATCTGGGCCTCGCCGACCAGTTGAGGAAGGCCCTGGCGGTCTACACCGAGAGCGGCGGCATGGGCGACCCCACCTATGACACGGCCAAAGCCGTTGCCGTCATGCTGGAGAAGCACGAGGTCGCGTGCAACATGCTGCACGGCTTCAAGTGGGCGAAGTGGACCACGGGCACGGCCACGGAAAGGCTGCAGCTCATCCCCGCAGGCCAGGAGCATATCCTGGCGCAGGCTGACGGCAAGCAGCGCTTCATTCAGGTCGTGACGGAGCTGTCACGCGCCTTCGCCCTGTGCGCGGCATCTGACGCGGCCTCCGGGATCCGCGACGACGTCTCGTTCTTCCAGACGCTCCAGGCCGCGCTGAACAAGCAATCATTGGGTCAGAGGAAGACGCCGGAGCAGTTGGACGCCGCCGTACGCCAGCTCGTGTCCAGGGCCATCGTCACCGAGGGCCAGGTGATCGACGTCTTCACCGCCGCCGGCATCGCCAAGCCCGACATCTCGATCCTGTCAGAGCAGTTTTTGGCCGAGGTCAAGGGGCTCAAGCACAAGAACGTGGCAGCCGAACTCCTGGAGAAGCTGCTGCGCGACGAACTCAGGGTCAGGTCCAAGCGCAACCTCGTGCAGTCCCAACTCTTCAGCGAACGCCTCAAGAAGGCGCTCAACGCCTACCACAACCGCGCCATCTCCACGCTGGAGTTCATCGACGAGCTGATCCGCATGGCCAAGGACATGGACGCGGCCGGCAAGCGCGGGCAGGACCTGGGGCTTAACGACGACGAGGTGGCTTTTTACGACGCCCTCGCCACCAACGACACCGCGGTCAAGGTCATGGGCGACGACAAGCTCAAGGTCATCGCGGTAAAGCTGCTGTCGACGGTGCGTAAAAGCGTGACGATCGACTGGAACCTCAGGGAGAGTGCCAGGGCCAAGATCCGGGTCATGGTGAGGCGCATACTCCGGGAATACGGTTACCCGCCGGACCTGCAGGAGGAGGCCGTCAAGACCGTGCTGGCCCAGGCCGAACTCGTGTGCGCGGACTGGGAGGGGTGATAGTATTCTGACTCGCCACCAAACGCTGGTTACAAAGAGATGGAGAAATAGTCATGGAAATGAACATCGAGTACCTCAATGAAGAGCGTATTAAACTATGGGATGAACTGCGTAAATCCCAAGGCATTGTCCTTGACCTCGAAGACAGAATCAAGGTCCTTCAGGCCACTGTGGACAAGAAAACCAGTGATTATGAGAAGGATGCGGCCAGCGCCTCGAAAAAGGCCAGCGAGTATAGAAACCGGGCACAGGACTCCTTCAAGACTGTTGACCAATTACTTGCCACAATATCAGCCAACGAAATGGTAGTTAAAGCAGCAGCTGACAAGGTCAAGGAACTTGTCGCGCAACTTGAGACGATGCAACAAACAGCGGCACAGAATGCCGCAGTCATATCCGTGATGTTTGGCAAGATACAAGCCAAGAATGCTGAATACGAGCCGAAGTTGGAACAAGTTGACGAAACCATTGAGAAGATTCAAGAGCAATTGACAGAGGCTGAACGATTAGCCACCGGTTTCACGCAGGTCAGCAATAGTGCCCAGTCGCTTGTCTCCAAGATCACTTCATTCCACACACAGGCAAATGAGGCGTTTGTTGAGATCAAGAACGTTTATGACAAAATAATGGGGTATGACAACCCCGACAACAACTCGAAGGATTCTCGCATTAAGGGGCTAAAAGACAAACTTCAAACTGTATACACTGCGTTAGAAAAGGGCATGGAAAAGCTCAGGTCAGACCTTGTGGTGCTTAAGGACGAAAAAGCGAAAGAGTTCAAAGCGTTCGTTGATTCGACCACTACTGAGTATTCAGAGATCAAAGGCAAGATAGAATCACTGTTACCAGATGCCATGACTGCGGGGCTCAGCCACGCGTATGCAGAAAAACGACAAGCTGAAGAAACCGAATGTGCTGGTGCCACGAGAAGCTTCATTTGGGCCATTGCTGCAATGGCTGTTGTCTCTCTTTTTCCGATAGGATTGAACTTATATCTTCACATTGTGAATAAAGTTCCTGTTGACGAAATCATACTGAAACTGCCATATGTCGCTTCAGCTATCCTTCCATTATACCTGCCGATAGTGTGGTTCGCCTTTTCTGTCAACAAGCGTGCCAAACTTTCAAAACGGTTGATCGAAGAGTACGCGCACAAGGAAGCTCTCAGCAAGACTTTTGAGGGGCTTTCGACTCAAATCAAGAATCTCAAGGATGGCGAAGAGTCCGAAGTACTAAAACTGCGTCTGCTATACAACGTGGTGAGCGTTAGTGCTGAGAACCCCGGCAAACTGATTCTGAACTACAATAATGCGGACAATCCGATTCTAGAGGTTCTCGACAAGAGTATCTCTATGACAAAGTCGCTTGAGAAATTATCAGCTATTCCCGGTTTTCGGTCTATTGCCGAAAAATGGCTAGCTCATCAAGGCAAGACAATCGTCAAGGTGACAGACGACGTCACAAAAGGACTGAACGCTGCATCCGAATAGTCCTAGCGCACGAAATGTTGTATATAGTGCGCGTGGGAGTTTCGTTACAGGTTAGCGTTCATTGGTCTAAATGTTGTTTGATTCAATGAAAGGTTACTTATGTCGCTGAAATACGAGAAGTTCAAACAGTTGGACCTTAAAACTCACCCCACGCTGAACGAGAAGTGGATGCAGGACAGGATCGCCGAAGACCCATCGCTGCTGGGGCTCGGTGCAGTCACCCTCCACTCCCGTGAACGTATACAGCCGCGTGGAGGCCGGCTCGACATCTTGCTTGAGGATTCGGAAGCGCATACACGCTACGAGGTGGAGATTCAACTAGGCAAGACCGACGAGTCCCACATCATACGCACGATCGAGTACTGGGACATCGAACGCAAGCGCTACCCGCAGTATGACCATGTCGCAGTGATTGTCGCTGAAGAAATCACAGGCCGTTTTCTCAATGTGATCTCGCTGTTCAACGGCCACATACCGCTGATTGCTATTCAAATGCGGGCGGTCCAGTTGGGTGACACCGTCTCGCTGTTGTGCACGACAGTCCTGGACCAGATGCGTCTCGGCCTCGACGATGAAGAGAAAATTGAGGCCACGGACAGGGCATACTGGGAGACCCGAGGATCAAAGGCCACTGTCGCCATGGCGGACGAGTGCTTCGCCGTCCTCAAGAAACTAGACCCCGCACTCGAACTCAAGTACAACAAATTCTACATCGGCCTTGCAAGGAACGGAATGGCGGACAACTTCGTCATCTTCCGCCCGCAGAAGACATCCATCCGCGTCGAGCCCAGACTGGAGAAGAGCGAGGCTGTAGAGAAGAGAATTGATGATGCCGGACTTGAAGTGCTTGACTACGACAGCCAGTGGGGCCGCTACAGGATCAGGATCGGCAAAGGTGACACGGAAAAACACGCCGACCTCCTCTGCGACCTGTTTGCGGCCGCTTACAAGGAGTGTGGCGGCGAGAGCGCCGATTAATCCAACTTAAGACCAGCCAACAAGACAATGTCTCGCAGAAGGAACGACGCCTCATTCATGGAACTCCTGGTCCTGCTCCCGTGGTGGCTCACGCTGATCGCGGGCGCTGGCATTTGGCTTTACCTCAGATCGTATCCGGCGCAGAGCGCTGGCGCGGACATGCAGGAGATCATCGCTAGGTTCGCCTTGCTGGCATTGCAGTGGATGTGCTTCGCCGCTGCGTTCGTGTCCGCCATTGCAACCATCACCCGCAGGCTAACCTTCGCCTCGGCCAAGGACATCGAGGCCATCCGCGCCATGAGTTGGCGGGAGTTCGAGACGCTGATCGCCGAGACCTACCGCAGACAGGGGTTCACCGTCGAGGAGACCGGGGGCGGAGGCGCCGACGGCGGCGTCGACCTGATCCTGCGCGGTAAAGGCCAGAAGGCCATTGTGCAGTGCAAGCACTGGCGTCAAAAACAGGTCGGCGTCAAGGTCGTGAGGGAAATGTTCGGCTTGATGACCCATGAGAAGGCCGACCGCGTGGTCATCGTATCCTCAGGCACCTACACGCAGGAGTCCTTAGACTTCGCGAAAGGCAAACCTATTCTGCTGATAGACGGAAAGGCTCTGGCGCGGCATATACGCGAAATCAAGGGCGAGCCCGCAGCGGCTCCTACAGCCGCAACAGCCCCGGCCGCAAAGCCTGTGCCGCAACAGGTGCTGAGCGTGCAGACCCAAACCGCGCCCGCCTGCCCGACGTGCGGATCGGCAATGGTCCTGCGCACCGCCAGAAAGGGCGCGAACGCGGGCGGGCAGTTCTGGGGCTGCAGCCGATACCCGGAGTGCCGGGGTATAATCAACGTCACGTGAGGTCTGCGATGTTCACCTTCGCCACAGATTTCGAGAGCGTGGCCAAGGCCACCGCCAATACCATGACCGGAAACGTCGCCGAGCTCAAAGACTGCGGCGGCATGGTCCTGGTCAGAGAAGGCACGCCGGAGTCTGACGAGCGCCAGAAGCAGCCGGGTTTGCTGATGATCCCGTTCGAGGCCGGGGGCGTCAGATACTGGATCTGCTCACGCTGAGCGGGCTGTAATAAAATTCTTTATGATGCGGCACGGCCTGATTCCAACTGCTATGACGATTACAGACGCCGCTGATCCACGTGGTTCTCGCTCTCGAAGGTGTCTGGAAATCACGCATTGCCGCCTACAGCCCTCATGACTTCCCTTGTCCTGCTACTTGTCTCGGTCGGCTTTTTATTATGTTGCAACCTTGACGGTCACAGCACCGCCTAAGATCCATCATCGTTTTCTTGATGATAACGATTTGATCAGGATTCTTATCCGTTTCGCGATTTGAGTGCTCATGTCCGCGTTATAGCACTGCCCCTCAAAGGCTGGATAGGCTGTCAAAGTTAAACTGCTTACGAATGTGTAATCGCACACGAAATGAAAATGGCCCAAATTCCATTCGCACTCCACATTACTGCTGATTTGCCGGCTTCGCCTCCTTGGCTTTCTTCGCCTCCTTGGCTTTCTTCGCCTCCTTGGCTTTCTTCGCCTCCTTGGCTTTCTTCGCCTCTTTGGCTTTCTTCGCCTCTTGGGCGGGCTTCGCCTCTTGGGCGGGCTTCGCCTCTTGGGCTCGTTTAGCCCTTTTAGCTGTTTTCGCCTTTTCAGCTTGCTTCGCTATTTCGGTCTTCTTCGCGTTTACCCCCGGCTCAACAAACCTGTTTTCCGATGCGTCAACTTTTCCATTTCCAGGATTATTCGTATTAGATTGATCTAATGCTTTACCAAAAGCAGCTTTACCGTCGTCATTATCAATGGGTATCGTTTCGGACATTACCGTAAATATAGATAGCACAAACACCAATGTCACAATGCGTTTCATTTCACAACTCTCCATTCACAGTGAAAACCAAAGGGGGGAACGTATCCGCACTTTACGCACACATTATCATAAAGTCAAGTCAGCCGCGGGGTACTTGCAGTTTCGTTTCCATTTCAGGTTGACCTCTTCCGCTTGCGGGTGTAACGTCCCCATAAACGTATAAGGGGGAGAGACTATGCGCGGTATTCTGTTTTTCGCCTTCCCGTGTCTGGCGCTCTGCGCAACCGCGGTCACGCTAGACGTGTCCAGGCTTCAGGCCCCGGCGTTCGCTGACAAAGAAGCTTCCGGCGACGCCGCCCTTCCCGCCGGCCGGACGAACGACCTGCGCACGTTCCGGCTTGAGATGACCTTCGAT
>Ga0075012_10002966_pt1 | contig 16445 bp, 12 predicted proteins | sample All_14_2_FD_71474 | JGI IMG/M metagenome (GOLD analysis project Ga0075012, IMG submission 71474) | Freshwater microbial communities in response to fracking from Pennsylvania, USA - Allegheny Zone_MetaG_DW_15 | ecosystem: Environmental > Aquatic > Deep subsurface > Groundwater > Drilled... | reverse complement strand
GGTTGTTCACCACGGCTTCCAGTGCGCTGAACAACATCGTCGGGCGCATGATGTCCAGTTCCACGTTGCTCGTGTTGTTCACGAAGACCAACTCGCTGTCGGCTTTCGGCAATATTTCTTTATAAAAGATTGATTTTGAGAGCGATAGGCTCATCGTCTCGTTGAAACCATTGGCAGCCAGATAGTCGGCGATGGTGTTACGCACGGCGTTCGGGTCAGGCTTCTCGCTGCTCACCATGCTGCTGCGGATCTGTGCCGGGGCAGGCACATTGTCCAACCCAAAAACCCGTAGGATTTCCTCCACCACATCGGCGGGGCGGGTCACATCGGCCTTATTCGTCGGAACGCTGACGGTGAACGAATCTTCCGACTCTGCCTCAATTTTCATTTCCAAGGCCGATAGGATTTCGTTGATTTTCTCCTTCGGAATCTCCATCCCGATGAGGCGGTTCACATAATCAAAACTAACCGTAACCAATTGGTTTTCAATGGGTTTTGCGTAAATATCCACCACTTCGGAAGCGATTTCTCCGCCAGCCAATTCCACCATCATGGCCGCTGCCCGTTGCAGGGCGTAAACGCAAATGTTCGGGTCGCTGCCTTTCTCGAACACCCTTGCGGCGTCGGTGCGAAGGTCGTGGCGGGTGCTGCTGCGGCGAATCCATTTTGCGTTGAAATGGGCGCTTTCGAGAAAAATATTTTTCGTTGAATCCTTCACGCCGGAAGTTGCCCCGCCGAACACGCCACCGATACACATCGGCTTCGAGTCGCCGTCGCAAATCATCAGGTCGTGGTCGCTGAGGCTGCGCTCCCGCTCATCGAGGCTGAGGAATTTGGTGCCTTCCGGCAATGTTTTCACGATGACTTTTTGCCCGGCGATTTCATCCAAATCAAAGGCGTGGAGCGGCTGGCCCAGTTCATGGAGGATGAAATTGGTGATGTCCACCACGTTGCTAATGGGCCGCACCCCGACCGATTGGAGGCGCTTCTTCAGCCAATCCGGCGACTCGCCTATCGTCACGCCCTTGAGTACGACGCCTGCGTAGCGGGGGCAAGCCTCCGAGTTTTCGACTATCACTTCGACGGGGTGCAGACTTTCCAAGTTTTTAAAACTTGGAAAGTCTATCTGCGGAACCTTCACGCCATCCTTTTGCCCAAACTGCACTTGCAGCGCTGCGGCCAAATCACGAGCCACGCCAAGGTGGCAAGTGGCATCAGAGCGGTTCGGCGTCAGGCCAATTTCATAAACTACGTCCTTTTCCAGCTTGAAATAGTCACGTCCGGTAGTGCCGACGGGCGTGCCTTCCGGCAGCACGAGGATGCCGCTGTGGTCTTCGCCCATTCCGAGTTCGTCGGAAGCGCAGATCATGCCTTGCGACTCCTCGCCCCTGATTTTGCCCAATTTTAAAGTCAACGGCTCGCCACCCGTGGGGTAGAGCGTGGTGCCGACGGTGGCCACGAGCACTTTCTGCCCAGCAGCCACATTGGGCGCTCCGCAAACGACTTGCAGCAGTTCGCCTGTGCCAATGTCCACTTTGGTGAGGCTTAGTTTGTCGGCGTTGGGGTGGCGCCAGCATTCCTTCACATGCCCGACGACGACTCCTTCCAGCCCACCCTTGATGCTCTCCACCTCTTCCATGCCCTCCACTTCGAGGCCGAGGCTGGTGAGCAGGTTCGAGATTTCGTCAGGCGAAAGGTTGATGTCAATATATTGCTTGAGCCAGTTTAGCGATATGGTCATTTTTTCGTATTTGAAGGGGCGAAGATAGGAAAAAACGCAAACGCCGATTCGGGGTTCCGAATCGGCGTTTGCAACAAAACAGGTTTTCTCTTACTTTTTAAAAAACTGCGCCGCTGTTACCCAACGTCCATTTTTTATCTCTAAAAAATAGGTACCAGCGCTCCAATCGGTCAAGTCGTAGTACAATTCATAGTCACCCTGCTCTACTTTACGCCTTTCCGTTTTTATGTTTTTACCGGAGGAATCCTTGAAAATTAATTCCACTTCGTCGTTCAATGGGACGGAGAAGTTGACCGTCAGCTTGTTCGTTGCAGGATTTGGGAAAACCTTGAGGCCGAAGTATTGGTCTCCCTTGATTTCCTGCACGCCTGTGGTTTGTTTAGTTAAAAAGACCTTGTAAACTTTGCCGGAGGCGCTGCTCAGCGTGCCGTCATCCACGAAAAGAATGTTCGGCAGGCTGCTCTCGATGCCGCCCACCACGTAGCCAATCATCGCATCGCTTTCCGGCAGTGCATCTAGCGAAATGATGCCGTCTTGTAGCATCGGCAGGTTTGCCGCAGGCAAAAAACTGGCGCTCGCCCCCAGCAATTGAGGCATTTCACCCAATTTGGACTCCAACATGCTCCCGTCAGCACCACGGCTCACCAAGCTGATGGTCTTCACAAACGGCACATTGGGGTCGTCCTTGAGCACGTTGTCTGCATCAAGGTAGTATCGGCTAATACCGCCTAAGAACAGCGTGTGCATGGCGTTTTGCGAAGCAGAAAACAAGCCAGCATGGGCAGTGTGGTATTGGTTCAGGTACTGGTTGAAATTGTTATTGACGGTGTATCCGCTGGGCAGCACGTCCACGGTGTTGAGCCAGGGCAGGTCTTGGTCGTACTGGAAAACGCCGCTGAACACCGTGAAGCCTTCACTCCCGTCGGGGAAAATTTGTGGGGCCATGTTGTAGTCCCGTCGGTGCAGGTTCACGGTGTCCACTATTTCCGTGAAATTGGTCACTGCCATCGCCGACCCGTCGTCTTCGATGCCGAAGCGCTTGATGGCATTGCTGTATTTTTGGTAAAAACCGGGGCCGTGGTCTGGGCCGTGCGGGTTGTAGCGCCCCTGGAAAACCTGACCGCCCACGAGGTAGAACTCATCGTTAAGGAGGCCAAGGTAGCCACCTGTGACCCGCAGCCGCTCGTCGGTCAACTGTCGAAAATAGGTGTTCACGGGCTGGCCCGCCACCACTGCTGGGACCAGCCCAGCGAGGTCAACCGCCGTCAGGTACGGGTAAGTGACCCATTCGCCTGCATCTTGGCTATAGCCGTAGCCGCCGATGATGTAGAGCACGTTGCCACGCTGCACGAATTCCATGTTGGCGCTTTGCAATTGCTCGACGAGGTCGGTTGGTAACCCAGCCAGTGGTGCCGTCCAGACCTGCTTTGTGACAATGTCCACCACGTAAATGTGGAGATTGTTGTAGTCAGGGTCGAAGGCGGCGAAGGGTTGGCGCTGGTGCAGGCCGTCGGTTCGTCCTCCGATGAAGACCCATTTGCCATCGAAACGGCCATCCACGAAGGATTGCAGGGTGGGAAAATTGGGGAAGGGTTCTTCTTGGAGGTAGATGGAAAAATTGCTCGTTTGCTGTGCGTTGGCGTTCGAGAGTATCAGCCAAAACAAAATCCAAAACCAAGTTTTTTTCATTTCACCGAAATTTTTGTCCAAAAGCGATTCCCCGAAGGGGGGTTGGCACAAAATAAAAAAACACCGTGTGCTGGCACGGGGCCAAAAGTCACACAGTGTTTTTTAATTCGGATTGATAAAAATCACGCAGCCGCCACCGCTGGACGCCTTCCAAGCTCCCGCAACATGCGGAAGTGCGAGATGATGGCTTGGCGGGTGGTCGGGTACTCGTTGTACGGGAGGCCGAATTCCAGTGCCGTTTCCTTCACGATTTTTGAAATCTTTGGGTAGTGTACGTGGCTGATGTTCGGGAAGATGTGGTGCTCTATCTGGAAGTTCAGACCACCTACGAAGAAGGACACAAGCCAGTTGCGACGGGCGAAATTGGCGGTGGTGCGCAGTTGGTGCACGGCGAAGGTGTTTTCCATGTTGCCGTTCTCGTCAGGCATCGGGTTCTCGGTGTTCTCGACCACGTGAGCCAACTGGAACACAAGCGCCAGAATGACGCCAGCCGTGTAGTGCATGACGAAGAAACCAATGAGCACCTTCCACCAAGCGACGTCGAGTACGAGGATGGGCATCACTATCCAAATCAGGATGTACAGGATTTTGGTGGTGATGAGGATGGTCCACTCCTTCGTCGGATTGATTTTTTTATCGAAGGAAAAACCCTGAGCGATGTAGCGCTGCATCTGCTTGTAGTCCTTGGTAATGGCCCAACTGATGGTCATGAGGCCGTACAGGAACAGGCTGTAGAAGTGCTGAAAACGGTGGAAGCGCTTCCACTGGTCGTACTGGTGCATGCGGATGAGGCCGTCGGCATCAATGTCCTCGTCCATGTCGGCGATGTTGGTGTAGGTGTGGTGGAGCACGTTGTGCTGCACCTTCCAGTTATAGACATTGCCAGCGAGGATGTAGATGGAGCTGCCCATCAGGTTGTTCACCCAACGGTTGCGGGAGTAGGTGCCGTGGTTGCCGTCGTGCATCACGCACATGCCCACGAAGGCCATGCCCATGCCCAGCACGATGGTGAACAACAACATCGCCCACTGGTTGAAATTGTTGGAAATGATGAGGAAGTAGGGAGTCAGGAAGATGGCAAACACAACCACCGACTTGAGGTACAGCTTCCAATTGCCGTACTTGCTGATGTGGTTTTGTTGAAAATAGGCATTCACACGGTTGTTGAGTGTCTTGAAAAAATCCGTGCTGTCCGTTCTCGGAAATTTGATTGCTGAGTAATCCATTTAATCTTTTTGTTTGAAACTAATTTGCTTGAATTTCGGAATTTGTCTTTGTTTTGATGCTGCAGTTGGCAGTCTTTACTTCCCAAAACTGCTAGAAAGGTGGGTCTTAAAGGCTTAGTAGCGTGCAAAAATAGAAAAACTTTTTGGCCACTTTCCCTACATGATGAATATCAGCATCACAAATCGGCGAAACGTCAGGCTGTGTAGTCCAGCCCTGCCGAAACATCTACCAAGCTTAACCGTGCGTTTATGAATAAACATTTCAAAATTAACATCCAGGGAAAGGTACAGGGCGTCTGGTATCGGGCATCGGCGCAGCAGGCTGCACAGCAGCTCGGCCTCGTTGGATTCGTGAAAAACCTGCCCGATGGTGGCGTCTATGCGGAGGCTGAAGGGCCAGAAGCTACCTTGCTGGAATTCGTTAATTGGTGCCGACGTGGCCCAGAACTCGCTAGGGTGGAGCACGTGGACGTGACGGAAGGCGAGTTGCAGGGCTTCCACGATTTCAGCATCCGCAGGTAACATGGTCTGACAGACCGTGTTACTTTTGCAAAAACAAGTTTGAGAAAATGAAGTACCTCTTTCCCATTTTTCTTTTGCTGGCCTTCGGCCAAACCACGTTCGCCCAAAAATGCAAGTCCATTGCCCTGGATACCATTGACGAGTTTGACACGACACGGCTCATTGCCACCAAGCCCGTCAATATTGGCTACATCATTCCCACGGGCAATGTCGCCGAGGACATCAAGGGGCAAGAAACCGTCATTGAGGGCAAGGCCATCTTCAGTTTCGGCAACGAGAACCGCATCCGCTCCTTCTTCCTCTCGCTCGCCGTGGTGGACCGCAAGTTTTACATGATTGACACGGAGTACAACGTCTTCCTCAAGTTCACTAACGGCCAAATCATCCGGCTGTTCAATGTGCCCGCCGACGGCGAATTCGATACCAAAATACTGATGTGGAAGTACTTGCACACCTGCGTGGTGCCGCTGGAGCATTTCTTCCTGCTGCGCGATGAATTGGTGGAAAAAATCAGGATCGAATACAACGGCTACAAGCAGACCATCGTACTGGAGGAAAAACAGGCGAAAGCGCTGCAAGATGCCGTGAAATGCGTGGAGGAGCGGCTGAACAGTACTTCACCCGATAAGCCATGATGCGCCAGTTCATTTTGACAGGTTAAACTCCGCCGCCACCTTCTCCATTTGTGTCAAATGCCGTTGCCCATGCTGCCCTAGAAAGAAAAGGTATTCGTACACATTAATTTTGCCCAAGCCATTCACGGTCATGGTCGTCGAGTGCAGGACGCCTTCCCCATTTGGCATTTCGCTGAGGAAGCCAAGGCATTGCGCAAGCTGGGTCTTCAGCATAATCCTGACCTCGCCCGGCAGCTTCCCGCCAGTAGGCTCCATGTGGGCAGGCCGAACCCACCCAAAGGATTGGTGAATCCCAATTTCGTTCAGTTTTTCCGCATGGAAAACATGACTTGTCAATGCCTCCCGAAGGTCAGTTTTGGCAGCATTTTGCAGGGCCTTCCGGGTTCCTTTTTCAATGAGAATGAGCAAATAGTGATTTGTGAGGGCGATATGTTCCAAGATTTGGTTAATGATCCAACCGCCGCTGGCGGGCTTGTATTGCCGCAAGGCTTCCTCCTTTTCAAACCAAGTGTCAATCGCTTCGAAAGTGGTGTTCAACAACGAATCTATCTTTGGAATTAAGGCATTGATGTCCATTTGAACCATATTAAAATTGCATTAATCTACATTTTCGGATGAAAACGCTGATGACAGTGAGATTCGTTCCTTTCGTTTCCAAACTCCATTTGGAACAGGGACGAGTAACACATATAATTTTTACATCGGATTTAACTCCCCAAACTGCCGTTTTTTAGAAGCTTCATTTTTGAGAAAACCCTATCTTTGCGCCTCGTTTTTTGACTCCCCAAAATTCATCAATTATATTTCAAACCATCAAAACGCAACTATGCCATATCTTTTTACTTCTGAAAGCGTGTCAGAAGGACACCCAGACAAAGTAGCAGACCAGATTTCCGACGCCCTCGTTGACCACTTCCTTGCCTTCGACCCCAGTTCGAAGGTAGCCTGTGAAACGCTCGTGACCACTGGCCAAGTGGTACTGGCAGGCGAGGTGAAGACCACTACCTACCTCGATGTGCAGTCCATCGCCCGCAACGTCATCGGAAAAATCGGTTACACAAAAAGCGAATACATGTTCGAAGCGCACTCCTGCGGCGTGCTTTCGGCCATCCACGAACAATCACCAGACATCAACCGGGGCGTGGAGCGCACCAACCCTGAGGATCAGGGCGCTGGCGACCAGGGGATGATGTTCGGCTACGCCACCAACGAGACGGACACCTACATGCCGCTCGCACTCGACCTTTCGCACAAAATCCTGATGGAAATGGCCGACATTCGCCGGGAAGGCAAGCGGATGAAGTACCTCCGCCCCGACGCCAAGTCGCAGGTGACCATCGAATACAACGATAAAAACCAGCCAATCCGCATTGACACCATCGTGGTTTCTACACAGCACGACGACTTCGCCGAGGAGACTGCCATGCTGGAGCAAATCAAGAAGGACGTCATCAACTACGTCATTCCACGGGTGAAGAAGAAATGTACGCAGAAAGTGCAGCGCCTCTTCAAGGGCGACATCACCTACCACGTGAATCCAACGGGCAAGTTCGTAATCGGCGGGCCGCACGGTGACACGGGCCTCACTGGCCGCAAGATCATCGTGGACACCTACGGTGGCAAGGGCGCACATGGTGGCGGTGCATTCAGCGGTAAAGACCCTTCGAAAGTGGACCGCTCGGCTGCCTACGCTACCCGTCACATTGCCAAGAACCTAGTGGCAGCTGGCGTTTGCAGCGAAATATTGGTGCAGGTGAGCTACGCCATCGGCGTTGCGAAGCCAACCAATATCTACGTGAACACCTACGGCAGCAGCAAACTGAAGATGAAGGACAGCGAAATCGCCGCCATCGTCACCGACCTGTTCGACATGCGCCCATACGCCATCGAGAACCGCCTGAAGCTGCGCAACCCGATTTACTCCGAGTCCGCTGCCTACGGTCACATGGGCCGCACACCAGAAATCAAGAAAGTGACATTGACCAACGGTTCCGGCGAAACCATCACGAAGGAAGTGGAAACCTTCACTTGGGAAAAGCTCGACTACGTTGACAAAGTGAAAAAAGCATTCGGCATCGCTTAAAACTTGCCGTCAAGCATAAGGGCCGTGCCGGAAATCACCTGCACGGCCTTTTCTTTTGCCCCTCGGGAACGTTTTGCGAAGCAAAAGATTTATAACTTGCCAACTTGAAAACTGGGTTGACAGGGGTTGATGAAGGTGATAAGGGTTGATGGAGTTCCTGCAAGAACAACTATCTCTTATCAACTTTTACAAACCCGCATCAACCCTTATCAACCAAAAAAATGGCAGATATACGCCAAAAGCAGGTAGCAGAAATGATCAAGCGGCACTTCAGCGTGCTGCTGCAACAGGAGGGGGCCTATATTTTCGGGACGGAGCCTTTCGTGACTGTGACCAACGTCAAAATGACGCCCGATTTCAACATCGCCAAGATTTATCTCAGCATCTTCAACACCGAAAATAAGCAGGAGGTCATCTTGGAAATGGAACATAGTTATACTAGGCTGAAGCAGGCCCTGGCAAGCCGTATCGGAAAGCAAATACGCCGGATGCCGGAACTTCAGTTTTATATTGACGACACCTTGGATGAGATGTTCCGGGTGGACACGCTCTTTCAGCGCCTTGAAGCCGATAACCAGATGGGAAGGCATCGGGCGGATGAGGAAGAATAGATTTTCGCTGGTAGGCACATGATGCCGCCCAAAGGCGTTTTACCATGAATAAATTTCCACTTTTTAGCTTCGCAATGGGCTTGTTGGCCCTCTTGGCCGCTTGTAACCCTGACCCAGTCGGCGGCAATTTGGAAAATAGCTTTTGGACCTTGACCTCCGCCAAGTTGGAAAACCAGTCCATTCAAGTGCCAAAAACCAGTGAAACCACCCTCGTTTTTTCCGACGGGAAACTCAACGGCAAGGCCGCCTGCAACAGCTATTTCGCAGATTATTCCGTTCAAGGTGCCATGCTCAAAATCCAAGGCTTGGGCGCTACCAAGCGCTTTTGCGATGCAATGGATTTAGAGAATGCCTACGTCAACCTACTTTCCAAAGCTATCTCCTACTCCGTACGGGATGCCAAACTGGAAATCTTCAGCAGCAATGGCAGCCTTGTTTTCACCAAAATGAAAAATGACGAAGTGGAGGCTGAAAAATATGCCCAAGGTGTTGGCAAATTGGCGGCCCAGTTCCCTATGCTCGATGGTGAAGACATCCTGCACCTGCGCCCCATCCTTCGGGTGGACAACCCCGGCGACTACCCCTACCAAGGCTCGTTGATTGACACTAGTTTTTACCAATATTTCAACCATGAAATCCGGGAAATCTGGACGGGTAGCGGGGGCGATGTCATGGCCGTTGGGCAGTACGGTGGCTTCTACATTTGCCGGATTCCTGGCAGGTACGTTTCCAGCGATATTGCCATTTTCCGAGTCAGGGCTGGCGAAATGGAGCACGTGGAAACCGTCGCTTGGGCCTGGTGCGACGAAGGCTGGTGCAACCAGCAGGACGCTTGGCTCACCGACACGGACAGGGATGGCCGCACAGATGTCATCCAGCACTACACCCTGACGGATGACCAAGGGAAAATAAAAGAAGAACGCATCACCTTGCTCCGTCAGACAGAAAAGGGCGATATGGTACAGGACAAATCAGCGAAGCTTGAACGCAGCGAGTACAAAATGGCAAAAATCTAGGGGTGTCGGCATTCTTTTTACCTTTGCGTAAACAAGACACTATGAAGGGTAATCCTTCGTTTCAGTCAAAGACTAATTATCTTTCACATGGAAAAAAATCAGGTTAAACTTGTTGAGGCGTTCAATGAAAAAGGGGAGCACATCAGCCCGATATTGCCGGAGGACCAGAAAAATTTCTTAATTGATATTGACGGAACCGTTTGCGACGACGTACCCAATGAGGAGCCTGAACGCATGGCCATTGTGCCGCCCTACCCCGATGCCCTTAAAATTCTGAACAAATGGTACGACGAGGGGCATATCATCACATTTTTCACCTCAAGAACCGAAGAACATCGTGAAGTCACCGAAATCTGGCTCAAGAAACATGGGTTCAAATACCACGGCATCTTGTTTGGAAAGCCACGTGGCGGCAATTACCACTGGATTGACAACCACATCGTGAAGGCTACCCGCTTCAAGGGAAAGTTCACCGACCTCGTCATAAAGAACCACGAAATAGCGGTTTTCCAAGGTTAAAAAACGCCGTTTCCCACAAAAAATAAGGCCGTACCAGTGCAAGCGCTTTGGTACGGCCTATTTTATTTCTAGTAGTCAATGCTGACTAGGCAGCGCTGACGCTCTTCCGAATCTTGTTCAGCGCAGACCCCGCCTTCACCCAAGCAATCTGCTGCTTGTTGTAGGTATGCTTCACCTCGAAGCTCTCCTGTGTACCGTCGGCATGGTTCAGCACGACGGTCAAGTTCTTGCCTGGTGCGAGGTTGCCCTTTATGTCAATTTTATCATCCTGACGGATGAGGTCGTAGTCGGACGGGTTCACGAAAGTGAGTGCCAACATGCCCTGCTTTTTCAAGTTCGTCTCGTGGATGCGTGCGAACGATTTCACGATAACCGCCTTCACGCCGATGAACCGTGGCTCCATCGCCGCATGTTCCCGGCTGCTGCCCTCGCCGTAGTTTTCTTCACCAAAAACGATGGTGCCAACGCCTGCATCCCTGTATGCCCTGCCACTGTCCGGCACGGACATGAACTTGGCCTTGGTGCCACGCTTGCCGTAATTGGCCACGCTGTTGGTCTGTTCGTTGAAGGCGTTGAGCGCACCGATGAGGCAGTTGTTGGAGATGTTCTCCAAGTGCCCCCGGAACTCCAGCCAAGGCCCGGCCATCGAGATATGGTCGGTGGTACATTTGCCTTTCGCCTTGATGAGGATACGCATATTGCGAAGCTGCTTCGTCGTGATTGGCTCGAATGGCGTCAGCAATTGGAGGCGATTGGAGGTCGGGCTAACATGTACCTGCACCTTGCTGCCATCGGCGGCGGGCGCTTGGAAGCCAGCGTCTTTTACATCGAAACCTTTTGGCGGCAACTCAACGCCCGTTGGTGGGTCGAGGCGAACAGCAACGCCATCTTCATTGATGAGCGAATCGGTCAGTGGGTTGAAGGTCAGGTCTCCGGCGATGGCGAGGGCCGTCACGATTTCAGGGCTGGCCACGAAGCCGTGGGTGTTCGGGTTGCCGTCGTTGCGCTTCGAGAAGTTGCGGTTGAACGAAGTGATGATGCTGTTCTTCCGGTTCGGGTCGGTGGTATGGCGCTGCCACTGGCCGATGCAAGGGCCACAAGCATTGGCCAGCACCACGCCGCCCATTTGCTCGAAAGCCTCCAACTGGCCGTCACGTGCCACGGTGTAGCGGATTTGCTCCGAGCCGGGCGTCACGGTGAACTCCGATTTTACTTTCAATTTTTTGGAAACGGCTTGACGTGCCAGCGAGGCCGCACGGTCGAGGTCTTCGTAGCTGCTGTTGGTGCAGGAGCCGATGAGGCCGACTTCTAGTTTTTGTGGGTAGCCGTTGTCTTTTACCGCTTGCGCAAACTTGGAGATTGGCCAAGCCAAATCCGGCGTGTAAGGGCCATTCACGTGTGGCTCCAGGGTGCTCAAGTCAATCTCAATGACCTGGTCGAAGTATTTCGCTGGGTCGGCGTAGCACTCAGGGTCGCCTGTCAGGTGCTTCGCAACGCTATCGCAAAGTGCAGCCACCTCGGCACGGCCTGTGCTACGGAGGTAGCGGCCCATTGATTCATCATAACCGAAAGTAGAGGTCGTTGCGCCGATTTCAGCGCCCATATTGCAGATGGTGCCCTTGCCCGTGCAGGAAAGCGATTTTGCACCCTCGCCGAAATACTCGACGATGGCACCGGTGCCGCCCTTCACGGTCAGAATGCCCGCTACTTTCAGGATAACGTCTTTGGAGGAAGTCCAGCCATTCAACTTGCCAGTGAGCTTCACGCCGATGAGTTTTGGCATCTTGAGTTCCCAAGGCATGCCCACCATTACGTCCACGGCGTCAGCTCCACCGACGCCGATGGCCACCATGCCGAGGCCGCCCGCATTGGGCGTGTGGGAGTCGGTGCCTATCATCATCGCACCGGGGAAGGCGTAGTTTTCGAGCACAATCTGGTGGATGATGCCAGCGCCTGGTTTCCAGAATCCGATGCCGTATTTATTGGAAATGGAGGCGAGGAAGTCATAAACCTCCTTGTTTTTGTCCACAGAATCGGCAAGGTCAACAGCGGCGCCGTCCTTAGCCAGAATAAGGTGGTCGCAGTGGACGGTACTCGGCACAGCGGTCTTCGTTTTGCCGCACATATCGAACTGGAGCAGGGCCATTTGCGCCGTGGCGTCCTGCATGGCCACCCGGTCGGGGGCGAAAAAGACGTAGTCAACGCCCCGCTTATATTCCTTCAGCGGCGATTCGGGGTGGAGGTGCGAGTAGAGGATTTTTTCAGCCAACGGCATTGGGCGGCCCAGCTTTTTGCGGGCTTTCTTTAGCTTTTCTGGCAGCTCGGCGTAGAGCTTTTGTATCAAATCGAGGTCGAAAACCATTTGGATGTTTGAATTTGTGAGAAAAAACAATTCAGTGGGTTTTTTGAGGCCGCAAAGGTAGCCTTTTAACCACTAAAACCGCTGATTGTTGCAGATAAAATGCGTGGTAAAATGGCTTGCACAAATTCAGTTTTGGTGAAAAAGGAATTTCCCTAATTTGGCGCACTCAATCCTTGGTTGATAAGTGTTGATAAAAGTTGATAAAAGTTGAAGGCTTACGTTTTGCGGGCAATCAACCTTTATCAACCCATCAACCCATATCAACCCACAAATCAACATCAATGAAAAACATCAAAGGCCCCGCCATCTTCTTGGCACAGTTCATGGGCGACACAGCACCCTTCAATTCCCTCGAATCCGTCTGCAAATGGGCAGCCAGCCTTGGCTACATCGGCGTGCAGATACCGACTTGGGACAGCCGACTAATTGACCTTCAAAAAGCTGCCGAAAGCAAAGACTATTGCGACGACCTCAAGGGCCGTGTCGAAGCTTGCGGCGTGCAAATCACCGAGCTTTCCACGCACCTGCAAGGCCAGCTTGTGGCCGTGCATCCCGCCTACGACCTCAGCTTCGATGGGTTTGCGCCGCCTGAATGCCGCAACAATCCCGCTGCCCGCACCGCTTGGGCCGTGCAACAACTGAAATGGGCCGCCAAGGCCAGCCGCAACCTCGGCATTGACGTGCATGTGACTTTCAGCGGTGCATTGCTTTGGCACACCGTTTATCCTTGGCCGCAGCGCCCGCAGGGCTTGGTGGAAACGGGCTTCGGGGAATTGGCCAAGCGCTGGCTGCCCATCTTGAATGCCTTCGACGAGGTGGGCGTAGACCTCTGCTACGAAATCCACCCCGGCGAGGACCTGCACGACGGCGTCACTTTCGAGCGCTTCCGAGAAGCCACGGGCAACCACAAGCGGGTGAACATCCTCTACGACCCCAGCCACTTCGTGCTGCAACAGCTTGATTATCTGGCATATATCGACATTTACCACGAGTTCATCAAGATGTTCCATGTGAAGGATGCCGAGTTCAATGCCACGGGCCGCAGCGGCGTCTATGGCGGCTACCAAGGCTGGATTGACCGCCCAGGCCGCTTCCGCTCCTTGGGCGATGGGCAGGTGGATTTTATCTCCATTTTCTCAAAACTGGCGCAGTATGACTACGATGGCTGGGCCGTGCTGGAATGGGAATGCTGCATCAAGGACAGCGAGCAAGGGGCACGGGAAGGCGCTCCTTTCATCGAGAACCATATCATCAAGGTGACGGAGCGGGCCTTCGACGACTTCGCTGGCGGCAAGCCGGACGAAGAGTTGAATCGTAAGATTCTTGGGCTGTAAAAATGATCGTTCATCAAACAAAAAAGCTTCCAGCATGCTGGAAGCTTTTTTGTTTTAGAACATTTCAAGTTTAGTTGGAAGTCAATCCAACTTTTTAAATGGTGTGATTCTAATGGCCATATAGAAGTCTGCTCCAGTGAATTTTTTTTTGACAAATGCGGCAGCAAAATCATCCGCACCTATTATCAGCCAATTCACCCTTGTGGCCAATCCAATTCTGGGGTTTTTCCAGTCGTAAATGGAAATCGGGGCAGATGCCGAGAACCATCGAGTTTGCCAGCGTGGCGTTATCGCCAAAATATTGGGCCGAGGCGGCGCATTGCCGGAGTTTGGTAGCCGCTGTATTAGTAAGGCATTGATATAGATTTTTTCTGTGACGCCATAGTCTGCTTGCAGGCTAAATGCAGCGGGCAAACTCATACCAAGACTCTTTAATTCGCTGGTTGTTACACCGGTTTGTAGCAGTTCATGGCTGAAGGCAGCAATAGCTTTGTCCAAATCAGCGGGATAATTATACTGCTTATATGGTTCTAAATCAATCGTCACTATAGTATCAATATTAAGCTGATATTTCTGCGCATTATTTTCAAATTTCAGGTAGCCCAAATCTATCAGAGAAGCCCCTATTTTCAACTTATAACCCTCCTCATGGTCTTGCAGGATATAGGAAAACCCAATGTCTGTACCAACACCTTTACCGTTCACGCCCAAGAGCTTTGATTTATCCAAATCGCCAGCAAAACCTACATTGCCATCTGGTAAATTAATGGATATATTTGTTCCGGGTAAATTGCCATATAAATAAGGTTCATTGCTTTTAGCATAACCACCTTGATGACCTAAAAGGTATTTCAAGTTGACACCAAAATTAAAGGAACCCCTATCCGTTGGGATTTTCATGGCATAATTCACTCCGATTTCCGACCAATTGAGTATGGACAATTCAAGCTGTGGTATGGCCAATTGCTCAATTATTGATTTTGATTTAAATTTATAATAGCTTAATTCATTTGGTAAATCAGTGCCTCCGATGATGGAGCGCATATTATAAAACGCACCTATAGAATGATTTTTCCCTAAACGCAAAGCGAAAGATGGCCCAGCCACATAGGTCATAGAATTAACAAATCGGTTATCTGCATCGTCATAAAAATCAACTATAAAATTATTGTAGGGTAAGTCGGATTCCGCATCTTCAGCTTTTACAAACTTTGCACTCTGTACCCGCCACATGAAATCCATAAAATTTGTTTCCTCAATAAAAGCATAATTATTTTGCATAAAAATGCCGCCGCCCAAAAGATTGACGTCCCATTTATTGGGGTTATTGAGATTGCCAGTTGGATTTATAGCCAAGCTATTAACCCCGGATGAGGTTTCAAGGCGCAACCCAAGTTGGTATTGACCATAGGAATGGGAGATAAAAAGCAGAATGCCAGCGATAGTGGTAATTGTGTGCCTCATAATTTTTACTACTGATTTTATTAAAATATTTTATATACAAGCAGGGAGACAAAATAATATTTAGGGTAGTTGCGAAAATAATATGCCAAGTTTTTAAATCATGTTTAAATGAATTGTTTCACATACCATTATTGGGGTATTTTGTGCCAATAATATCAGCTATGAATAGCTCGTTTTCCGTGAGTTGCCAATTTAAAATGCATGAAACCAGTCACTTTTTGTTTGTTCTTTTGCACGCTTGGCCTTGCCTGCCAACCATCCCACAGCATTCCCATCAAGGTTGGGCTGCTGCGTCTTGGCCCTTTTGAAAGAAAATATTTTGCGCAAGCAAAAAGTGAAATCGAGCAGTTTTACAAAGCCGAAGTGATAGACTTGGGGCAAAAACCTTTGCCAGCTTTGGCATTTTATTCACCTCGCCAGCGCTACAGAACCGATAAACTTATTGAATGGCTGCGTGGAACCCGGCCAGATTCTGTTGATTTTATCATCGGCCTTACCGCCTCCGATATTTCACATACCAAAGGTAATATTGCAGACTATGGCATCATGGGCCTAGCGTATAATCCGGGGCGAAGTGGCGTTGTCTCTACATTCAGGGTGGGAAAAGGAGCCATGAGCCACGACCAAACAGCCGAGCGCTACTCAAAATTGGTGTTGCATGAATTGGGGCACAATTTCGGGCTAGCACACTGCAAAAACTCAAAACATTGCCTCATGCGGGATGCTTGCGGAACGGTCAAAACGCTGGACAGCGAAGCGAAAAAAGTATGTGAATCCTGTCGGAAAAAACTGGGTGGACTGCTCCGCCACTCAGGCTAACGCCCAATCCCGGTGCTCCACTTTGTCATCCGATTTCAACAAAAACCTTTCTTCGCCGGGGAAAAACCTTGGACGCTGGAAATCCTCACCCGCAAAGCGCTTCACGGCCTCCATGTCCTGCCAGTAGGAAATGAAAGTGTGGTGCGTCATTTCGCCCTCGGTTTTATGGAAAAACGTGACGCCGAGGTTGCCGGGCGTGGCTTCGCAATTGGCAACGCAGTTGGATTTCGCAAGGCTCACATATTCCTCCGTAAGGTCGGAAGGCGTGGTGCCGTGCCAAATACGGGCGATGGCTGGCGTCGTAACTGGTTGAACATCAACGACTTTTGTTGCGCCAATTGGCATGAACCCCATCAATTCAGGTGCTGGGTTATCTTTTCGAAACAAACTGATTTTCTCCAAAAATGGGATTTTGGTTTTAATG
>Ga0075012_10002964_pt1 | contig 16449 bp, 15 predicted proteins | sample All_14_2_FD_71474 | JGI IMG/M metagenome (GOLD analysis project Ga0075012, IMG submission 71474) | Freshwater microbial communities in response to fracking from Pennsylvania, USA - Allegheny Zone_MetaG_DW_15 | ecosystem: Environmental > Aquatic > Deep subsurface > Groundwater > Drilled... | reverse complement strand
GCCTGCCCCACCACGAACACCTGCATGGAGCGCAAACGGCCCATGGTGGCGTTGAGCTGGAAGTTTTTCAGGTACTGGCCGACTTGGCTTTTCAGTGCAGGCTCAAGCTGCGACGACTTGAGGCCGGCCACGGTGACCACACCCACGCGGGGGATAGCGATTTGACCATTGCGGTCCACCGTGAGGCGCGCATCGGACTCGACCACACCCCAAACCTTGAGCGCGATTTCGTCCCCTGGCCCGATGACGTAGTCAGCCGGTACGGGCACGTTTTGCAGCGAAGGGAAGGTACGGCCGGTGAACAGGTTGTAGCCAAACAGCGGCAAAGCACGTCCGGTGGTCTCCTGCACAAAGCGCTGGAACTCGGTGGCGTTGGTCTCGATATCGCGCACGAGATCGGGTTGGGCTGTGCGGACCAACTCCGAATCGTCCGCTTCGACTGAACGCACGGCTGCTGCGTGCAATGCCGGCTGAATTCGTTTTGGACTCCCCGGCATAGGCGTCGCCACGGCGGAAACGAGGGAACCGGCAGGTACAGTCGCCTGCGCGTTTACGGCGCCGCTCAGACAAAAGCAAACGGCGCTGGCCAGCAAGCTGGACCGATCAAACTGGTTCATGTGCTGATTCGTCATTATTGAGATTAAGAGCATTGTAGGTGGGTGCCTGTGACAACCCGACGCCGAAAACCGGTCATTTGAATTGACCAATTTTGCTCAAGTTCTTCCACACCAGTGCGCCCACCCCACCAAAGGCACCTACACGGGTCCGACGCAAGGCGTTCCAGTCTTCGCGGCTTTTTCGCAAGATCGCTTTCAGGGATCGGTTGCTGGCGCCACCCAAACGCATCTTTACCAGCACCTCGGGCAGATAGGCCGCCCTAAAGCCTGGCTGGGTGAACAGTTGAAGGATACTGAAGTAATCGGCAGCAATGCGGTAACGGGTGTCTAAACCGCCAATGCGCTCGTACCATTCACGCCGCACATACAGCGTAGGGTGCGGCGGCATCCAGCCCCACGCCAGTCGCGTCGGTGTAAACGGCGAACTCTTCCAGTAGCGGACCACTTCGGCTGTGCTGCCCTTGCGCACATACTGCAAGTCGCCGTACACGGCACAGATCGTTGGATCCACCTCAAAAGCAGCTGCAACTCGAGCAAGCACATCGGGGTTCGCATACAAGTCGTCTGCATGCAGGAAACCCACCACATTACCCGTGGCGTGCGCGATACCCTTGTTCAGCGCATCGTAAATGCCAGAGTCTGGCTCGCTAACCATCAGCGCCAGCTGCCCTCTGCGTGCTTGAAGCACATCCAACGTTCCGTCACGGCTGGCCCCGTCGATGACGATATGCTCACGCTCCACGTAAGTCTGCCCCGCAACGGAGTCAAGACACTCCGCCACAGTAGAGGCACAGTTCCAAGTGGCCGTCACTATAGAAATTTTTAGAATTTTCTGCCCCTGTGATCGGTTCAAGTAACGAGAGGTGCGTTATGACGACTGAGTTGACCGCTGTTTTGCCTGCTCAAGGAGCTTCGCATCGACCAATACTCGATACCACAGAGCATGCAGAAAATGAAAGATAAAGCCCTTCTTACCGTCGAGAAAACCAAGGCGAATAAAATACCGGTAAAGGAAATAAAGCAAAGGTCGCACGAAAGGAGGAAGACGATAAAAGAGGTGAACCTTGACCCAACGGACTCGTTGGGGAGCGCTTCCAAGCAAACGAGGTTGAAGCAAAACATCTTCCACGTCTTGTTTGGGCACCTTTGCCTCTATCGTCGCGTAACGAATATGCTTTTCCACCCAACTCGAAAGATCAGTAAGCGGATCATCAATCACATCCAGCGGGACGCTCAGTGCGATGCCCTGCGACAGCAGCATATGCTCATCGAGATCACGCGACTCGCAGATGGCTTTGCCCTTTCTCCACAGGCGCATTGTCCAGCTAGGATAGATTCCACCGTGCCTCATCCACTGCCCCATGAACCATATTTGACGCCGAACGAGCAAGCCGCAAACTTCCACGGGCACGTTACTCAAGACGTCCGACAAGGACGCAACCATTTCTTGGCTAGGCACTTCGTCAGCATCCAACCTCATCACCCACTCAGATGGAAAAGGTATATTGGCTAGCGCCCAATTAAGCTTATCGGCAAACCGACTCTCAGTGCACTGAAAGACCTCAGCACCCAAGGCGGTCGCAATGTCAGCTGTTCCATCGATTGAATGGGAGTCAACGACGAAGGCCCGCGCACCCAATGCTTCAATGCTACGCAAACAGCGCGCAATGTGCACTCGCTCATTGCGGACCAGAATTAACACTGAAAGCTGAAACCTAGCCTTCTCAACGGAGGGCATGACGTGCCTCCATGACCGCATCCTTAAGCAAACTCTCAACCCGCCCTGAGACTGCTGAATTGCTGTAGTTGGCGATCGCAAAATATCGGCCTGCCGCGCCCAACTCTCTCCGGTACTCATCCATGTCGAGCAGCTTACCTACGGCATCAGTAAATGCAGCAGCACCACCAGACAAAGGAACTACCACACCAGCTGCCGCAGAGGCAACATCCGGCGCCAGACCGACATGATCGGAAATCACGACCGGCACGCTTGCGAGCATGGCTTCCACAACAGCCATGCCGAAGTTTTCCGACAGTGAGGGCAGTATGAAAACGTCTGAGTCCACTAACGCCTGAAGGGTTTGTTGTCGACCGAGTAAGCCTGTGAAGTACACATGTGCTTCGATACCTAAGCGCTGCGCCTGCAACTCAAGTTGCGCCTGCAGACCGCCCTCATCACCGCCAACGATCAGCAGCGAAACCTTACGACCAGCGACTCGCAAGCGAGCCAAAACATCCAGAGTTGTATTCAAGCCCTTCTTGGTAGCGATTCGCCCTAAGTGCAAGAGAACCGAACTGTCAGCGGGGATACCCAGTTCACGGCGAAGACTACCTCGGGTAGGCAATGACTCGAACTCCGAGTGGTCGACAATATTCGGAACAATGGAAGCACTCAATTTGAGCCCCAAGAAGGCTTGCACCTTCTGCGCCTCATCAGAAGTAGTGAACACTACACGAGCAGCCCGCCTCAGCATACGTCGCACGAACAGCGCAAGCATGATTCGCTTCTTCAACCCTGAACGCAGGGTAACCGTATCGCGGTAGAGGGTGCCATGCGGATACAAAACATAGGGAATACTTTGCCTTTGACATATCCAGGCAGCTGCCAGCAATGGGAAGTTCCACACCCCATGTAGTATCAAAAGGTCAAATTCCTTCGCATGCTGGCGCAACCAGCGCAACGTCGGCGGCGACCAAGTGAAGTGGGCATACCCACTGTAGGGTTGATATACTATTGCATGACCACGTGTAATTTGCACTGACCTGCCCAATTCAACTTCTGCAGTATCTTGCTGATTTAGGCCTAGTGGGGTGGTCAGGGTGGTGAGCGCATGCCCGCTAGCAACAAGACTTTTAGAGAGCGCGAGTGTTGAAAAAATGGGGCCACCAATGCAGATCGCCGGGTAATACGCTGGCGAGACTTGTAGAATCTTCAACGCAACCTCCGACATGTGCGACGACAAATATTAACACGATTGATCCACTTGACCCGAATCTCTTGTATATATCGCATCATTCCTGGTCTCAGACCAATTTCCGACAGTACTTGTTGATGCTCTATCTCCATGTCTTTTGCCGCCTTGGTACTAAACCCCCCCGCATGCTGACGGAATCGCGCCACATACTGATTCACGTGCTCCGGCGGACGCCCAGACAGACGTAAAGCATTAAAGAAAAACTTGGTATCCGCAACGTACCGCATTCTATCATCAAACCCTCCAACTTCCTCGTGAAGATGCCGAGACCAGAACGCGGTCTGCTGAGCGAATGGTATACGGCATAGCTCTCGCGCACTAGAATAATCTAAAGGAACGCCAATATATCTGAATAACTCGCGATCGTATTCATCAATGTAGATGCAATTACCAACACACAAGTCGGCATTTGCCCGAGTCATCGCATCAACTGCTAACGCCACAGCATCAGGCTCAAACACATCGTCGCTGTTCAGGTAACAAAAAATGGCTCCCGTTGCTCGCGAGAACCCCTTGTTGAGTGCGTCATACATCCCCTTATCTGGCTCAGAGATAACAACCGCCAACCTATTGCGATAATGCCCAACTATGGTCATAGTATCATCCGTAGATGCACCGTCCACAACTATGTGCTCAATATTTTCATATGTCTGATTGCGAACGCTTTGTAGCGCACGCGCGATAAAACGACCCCCGTTATAAACGGGGGTCACGATACTCACTTTTGGTTTGACAGTATCCGACATTATCAATTAAATAACATTAAAGCTATCAGCCAGATTTTCCACAAAAACCATTCTGCTGTCGCTTAGCAAGAATCCAACCAATCGCCAAAAATAGTGGAATTGATTGATTACCAGAAACAATAGCACCAGCAGTAAATACGGATGCAAAAAACAAAGCAGTGGAACGTGAAGTCCCCTCCGGCGGGGTGCGCACTAAGGCAATCGCGCACCGCCCCAAGAAGAGCAAAAGTAGAAAATACACGAACACACCCAGATTGGATGCGTACATAAGAAAACTAACATTGCCCTCGATGTAGGTTTCGTCAGTAAGCCATGTAGCTTGATCTATAAACCTGCGGGCGAAGAAGTGCATTAGCCCCGGCCCGAATCCCACAAAACTTTTCCACGGATTTTCCATCCAGGCAAGGAGCGGCAGCGCGATCAAATCATCGAAGAGAGTCAAGTCGATGCTCGAAATGTTCTCCAGAATGTCTTTGTGCGTACCTCTCAGATTCAGAGCATCTAAATCGATTGCAGCCACCGACAGAAGCGCCATGCCTATCGCAACCGTCAAGACGGCATAAATCAAAAAGCTCCAGCGCATCCGCTGCGTCAACAACAGCAATACAGCGAGCAGAAAAACAGCGATGAAACCGTTCGCAGACGCGGCCTGAATGAAGAAAGAAAGCGCTGCCACCAGGGCAACCAATATCCACAAGCGACCTGTGAACCGAGCTTCAAAGAATAGAAAGAACAGGTAATAAAGCATGCACGCAAGATAACCGGAGAGATATTTTGGCTCATTTGCCAAACTAGTAGGCCTCAAACCGACGAACTTGTCGTCAACAAACTTCCCAACATAAGGAAGACCCAGCTTTATTGCCACGACTTGGTAAGCAGCCACCAGAGAAATAACGACAAAAGACAAAATTATCACTCTGCGCAGCGCATGATCACTAAATGATATAGCCATGTGGTAGCCGCACACAACCTGCAAAAATGACAGCATCAACGCAAGCTGCTGCCCCCCGCTGCGCCCAAATACCTCCATCATTGGCGCCTCATTAGTGCTGATCAGCTCAGTCATTGACAAGATACTAGTCGACATCCCAAAAAGAAAAATGATGAGCATGCACGCAAGCATAGGCTTCTGATTGACGCCAAAGGAAGCAACGCCGGACAAGTAACGTTGTTTATATATAAGCAAGAACGGAAAAGCCGCTGCCAAAGCAACTACGACTTGAGTTACAGTGGAGAGCAGCGAGGCCGGACTTATTAGCAGCATTAGCACGCCAGCTCGGCCCATCAAAGCCCCAAGGGTCAGGTGTGAGCTCATCTTCGCACAAAAATTTGGTCGTCACCTACATGTAATGGGCCAACCGAACCCGCCCCAATAATGGCTCTTGCCCCAATACAGGTCCCCTTAAGCAATATAGAATGGGCACCAACAAAGGCTTTCTCCCCTATGCGAATAGGCTTTACTATACCGCAATCCTTTGCGGTCCCTCGGATCACTGAATCCCGGGAATGAAAATCTGTATCCCAGATATTACACGAGCCACCGATCAACGCCCCTTTTCCAATATCAACTTGAGAGTGCACAACTATAGTGGAGTTTGAGATACCTACATCATCCCCCACTCTCAGCAGACCACCTGGACGAACGATAATCCGTGTGATAGCGTGCCCCCCAACGGGATTAAATCGATGACCAGAATTGATGGTTACATTATCACCAAATTCGATACGGCCTTCATTTCTAATATAAATCCTCCCGTTCACGATTACGTTGCACCCGAACTTTACACCATGAAGAGTCAAGACCCAGCGATTGAGTCCGCGATTTATCGTGTAACCAAGTTGGCGAAAGAATTTCCAGATCATGTCAATGCCAATTGAAAAATATAGATTTTTGCCTCAAGTACCCGCGCTTCATTACGCCAATCAGCCCGACAGGCAAAAGGTAGGCCGGCAAGAATAGAAGCCAATACGCCACGAATTTTTTGGATCGTTTCGATACAGTAACGAAGATGCGCCAAACAGAATCATCATCGAAGTTCTGATTGATCGTATAACCATGAATGCGGCGGTTGACAAACGCAGGAATAATACGGTCGACAAGCATTTCTCTCTCAATATTTCTGAGAGTGCGACGTTCTACACGGCAGGCTTTGAACTCATCGACGATCCGAAAGAACTGTTCCCCAAACACACTAAACCAATCGTAGCCCCTTGCGTTATGCTCATAGGGGCAATAAAGTATCTGTCGGCATAAAACCTCGAATCTCTCCCCATTATCTACGGCATGCAGAAAATAATAGTAGTGATGGAGACTGGTATCCAAGTAGCTACCTAGCACATTGGCAATTAGCTCTCGCCGAATAATACACGCTGATATTAGTGTCGGCAGCAACCCTACATGACTTAAAAATCGGGTTCGCTCCAACGACTTGGTGCTGTCAGCACCGAATTTGGCTTCTGGTTGCGGAGCAAATGGAAGGAACACAATATCTGGCTCGTTCAGGGACAAGCAGGCAAGAATGTCTCCTATTGCCCCATCAACTAAGTGATCGTCATCAGACAAGATCAGAACGTATTCACCGACTGCACTCCGATAACAGAACTCGAAGTTCAAGGTCGGTCCGATATTTCGATCATGAATTTTGAGCTGAATGTCCAACCGTTCCGAAAACTCCGATACCAGCGCGGCCACATCGTATTCGGAGTGATTGTCACTGACAATGCATTGAATCTGACTCTGGGATTCAAAGGAAAGACTGCCTATTTGCTTTGACAAAATATCAAGCGCCCCCCTTAATTCAACTGGCCGATTGAATGTTGGAATACATACTGACAACAGCATTCTGCCACTCATACAACCCTCCGTTGATAACGCACGAATAGTAACACGCACCACGGCAATGTTACGGTCACGTTCACGACTACATATGTTGACACTACAGCGATCAAGCCGTACTGAGCCATGACAATTGCTCCAGCACCAATAAGTAGCGCTGAGACCATTGACGGAGCAAGCATGGGTTCTTCCTTGTGAGCGCGCATATAAGCTGCCATCGAGAAAACAACCGTATTAACGACGGTCGTGACGAACAGTAGAAGCAGCACCGGCATTGGAGGTAGGCGCTCAAGCAATTTGGGCACTAAGTGGCCGGAAAACTGCACTGCCACGAGGAAGCCACCAGCACACAATAATGTAGCCCCGATGCCGCGGGTAGCTTGTCTTTTGAACAAGGAATTGAGCTTTGCACGCTCCTTGCGCGCTATGTGCGCTGAAAGAGAGGGAGTTGCCGCAGAAATCCAACTGTAACCGATTGTCGATATCGCTGTGAAAATTGTCAGCCCCAGGCCAATCCGACCGGCCGCTACTTCACCTTGATGAACGAAGATTATCGGCGTCAGAAAGTTAAAGATGAAGAAACCGCTGACCCAGCTTAGCGCTATTCGCCATTGGAGTGGAAATACGTCCCCTCTATAGCTATAACTCCAATCGGACGCCGGGCTAGGCTCCTGCAGGTCCAAACTTTTAGTGAGCCGCCTACGCGACAGCCACCAAACCGTTCCAATAGCATTCACTATTGGAACGGCTGCCGTTGCCCACAGCCCTGCACCATACGCTAGCAGCAACCACAACAAGGAGTAGCCAGCGATGGACTGTCGCAGTCTTAGTCGAGCGATATGCCCAACTTCTCCAAGGCCTTCGCAAATGGCCAGTCGCGCACTAAACGCCAGATTCACCGCAGTAGCGCCAATTAGTACTACCCACGTAGTCATCCATTGCGATGTTGGCAACGACCCCTTATCGGAAAAGAGCCAAACACCTCCAAACAGCAGCGCCACAAAAAAAATACTCGCCATCACCGAATTCCATTTCGAAGACAACGTCAGTAGCGACGCGATGGCATACCGCCAACGCACATCCCCCTCGAACCGAGTCTCCGACACCCTACGCAAATGCGCGGCCGCATGACTCGTCAGCTGAACCAGAACATGGTTCAACCCCAACTCGAAGAAGACCTGAGTCGCTAAAACTGCGGAGAATGTATAGTAGTAGCCCTGTTGCGAGGGGCTTAGAAATGTCGGAACAAGCAGGGCTGTTGCTCCGCCTGCAAAAATGGTCCAACTGCGGAACAGCAACGTCAATAAGACATCGAAGTCAAGTCCCGCAGCATAAAGAAGTCGATCAAGACGTCGTGACCGTGTCCCCGCTTGCGGGAAAGGTGCTGGGGCGCGATTCATCTTTGATTAGGCGCTTTACTTAACATCTTCATTTGAACGGCTTTAAACTGCCGCGCGGAATAAAATAGTGGCATATTCGCGCTGGACAACAAAGAGAAAACTTTAGGTTTTTTGGAAAGGCAGACGTAGTAGATCCCCAAACTCTATCCGCTCATAATTAATCTCCATTACGACGAAATATGGCACCACGTTGCGTGTGCCAGTTCGCTGCACGGTAGATTGCATCATTCAACGCCAGCGGACTTGGCAGTCCCAACTCAAGCTTGGCTCTTGAAATGTCCGGAACGTAGTGCATAGGAGCCGCGTCAGGCGGTGCCTGCTTTTGAATGATGATTCTGGACGTGCGTGCAAGAACGCGGCAAACCCGCTCCGCCAACGCAGCGATGGAGATGCTTTCGTCGGCGCCCACGTTGTAGGCCCGTCCAGACTGCCCTCGCAGCAAGACGGCCCAGAGCCAAGCGGCCATGTCTGCGGCATGTAGGTAACTCCGATGTGGTGTGCCATCCCCCTGAATAATGATCTCTTCGTCGGCGAGTGCGGCCCGCAGGAAATTTCCAATTGCGAAGTGTTTATCAAGCGGCAGGTGAGGTCCTAGCAGTGCGAAAACTCGTGCGATCTTGACTTCCAAGCCATCGCTGGCCGCTTGGGCAGCGAGCCACTCAGATACCCTTTTGCCCTCGCCGTATGCCGACCCACTCAACAGCGTATCGGGACCACCCAAGTAGGTCTCCGGCACGTGCGTCATGCCAGCAGGCAGCGGCCCGTATATGGCGCCAGAGCTCACCAAGAGCAATTGCTTAGCTCTACACTGGCGCGCCAGTGCCAGCACCCTACGCGTACCATCGAGACACGTCGTGAACACATCCTCGGGCGACGCGTCTGCGACGACGTCAGTCGCCGCATGAATAATTACATCAAAGCGCCTCGTATCAATCTGAAAGGTCCTTACATCACCGGCGACCCATTCCACACGGTCGGCCATCGCAGGCCAGTTACGAAGGAACGCCGCCGGATCGCGGCTGAGGACCGTGACGCGGCAGTTCAGGCCTAGCGCCTCATCGGCGTCCAGCAATGTCGCCAGCAGCCATTTGCCAACGAATCCGGTGCCCCCTGTGATGAAAATACGCCGACCAGCAAGTCCCTGCCACGATGCTTGCCCGAGCAGATCGTGGCAGCGCTGCAGATCTTCCTCTGAAATGTCTAGCGGCGATGAACGCTTCAAACGCTGGTCGGTCATGACGAAGCAACTGAATGAGCGCCGAGTGCAACGGTTCGAGAGAACTCAGAAATCCGATTGCGCACTGTTTCGATGTCTAATCCGTGCTCTCTGAGCAAGTACGCATGCGTGCCGCAGTACTCGGAAAACCGGTCCGGAACGCCAAGGCGCAGCACTCGCGTCGGATGATGCTCGCTGGTGATCTCGGTTACTGCAGCGCCGAGCCCGCCCAGTACCGAGTGCTCCTCCAACGTCACCAAGCCATTGCTCCCACTTGCCGCTGCGCACACATCGTCCTTCAACAGCGGCTTCACCATAGGCGCACTCCAGACGCTTAGGTCCAGTTCCTGCGCAATGTCAACGGCAGTACTGACCATAGAACCAGTGGCAATCAATCCAGGGAGATCGACCTTGCCGCGGCGGACCTTCAGCAGTTGTCCAGACGAAAAGGAATTTATTGGACCTGTATGCACATCACCTCGATCGGACTTACCCATCCTCAAATAGACCGGCCCGTTGACTGAGTAAGCGTAATCCATGCTAGCCGTCATCTCGAAACGGTCAGCCGGCGACAGTACCTTCAGACCTGGAATCGCGCGAGTGCAGGCAATATCTTCGGTCGACTGATGACTGGTGCCCAGATGGCTATAAACGAAGCCAGCGCCGTCACCCAGCAGCACAACCGGCAAGTCGTCATGAGCAATGTCGAGTTTGATTTGCTCGACCGTACGGATTGGCACGAATGCGGCCAGGCCATAAACGAAAGGCCGGAACCCGACGCGCGCCAGCCCCGCAGCCATGCCGACCATGTTTTGTTCAGCAATGCCTGCGTTGATGTACTGGCCAGGGCAGCGTTTGCGGAATTCGTCGAACAGCGCATAGCCATGGTCACCAGTCAGCAACAGCACCTTGGGGTCCGCCAGTGCGAGGCGCACCAGCGCATTAGAAAAAGCCTCTCTCACTTCGATGCTCCGGGAATACCGAGCGCGGCAATCGCCTCGGCGAAGGTCTGGGGGTTGAGGCGGGTGTAGTGCCAACGGTTGTCAGACTCCATGAATGGGACGCCCCTGCCCTTCACCGTGCGCGCGATCAGCGCCTTGGGCCTGCCGGCCCCGGCGGCCCAGAGCTGGCGGATCGCAATATCGATAGCCGCCTCGTCATGACCGTCAACCTCCAGGGTCTCGAAGCCGAAGCTCGTGAACTTGGCCGTCAAGTCGCCCAGCGCCAGTACGTCGTCGGTCGTGCCCATCGCCTGGAAGCCGTTCTTGTCAACGATCAGCATCAGGTTGTCCATCCGGTGATGGGCCGCGACCAGCGCGCCCTCCCATATCGGACCTTCGTTGAGCTCGCCGTCGCCCACGATCGCATACACCTTCTGATCAGTGCCTTTGCGCTGCAGGCCCATTGCGATGCCAACACCGACGGAAAAGCCATGCCCCAGAGATCCCGATGTCACCTCCAGGCCGGCCACGCGCGAATCGGACAGTCCCTTGAGCTCACTGCCGTCCTTGAAGTAACCTTGGATGTGCGAGTCGTCGAGCCAGCCCAGTTCATGCATACAGGCGTATTGGGCCATCACGCCGTGCCCCTTGCTGAGCACCAAATAGTCCCGCCCCGCCGCTCGCGGATCGTTGCCCGGGTATCGCAAGTGATTCCTGTACAAGACGGTCACCAGCTCGATGATCGAGAATGCACATGCGATGTGGACCGTCGAGCCGGCGTAGGCCATCTCGAGCACGGTGCGGCGCATACGTGCCGGCGCGAACCGCGTGTCAGTGCTGGCTTCTGCGCGAGGAGGCGCGAGGTTCCTCATTAGAAGCTCACTCCAAAGAACTCTTCGAGCTTGTCAGCGATGAAGTCCAACTGTGGCTCGCCCAGCCCCGGGAAGGTTCCTAGCCAGAAGGTCTGGTTCATCACCACGTCGGTGTTCGTCAGTTCACCGCTGACTCGGAAGTTGCGGCTGGCCATGTAGGGTTGCTTTGTCAGGTTTCCGGCAAAAAGAAGACGAGTGCCGATCTTGTTCTGCTCAAGGAAGTTAATCAGATCGGTGCGCTTGACGCCACTCGACTCCTTCAACACAAGCGGGAAACCAAACCATGATGGCTCGGAATTCGGCGTCGCTTCCGGCAGATGCAAGAACTCAGCGCAGCTCTGCAGGCGGTTCTTCAGATAGGCAAAGTTTGCGCGGCGCTTGGCAATGAACTCATCTACGCGGTCCATCTGCGCCAAGGCGCAAGCAGCCTGCATGTCGGTGATTTTGAGGTTGTACCCCAGGTGGCTGTAGGTGTACTTGTGGTCGTAGCCATCGGGCAGGTCGCCGCCCAACTCTTTCTTGGTCCAGCAAAACCGCTTGTCGCAGGTGTTGTCTTTGCCGGGCGGGCAATAGCAGTCGCGGCCCCAGTCGCGGAAGGACTCGGCAATCAGCTTGAGTTCGGCGTTATTGGTGAATACAGCGCCGCCTTCACCCATGGTGATGTGGTGGGCAGGGTAGAAGCTCAGGGTGGCAATATCACCAAAGGTACCGACCAGTTGGCCGTTGTAGGTGGCGCCCAGCGCATCGCAGCAGTCTTCAACCAGCCACAAGTTGTGCTTCTTGCAAAGTGCGACCACCACATCCAGATTAAACGGATTGCCCAAGCTGTGGGCCAGCATGATGGCCTTCGTCTTGGGTGTGATGGCAGCCTCAATTTGGCTGGCATCAATGTTGTGGGTAGCAAGGTCCACGTCCACGAACACGGGCACCGCACCAAATTGCAAAATCGGGTTGACGGTTGTCGGGAAGCCAGCTGCCACACCGATGACTTCGTCACCTGGCTTGATCGCGCGGTCGCCCAGCTTTGGGCTGGTCAGCGTTGAGAACGCCACCAGGTTTGCCGAAGAGCCCGAGTTGACTGTGATGAGGTACTTGACGCCCAAGAACTTCGCGAGGCGTTCCTCAAACATGGCATTGAAGCGCCCAGTGGTCAGCCAGCCATCCAGCGAGGCTTCGACCATGAGCTGCAACTCCTTGGCGCCAATGACCTTGCCAGAAACCGGAACGGCGCTTTCACCAGGCACGAAGGCCTTGGGTGCATAGGCAATGTCGGCGTACTGCTGAACCAGGTCACTGATCTGGCTACGCAATTTGTCCAGCTGCGGCTGGAAGTGAACGGTGGTGGTGCTCATAGGTCAGATTGATATTGAGAGATTTGTTTGAGGCACATAGCGCGCATGTCGTCGCCAGCAAGCCAGGATTTATGCCAATCGGTGATCATCCTCAATGCAGTTTGCAGCGACCAGCGGGGTGTCCAGTGCAAGCGCTGGCGGGCCTTTGAGATGTCCAGCTTCAAGAAGTTGGCTTCGTGTGGGTGATCCCCGGGCTGAAGTGACCATGATGCGCCACTACCCCAGTCGTCGCACAGACGCTCGACGATCCACTGCACTGGCTGGGCATCTTCGTCACGCGGGCCAAAGTTCCACCCTTCAGCGTCAGCCTGTCCGTGCTCGAACAAACGTTCGGCCAACAGCAGGTAGCCGGACAGCGGCTCCAGCACATGCTGCCACGGCCTGATGGCATGGGGGTTTCGAATCAGAACGGGCTCTTGCTTTTCCAGTGCTCGCAAGATATCGGGCACCAGGCGATCCAGCGCCCAATCACCGCCACCAATCACGTTGCCGGCCCGAGCGGTGGCCATGGCAATGCCTGCCTGCTTGAGGAACGACTTACGGTAGGCGCTGCTGACCAGCTCGGCGCAACCCTTGCTGTTGGAATAAGGATCGTGACCGCCCATCGGCTCGTCTTCACGGTATCCCCAGACCCACTCGCGGTTTTCGTAGCATTTGTCGGTGGTGACGTTGACGATGGCGCGCACCGAGCCAGCATGGCGTGCTGCTTCCAGCACATGCACTGTCCCCATCACGTTCGTGGCGTATGTTTCGATGGGTTGCTGATATGAGAGTCGCACCAGCGGCTGCGCTGCCATGTGGATAACGACCCCTGGCTTGAAGTCAGCCATCAACGTCTGGAGCTTGCCGTAGTCGCGGATGTCGGCAATCTGGTGATCCATGCCATCGGATACTCGCGCGACCTCAAACAAGGCTGGATCTGTGGGTGGTGCCAGCGCAATGCCACGCACCTCCGCCCCCATGGACTGCAGCCACAACGACAACCAACTACCCTTGAAGCCAGTGTGGCCGGTCAGCAGGACTCGCTTGTTATTCCAGAAAGCAGGATTAGTTTGCTGCCGCCCCATATCAGTCCCACTTTTTCCAGGGTGCCTTGCCACTGGCCCACAGATCTTCGAGCAAGTGCTTGTCACGCAAGGTGTCCATCGGCTGCCAGAAGCCGTGGTGTTCGTAGGCCATCAATTCACCGGCTTCGGCCAAGCCCATCAATGGCTCTTGCTCCCAAATTGTGGCGTCGCCTTTGATGTAGTTGAGCACCTTGGGTGAGAGCACGAAGAAACCGCCATTGATCATGGCACCATCGCCCTTGGGCTTTTCTTTGAAATTCATCACCTGACGGTTTTGAATATCAAGCGCACCAAATCGGCCGGGAGGGAACGTTGAGGTCAAAGTTGCCGATTTACCGTGCTGACGATGAAATTCAATGGTCGCAGATATATCAATATCACCCACACCGTCGCCGTAGGTGAAGCAGAAAGCCTCCTCGTCTTTTACGTAATCAGCCACACGGCCTAGACGCCCTCCCGTCATGGAGTCATCGCCCGTGTCGACCAACGTCACCTTCCACGGTTCAGCGCGCTTTTCATGCACGTGCATGCTGTTAGCCTGCATGTCGAAGGTGACATCCGACATGTGCAAGAAATAGTTCGCGAAGTATTCCTTAATGACGTAGCCTTTGTAGCCACAGCAAATAATGAAGTCATGAATACCATGATGGGAATACATCTTCATGATATGCCACAAGATGGGCTTGCCGCCAATCTCTACCATGGGCTTAGGGCGGGTTGCGGTTTCTTCGCTCAAACGGGTGCCGAGGCCTCCCGCAAGGATCACTGCTTTCATTATTTGACTCTCAGAAAAATATCAAATCAGGATGACGCCGAGCAGACAAATGCGTCTGAATAAAAATGCTGTGCAGGCAAGCCTGCTTTCGTGAGTTTTGACTGAGCACTATGGATCATGGCATCTGACCCGCAAGCATAGACAACGGTACGACCCAAGTCGGGCACGTCGCTCAACATGGCGTCTTGCACATAGCCGCAAACACCACGCCAGTCTCGACCTGCCCGAGATAGGACAGGCACATAACGCAGTTTCGGATGCAGCCCGGTCAGGTCACAGTAAAGATCTTGGGGTTCTCGCCCACCCCAATAGACTGTGATGCTCATTGGTTGGTCATCGCCAGCAGATGTCGCCAAGTGCTCAAGCATGGATTTCACGGGGGCTATGCCAGTTCCGGTCGCCAAAAACACCAAGTGCAGCCCTTGTAACGGACGCAAGAAGAACGAACCCAACGGACCATTCAACCGTACTAAGTCATTGATTTTTGCAGCCTCAAACCAGTAGCCACTCATAACGCCGCCCTCAACTGCACGGACGTGTAACTCCAGTTGCTTATCGACGGCGGGCGCGTTTGCAACGGAGTAACTACGCCTGACGCCTCCCGGCCCTATCACGTCAATGTATTGACCAGGAAGGTAGCTAAAGTTGCTGGTGGGCGGCAGCCGAAACTTCACACGCAAGACATCTGAAGCCAATTTCTCAAGACTGGTAATACGGGCAGGCTGAGTTTGAACCTTAGGCAAGATGACGTCAGTCAGATCTTCCACTTCAATCGTCAGTTCTGTGGTCGCAGTTCTGACACAGCTGAGCACCCATCCATCAGCTTTCTCGGCGTCAGTCAAGCCCAGCTCATCGGAATTTGCATGACTTTCACCCTGCAATACTTTGCATTTGCAAGTGCTGCACCGCCCCGTTTTGCAGCTATAGGGTAGAGCAACGCCCGACTGCGCTGCAGCGTCTAAAATGGTTTGACTTTCTGCTTGCAGAAAGCTTTTACCAAACGTGGTTGTAATGACTGGCATTGAGGTCGGCTGGGAGATTTATTACTCAGCGCTCACATTGACTTTAAAGCCATGCTGCTTGAGCAACGCATGTTGCTTGGCATTCGCAAGGTCACTTGCCACCATCTCTTTGCACATTTGCTGAACGGTGATTTCGGGCACCCAGCCAAGTTTGGCCTTGGCTTTAGCGGGGTCGCCGAGCAGCGTTTCAACTTCGGCAGGTCGGAAATAACGCGGGTCAATGCGCACGATGGCCTTTTCGCCCCAATAGCCAACCTCTTCAACGCCCGTTCCTTCCCAGCGGATTTGCATGCCCAGCTCGGCAGCAGTCCATTCAATGAACTGGCGCACGCTGAACTGCACACCCGTGGCAATCACAAAGTCTTCCGCTTGCTCTTGTTGCAACATCAGCCATTGCATCCGCACGTAATCTTTAGCGTGACCCCAATCACGCAGCGCGTCAATGTTGCCCATATACAGGCAGTCTTCCAAGCCCTCACTGATGTTGGCCAGACCACGCGTGATCTTACGGGTGACGAAAGTTTCGCCGCGGCGGGGTGATTCGTGGTTGAACAGGATGCCGTTGCAGGCGTACATGCCGTAGGCCTCGCGGTAGTTCACCACGATCCAGTAGGCATAGAGCTTGGCAAC